>Ga0105249_10002281_pt1 | contig 16658 bp, 20 predicted proteins | sample KBSS44metaG_FD_81522 | JGI IMG/M metagenome (GOLD analysis project Ga0105249, IMG submission 81522) | Switchgrass rhizosphere microbial communities from Kellogg Biological Station, Michigan, USA - KBS S4-4 metaG | ecosystem: Host-associated > Plants > Roots > Rhizosphere > Soil | place...
AGGGATCAGCGTTGCTGTCTCCAAAGCAAAAGAATTAGGTATTAAAAAAATCATTATCCCTACTGCGGGCAATGCAGGCGGTGCTTTGGCTGCTTATTGTGCCAAAGCGAATATGGAATGCATTGTTATCATGCCATCTCATACACCGGACGTTTTTAAAAATGAATGTGAATTGTATGGAGCAAAACTGATCACGGTAAAGGGATTGATAAACGATTGTGCAAAAAAGGCAAATGAGATCAATGAAAAAAATGAATATTTCAATATCTCTACTTTAAAAGAACCGTATCGTTTGGAAGGAAAAAAAACAATGGGTTATGAAATTGCTGAACAATTGAATTGGGAATTGCCCGACGTGATTGTTTATCCTGCAGGCGGAGGAACAGGTTTGATCGGCATCTGGAAAGCATTTGATGAAATGTTGAAACTGGGATGGATCAAAAACCCATTGCCAAAAATGATTGCAGTTCAACCAGAAAATTGTGCCCCGATCAAAGCTGCATACGATGACCCGGATAATTGGGAAAAAAATTTTTTACCTACACCAACTATTGCACATGGCCTGGCTGTGCCATTTCCTTTTGGAATGAAATTAATAATGAAAACACTTGCTGAATCAAACGGGGAAGTGGTAACAGTGACCGAAAAAGAAATCATGGATGGCGTCAGCGAAATTGCAAAAACGGAAGGGATATTTGTTTCGCCTGAAGGCAGCGCAGCCTGGAAAGCGTTAGCTTATTTAAAAGAGAAAGGAAGTATAAAAGACAAGGACAACATCCTGCTTCTGAATACTGCAAGTGGCTATAAGTATATGGAAGATCTTCATAAAAAATTATAAAAAAAAATCCTGCCGTCTTTCGACAACAGGAATTTTCATGACTACACACTCAAAAACATGAGAAAGTTATGTTCTTACTTTTTTCTTTTCTTTCATATCGGCTTTAGTGCCTTTACCGATCATTATATTTCCAAAGCTGGATTTGACATCGACCTTCACTGTCCCTGCTCCTGATTTACCTTCATAACGTTTATTCAAATCAGGGCCATATTTATCGGGTGTATCGGTGCGTTTGATGCCAATATCAGTTTTATCAATTAATGAACCGTAGCTGGTTGAAATAGTATAAGTAGCAGAAAGATTTGGAGCCGGATCTAAATGAACGGAGCTATAAGAATCATTTACGGTTAAAGAAGTAAGCCCGTTATCTAAATTGATAAGACTATAAGAACAAAATTCAAGTTTCAATTTACAGTTACCGGTCAGGCTGCCAATATTAACAGAGGAATATTTAAAGGTCAGGTCAATATTACCAATACTTTTAATATCAGCCTTACCAAATTCTACTATTAATTTCTCTGGTTTAGAAAGTTTTCCAGCAGTTAAATGCCCGTATTTATTTGTCAGTGAAACCGGCCCGGTATAGTCTGGTATCACAATGCTGCCAAAGGAATTCTCAATGTTCAATTTGTTGTTTGCCGGTATATGAATATCATAATCAATGCTCATCGTGTTGCTGCAATTATGACAACTTATATGCTCGTCTTTACCATTTTTATTCATCGTTGTCTTGAAATTTATTTCCTTGCCTTCCTGTTTATCTGTCACATCGATGCGTTCAAAAGTTTTATCGGCTAATTCTTTCTGTGTAGAACTTGTCTCAATATGAATGTCAACTTTTATTTCATTTTTATCCCAGGTGGTGATCTTTACTTCGCCAAACTGGTTATCAATATTTAATGTGTTGCCGGAAGCTGTATAAGTTTTAGAAATATTTCTTTCCCTAAAAAATTCATATCTCTTCTTTTCTTTTTTCTCATTATCCCCATCCTGTGCAAACAACTGGGCAGTTGCAAGCAGTAGTACAATTGGTAAAATGTTTTTAAATGTTCTTTTCATTTGTAGAAGTTTTTGTTGTTTTAAATTCATGGATGATCATCAGCTGCCTGCCCAGCAGCTCAGATTGCAATTGCAGGTTTTGTATCATGGCTTTAATTATCACATCTCCGTTGACACTCTGGTTTGCCTGTTCTTTTAGCAGGCGATAGGAGCTATCGAGTGTATTCAGGTCCTGCTGGAACTTCCGGTAGAGTGCAGGATCATTAGCGATCGCTGCTCTTAATTCTCTCTGGCGATTTTCAACTGCTTCTGTTGCCTCTTTAAATTCCGCAGCATATTCAATGGCTATACTGTTAAAATTATCAAGACGTGATGGGTTTGCAGGTATTTCAGTTTTCACAGTTGGAATCTCGCCCCGATTAGTATCGGGATACTTTCTTATAAATAAAAAGTAAACGGATGTTAATGCGATAAAGAAAATGGCTGCAGCAGCACTCCATTTATAAATATCTCTTATAGTAAAATGCTTTTCAGTTTTTTTTACTGGAAGAGATTGCTCAATATTCTTCCAAACTTTGTTTGAAGGATTGGCATCATCAAAATCACTCCGATTCTTTCGGATGAATTTTTCAAGATCACTGCTCATATACTTCTCCTTTTTTTAAAAGTTTTAATAATTTTTGTTTGGCTCTTATATATTGCGTTCTCACAGTTGATTGCGCCACTCCCAATATTTCCGAGATTTCCTCGTGATCGTATCCTTCAAATAAATACAGCGATAAAACAGTTCTGTAACCATCGGGTAATTGCTGCATAGTTTGTTTGATCATATCTACGGTGTACCAAATACTTGCTTCATCCAAACCATTTTCTTCCGGCAGATCTTCCACTTTTTCCATATCCACAAAACTCATTCGTTGTTTCTTTAAAAGAGAAATGCTTTTAAACACCACGATCTGTTTAAGCCAGGCGCCGAAAGTTGACTTGTTTTCAAAAGAACTTAATTGCATAAAAGCGTCCGTAAAAGAATCCTGCAATACATCTTCCGCATCGGCTGTCTTGTTGACTATCCTCAAGGCAGTATTGAACATTGCTTTTGAATAACGTTCATACAATACACGATAGGCCGATGGATCGCCATCTATGCATTGACGTACCAAAACGTCAGCAGTTGGTATTAAAGTTTCAATCGCCAGACAACCGGTTTTATATAAAGTAATCGCTTTTGCCGGAATGTTGCATGCCGCTCAAAAAAATTTAGGGCAAATTGTCTGCCTTAGTTTCGACACCGGATATTTTAAATCGACTTCCTTCAATGTACATCAAGCCTGAGTGGAACACAGAAGGCGTATATTTATACAGAGTATTAATGCTTATCTTTTATGAGCACAAGTACCAAGGTCATTTTTATTATTGCTTTCCTGCTTTTGATCTATGGTTATCTCTGTCGCCTGTTAAACATATATTTCTTCTGGGATAGTAAACATTTTGGCTGGATCATGATGGTTACCGGTTTGATGGGATTTTTAATTGATCTTAAAAAAATACTGGAAGCTCAAAAGAAAAGTGCTTTTTTACCACAGGCATTTATCGGTGTTCTTATAGTCGCTTTGGGCATTGCAGGAGGTGGAATTCTTTTGCTCAATAGCTCCAAGGCTTACCGGGATGCAATTGAAAATATTAAAATAGATGGAGTGCTAAAAAGTGAAATAGGAAATTATCAAGGCGTTGGAATCTTTCCTTCGGGTCCTGGATTCCTGGATTTTGCTTATAAAGTGAATCGCGACCCCTCTACATTTGTTATTACGGTTAGAGGCTCCAGGGCTATTAAGGATGTTGAAATAACTTTATATAAAAGTTTACCAGTAGAGTAAATTGCTTTTAATTGATAGGAATCAATTATCATCAGTAAGATCATTGTACACTTTTTCTTCTTTCTTATTGAACAACTTTATATTCTTCACAGCACCAGCTCCCAAAAAACTAAACCGAAGACCAACCACTTCTCCTGCATCTTCTTTATAAGTTTCCTGGCGAATAAGTTTTTCATTGAGAAATATTTTCATCACCCGGCTCTTTACTTCCACTTTTACATTAGCCCATTCTGAAAGATCAGCACTGAATGAAGAAAGATCATTTGAGTTACCATCAAAATAATGATCGTTTGCTTTTAAATTAATGTCACTGGTACAACCGGGAATTGTAAATGGAATAATGAATGCGCCTTTACTGCACAACACAAATATTTTTGCTGTCTTGCAAACAGCAGGGCCTTCTGCAAAAGTATTTTTAATAGAAGCAATCAACATGAAATTATCGCTTTCCAAATTATTAAATGGTTTTACAAGATGATAAGTGAGCCATGTTGGTGTAGTGATCGTTTTTATTTCTTTTAAACCGTTTTCACTTATACTCATTTCTTCTTTTAACGACAGATCTTCTTTCTTTATATAAGTAGGAATTGGCTGATGATCTATCGTTGCCATCCAATTATCTGACCTGATAAACAGATCATGTTCTTTAATGATCTTCCCATCTAAAATCAATTTAGCCCTGAAATAACCGGGCACATAATAAATACCTGTCGCTTCTTTTTGCCCCGGTTGCAGCGTCACTGTTCTTGTACTATCCCATGATTGCTGGATAACTATTTTATTTGGAGTATTTTCCTTCAGATCAATATTGAACACAACACTGTTTGGCAGTCCTTCAGCCAATGGCTTGCTGGTAAACACAATTTCTTTTTCATTTTTTAATGGATGAACAGATTTACCTGATAAAAAAGTAAAAGCAAGTATTACAATAATTACTGCAGCAGCGGCGGTCATCGGCCAAACCTTTAGTTGCAGGAGGAATTTTTTTCTGGCTCTTTTTGTTTTTTCTACTTCCTGTTTATTGAGAGCTTGTTTTGATTTAAAATCCATCCAGCTTACATAACCAAGAAAAGCGGCCAATGCATTCAACGTGGCTGAACTGGGCAAGCTTTCATATTTCAATTTCCCGAAAATTCTTTTTAAAGTTGTGGCGCTAAGATTCACACCAGTGACATCCAATATTTTTTCACTGAGTTCTGTAAACTCATAATGGCGCCACTCATCTGCAGGCCGCCAGTTAAGTCTTTGCTCGATAAGGTTTATACAGAGCTGCAGATATTCGGTATCATGATTCATTGTCACTGTTCAGGAAAATTTGTTTCAACTTGAACCAACTTGCACGGCTTTGTACAAAATGCCGGGGCTTTCTTGCCCTTACTTTGGAAAAATAAAAATCAAGACTATGAAGTTACAGACATTATCAGTAATCGTTTTCCTTTCATCCATTTTAACAAGAGGCTATAGTCAGAACATTATTCCCTTCAGCGACAAGCGATGGAAGATCGAAGCCGCCGGGCAAATGATAGAATTTTATAAAGGCTATGAATGCCTTTACCTGAAAGAAGGCAGGGCCACACTTTCTGATGTAAAATTTCTGAATGGTATTATTGAGTTTGATATCTGTCTTACTGAGCAGGTTTCCTTCTCTGGCTTTTTCTTCAGGCAAACGAGCCCACGCAGTTATGAATGGCTCTATCTCAGGGCACAGCAGTCGGGTAATCCGGATGCATATCAATACACTCCTGTTTTTAATGGCGATCCGGCCTGGCAATTATACCATGACCAGTTTGATGGGGTGAATGATGGCTATATTCACTGGAAGCCAAGAGGCCCACTTAATGGATATAATAATGTGATCGATTATCCATTTGAGCACTGGGCCCATGTAAAGCTGTTGGTAAAAAATGATAAGGCCGAATTGTATTTTGATAATAAATTTATTGGCTCTATTAATAAATTATTGCAGGAACAGAAAGCCGGTGCCATTGGTGTGTCAAGTAGTATTGGTGCTATGCGGTTTGCAAATTTTTCTTATACATCAACAGATGATATTACAATTAAAAGCCAGGCAAATATTCCAACCAATATCCCAACTAATTCTATCATGCAATGGCAGGTCTCCAATCCTTTTAAAGAAGATGTGTTAAAAGATAAAAATATCCTTGATGCATCTTTTGTAAATAAATTTTCATGGAAAAAATTATCTATTGAAAACGGCGGCTTTGCAAATCTTGCCCGATTGTATCCCGTTACGGATTCGAACACCGTGTTTGCAAAATTTACAGTTGTATCTGATAAAGATCAGATCAGAAAAATGGATTTTGGTTACAGTGACAGGGTAAAAGCATTCTGTAACGGGCAAGCAATTTATAGCGGCAATAACAGTTTCCGTACAAGAGATTTTCGTTATCTCGGAACTATTGGTTATTTCGATGCCATTTATTTACCATTAAAGAAAGGAGAGAATACAATTATGCTTGCCGTTTCAGAAACTTTTGGTGGATGGGGAGTGATGGGTAAATGGGAGAATATGGAAGGGATACAAGTGAAAGAATAAGTATTTACAAAATCTATTTGATAGCAACTTCAGAAAACTCGTTGCTATTTCTAAGCTTTTTACGATAGCTTTTAAAAAAACTATCCCAGCGAAGCTTGAGCACTCCGAGTATTCCTTCTTTCACAATTCCTTTATTCATCTTAGAGGTACCATGTGTCCGATCCTGGAAGATGATCGGCACTTCAACAATTTTAAAACCGAGTTTCCATGCTGCAAATTTCATTTCGATCTGGAATGCATAGCCAATAAAACTGATCGCATCAAGATTCATTGCTTCCAGTACTTCTTTTTTATAACAAACAAATCCGGCGGTTGGATCTTTTACCGGCATCCATGTTATCATTCTTGTATATAGTGAGGCCCCTTTTGATAAAGCGATCCTGTCCCATGGCCAGTTAATAACACCACCTTCACTTACATAGCGGGAACCAACGGCAACATCAGCTCCATCTTTTTTACAAGCATCATACAAACGGGAAAGATCCTTTGGGTTATGTGAGAAATCAGCATCAATCTCGAAAATGAAATTATATCCTTTTGCTAATCCCCATTTGAAACCATGAATATAGGCTGTGCCCAAACCAAGTTTGCCTCTCCTTTCTTCTAAAAATAATTGATCACTATATTTTGGTTGAAGATCTTTTACAATCTGTGCAGTGCCATCTGGAGAGCCATCATCAATAACCAACACATGAAAATCCTGTTGTAAGCCGAAAACAGCAGTAAGAATATTTGCAATATTCTCCTGTTCATTATAAGTAGGTATAATTACAAGTTTCTCCAAAAGTATTGGCTCAGGGAAAACGAATTTACAATTTTTGACTTTGCCTCAACTAAATAATTGAAGTATGAATGTTAATTCTTCTTCAGCAGGCTACGGGTCCTTATCTCGGTAAGTTTTTGTTTTGTGTATTGCGGAAAGTCGCCTTTCATCATCCAATCATAATATTGAGGTTCGGTTCTCAGTACTTCTGCTACAGCCCTTCCTTTATATTTACCAAAGTTGAATATCTCAATGCCGTTTTCCATTATGAAGCGTCGTGCAAAATCAACAATAGGTTCTTCACCGATCAATTTTAAAACTGAATCAATGGAAGTACCCAGGTCAGGGTAACGTTCCAACTGCGCAATCAATATTTCGTGGGTCGCTGTTGCATCAACCTCTGCTCCATGAGCTCCATCAAGAATTTTATTACAATAAAATTTATAAGCAGCGCTTAATGTACGCTGTTCCATTCTATGAAAAATATTCTGCACATCAAGGAGTCTTCTACCTTTCATATCAAAGTCAACATCGGCACGCAAAAATTCTTCAACAAGCATTGGGATATCAAAACGATTACTATTGTACCCGGCTATATCGCAACCATCCAGCATTTGTTTCAGCTCATGAGCCACTTCTTTGAATGCCGGCGCATCTTTTACCATTTCATCAGTAATGCCATGCACATCGCTTGATTGCTTTGGAATAGGTATCTGTGGGTGTATGAGTTTACGTTTGATACTGCGCTTGCCATCCGGAAGTACCTTAACAATCGCAATTTCAATAATTCTGTCAGTGGCTAAGTTAATGCCGGTCGTCTCTAAGTCAATAAAAGCCAGTGGTTTTGTGAGTTGAAGCATGTTATATTAGTTCGGGTTTTTCAGGGCGGTAAAGTTAAGAGATTGTTGGCTTCTAAATGCCTGATCTTAAAAAATCTGACTTATCTTTATAAAATAAATAATGAGTTTAGCCGTTAATGTAAAAATCCTTTTATGAAAAATAAACTACTCGCAGGTTTTGCTCTTCTAATTATGGCAATTAGCGTTTGTTCGTGTGCCACATCACGCAAATATGGCTGTCCAACTGTATCGGTAGAAACAAAAAAATTCAAGGTATAATCATTTCCCCCTATTTTTGCTTCGCAATGATTAATCGTACACATAACCATCATCATATCTTACCCGACGGTAGGCCATGATGGTATTATGTTTTTCACATAAACTTTTTTAGGGCTTACATTTAGTAAGCCCTTTTTCTTTTAATTGATACTTATGAATGAGAATTTAAAAATTGCGGTGCAAAAAAAAGGAAGACTTTATGATGGGTCTATGTCTTTACTGAAAGAATGTGGCATCGATGTAAGTAATGGCAATAACCAGTTAAGAGTGCAGGCCGCAAATTTTCCTTTGGAAGTATTTTTTCTTAGGGATGATGACATACCAGAGTATGTTCAGGACGCCGTTGCTGATATTGGCTTTGTTGGAGAGAATGTGATTGTTGAAAAAAATAAACAGATCACTTCAGTTGAAAAATTGGGTTTTGGCAAATGCCGGTTATCTATTGCCATTCCAAAAAGTGGAGCTATAAAATCTACTGCAGATCTAAGTGGAAAAAAAATTGCGACAAGTTATCCCTTGATCCTTTCAAATTATCTTAAAGAAAAAAATATAAACGCAACGATACAGGAGATCAGCGGCTCTGTCGAAATAGCGCCACGTATTGGTTTAGCAGATGCGATTTGTGATCTCGTAAGTTCTGGAAGTACATTATTCAGTAATGAACTAAAAGAACTGGAAATAGTTTTGAAGTCTGAAGCAGTGTTGATCAGCAATAAAAATCTATCTGCTGAAAAACAAAACCTAGTTGATAAATTATTGTTCAGGATAAAAGCCGTAAAAAAAGCAAAGAACAATAAATATGTTTTGCTGAATGCGTCTAATGATAAATTGGATGCAATTGTTAAACTTTTGCCGGGTATGAAAAGCCCGACCATTTTACCATTAGCAGAATCAGGATGGAGCTCTGTGCATTCAGTTATAAGTGAAAATGATTTTTGGGATGTGATCGAAAGCCTGAAAGCAAATGGCGCACAGGGGATCTTAATTGTGCCGATCGAGAAGATGATAGTTTAGAATCACGGGATTTTTAAGATTTAAAAGAATTATGATGATACAGCTGATAAGATATCCGGATAAAAAAGACTGGCAGGAAATAATTAAGCGACCTGTTTTTGAAAATGCTTCATTAGAAAAAGCAGTAACAAAGATATTAGAGAAAGTAAAAGCGAAAGGGGATAAAGCTGTTCACAAATACACAAAAGAATTTGATGGTGTAAAATTGAAAAAGTTATTAATAAGTATAAAAGAAATAAATGCTGCCGAAAATTTATTATCGCAAGAATTAAAAGGCGCCATCCAGCAAGCAAAATCAAATATTGAAAAATTTCATCGTTCACAATCAGAAGAAGTAAAAGTGATCGAGACAATGCCGGGTATAAAATGCTGGAGAAGATCAGTCGGCATTGAAACAGTTGGTATTTATATTCCCGGAGGTTCAGCTCCGCTTTTCTCCACTGTTTTAATGCTTGCCACACCTGCTGTTATTGCCGGGTGTAAAGAAATTATTCTTTGTACACCTCCTGCAAAAGATGGTTCGATCAATCCGGCTATTATATATGCAGCAAATCTTTGTGGCATTACAAAAATTTATAAAGCTGGAGGGGTGCAAGCTATAGCGGCAATGGCTTATGGAACTGAAACAATCCCAAAAGTGTTTAAAATATTTGGTCCAGGTAATCAATATGTAACTGCTGCAAAGCAATTGATACAAAAAGAAGGCATCGCAATTGATATGCCTGCAGGACCATCGGAGGTTTTGATGATCGCAGATGAAACGGCTATTCCTGAATTTGTTGCTGCCGATCTCTTATCACAAGCCGAGCATGGTGCGGATTCGCAAGCGATCTTATTGACGATAAATGAAACATTAGCTGAAGAAGTTCAACAATGCATAAGAGAGCAATTGAAAGAATTACCGAGAAAAGAAATTGCAGAAAAAGCCTTAGCAAACAGTAAAATTATTTTATTGAATTCTATAGGTGAAGCAATTGATCTGTCAAATTTATATGCGCCGGAACATTTAATTCTTTCTTGTAATAATGCCGAAGAATTAACTGGTAAGATCATTTCAGCAGGCTCTGTTTTTATTGGCAACTATTCACCTGAAAGTGCAGGAGATTACGCAAGTGGTACAAATCATACTTTACCAACAAATGGTTACGCCGCTATGTATAGTGGAGTTTCAGTTGATAGCTTTGTAAAAAAAATAACTTTTCAGCAACTATCAAAAGAAGGGTTGCAAAATATTGGTAACACAGTAATCGAAATGGCCACAGCAGAAGGATTGGATGCTCATAAAAATGCAGTGGCAATAAGATTAAAGAAATAACAATGGAATTTAATTTAGATACCCTGGTAAGAGATAATATTAAAAAGATGACTGCTTACTCATCGGCAAGACATGAGTTCAGCGGTCAGGCTTCTATCTTTCTTGATGCAAATGAAAATTCTTTTGGTTCACCCCTATCTGATAATTTCAATCGATATCCAGATCCTTTGCAAATGCAGGTAAAAGAAAAACTAAGCAAGATAAAAGGCGTTCCATCACAAAATATCTTTTTAGGCAACGGAAGTGATGAAGCGATTGATCTCTTGTATCGCATATTTTGTGAGCCGGGTCGTGATAATGCGATCATCTTCCCTCCCACTTATGGCATGTATGAAGTATGTGCAGAAATGAATGACGTAAAAGTAAAAAAGGTTAGCCTGACAAAAGAGTATCAATTAGATATTGAAGCAATTGAAAGCGCAATTGACCCTTTTACCAAATTAATTTTTATTTGTTCTCCTAATAACCCGACCGGCAATAGTATAAACCATGCTGATGTAGAAATTATACTGAACAATTTTGATGGTATTGTCGTAATCGATGAAGCCTATATTAATTATTCCAAACAAAGATCTTTTATTGCTGAGTTGATAGAATATCCCAACCTGGTGGTTATGCAAACCTTAAGTAAAGCATGGGGATTGGCCGGGTTAAGATTAGGAATGGCATTTGCCTCACAGCCCATCATTGATTTGATGAACAAGGTAAAATATCCTTACAATATTAATACTGCAACACAATTACTTGCATTGGAGGCGTTGGATAATATCGAATGGGTAAATGAACATATAGCAATAACTGTTGTGGAAAGAGAAAAATTAAAAAATGAATTACTAATTTTTTCCAACACAAAAGCCGTCTTTCCATCCGATGCCAATTTTTTATTGGTAAAAATGAAAAATGCACGAAAGATTTATGAGCAGTTGTGTAATGATGGCATTATTGTAAGAGACAGAAGTAAAGTGGTTTTATGTGATGATTGTTTAAGAATAACAGTTGGCACAGAATCAGAGAACAAAGTTCTAATTGAAGCATTAAGTAAAATGGGCTAAAGCCCAAGCAAGAGTTGTACATTTTTAACCCCAGCCTTAAGGCTGGGGTTAATGAAACATCATAAAAAACGGGCTTTAGCCCAAAAGAAATTATGGCCAAAAGAGTTTTATTTATTGACCGGGATGGAACATTAATAAAAGAAGCTCCTCCAACTTACCAAATCGATTCATTTGATAAACTTGAATTTTATCCGGGAATGTTTACCTGGCTTTCACGAATTGCCAAAGAATTCGATTATGAATTAGTGATGCCAACAAACCAGGATGGACTTGGCAGTACATCATTTCCTGAAAGCAGTTTCTGGCCCGTTCACAATTTTATTATGAAACATTTAAAGAATGAAGGAATCGACTTCAAAGATGTATTAATAGATAAGACACTTGCAAAGGATAATGCTCCTACCCGCAAACCGGGCATTGGCATGTTTCCAAAATATTTAAATAATACGGAGTATGATGTGGCAAATTCATTTGTCATTGGCGACAGGATCACAGATGTGCAATTAGCAAAGAATCTCGGCTGTAAAGCTATTTGGATAAATAATGACCCAGATCTTGGTGGTGCTGAAATCAGCGATACATTGAAAGCTTTGCAATCAACCATTATTCTGGAAACCACTGAGTGGAAAAAGATCTATGAATTTTTGAAACTGGGCAATCGGTTGATAAAGCATGAAAGAAACACAAACGAAACAAAGATCAGTATTGATTTGAATTTGGATGGAAATGGAAAAACAGAAATTGATACGGGTTTAAGTTTCTTTGATCACATGTTGGATCAATTAGGAAGACATAGTGGCGTTGATCTGAAAATTACAGTGAAAGGCGATCTGCATATTGACGAACATCATACCATTGAAGACACCGCGATCGCATTGGGTGAAGCATTTTCAAAGGCGTTAGGTAATAAAGCCGGCATCAATAGATATGGTTTTCTTTTACCAATGGATGACAGCCTTGCACGGGTGGCTATAGATTTTGGCGGAAGAAGCTGGTTGGTTTGGGATGCAAAATTTTCAAGAGAAAAAATTGGCGATATGCCAACAGAAATGTTCTATCACTTTTTTAAATCATTCAGCGATGCTGCAAAATGCAATTTGAATATAAAGGTAGAAGGCGATAATGAACATCATAAAATTGAATCAATTTTCAAAGCGTTGGCTAAGTCAATTAAAATGGCCGTAAAGAGAGATGTGGAGAATATGCAACTGCCAACAACAAAAGGAATGCTGTGATGAAAATTGCTATCATAAAATATAATGCAGGAAATATTCGATCCGTTTTATATGCACTGGAAAGAATTGCCCATACGGCTTTGGTTACTGACAACGCAGATGAAATAAAAAATGCCGATAAAGTTATTTTTCCCGGGGTTGGCGAAGCAAGTACTGCAATGAATTATTTGAAAGATAGAAATTTAGATAAACTTATATGCTCATTGACGCAGCCTGTACTCGGTATTTGTCTTGGCATGCAGTTAATGTGTAAATACTCCGAAGAGAATGATACCGAATGCCTCGGAATTTTTGATGAAGATGTAAGAAAGTTTAAAGTGAAAAGTGAAAACCCGATAGCTATCGGGTTAAAAATTCCCCAGATCGGATGGAATTCTATTTATGATTTGAAAACTGATCTGTTTAAAAATGTGGCAAATAATAGCTACTGCTATTTTGTACATGGGTATTATGCTTCAGCGGGTGTACATACAATTGCGACAACTGATTATATGCAGCCTTACAGTAGTGCATTGCATAAAAACAATTTTTACGGCGTACAGTTTCATCCAGAGAAAAGCGCAATTGCAGGTGAACAGATCTTAAAAAATTTTATAGAATTATAGTATGGAAATAATACCTGCAATAGATATTATCGAAGGAAAATGCGTTCGGCTTACCAAAGGAGATTATGAACAAAAGAAAGTTTATAATGAGAACCCTTTAGAAGTCGCAAAACAGTTTGAAGCGGTAGGTTTAGACAGGCTACATCTTGTTGACCTTGATGGCGCAAAAGCAGGTGATGTAAAAAACTGGAAAGTGCTTGAACAAATTGCTTCAAAAACTGAATTGGCTATCGACTTTAGCGGTGGTATCAGTACAAAAAAGAATGTAACTATTTGTTTTGATTCTGGCGCTGCTTACGCTGCAGTTGGCAGCATTGCAATTAAAGATGAAAAAACTTTGACCGAGTGGCTGAAAGAATTTGGAGTTGATAAATTTATAATTGGTGCAGACGTAAAAGAAGAAAAATTAGCGATCAAAGGATGGACTGAAACTACGGAGTTGTCCGTATTTGACCTGATCGAAAACTATAAAACAAAGGGAGTGAAACAATTTTTTTGTACGGACATCAGCAAAGACGGATTACTACAGGGTACAGGGATTGATTTGTATAAAAAAATTTTAAATAGTCATCCTTCTATTGACCTAATTGCAAGCGGCGGCGTTTCATCCATTGACGATTTGTTACAACTTAGGGAAGCCGGGTGCAGTGGAGCAATAGTAGGAAAAGCTTTTTATGAGAAAAAAATATTGCTAACAGACCTGAAACCATTTATATGATAACCGTAAATGATTTTCTTCTTTTTGCATTTGCCAGCCTGATGTTGAACATCACACCGGGTAATGATATGCTGTATGTGGCGACAAGAAGCACATCGCAGGGAGTAAAAGCAGGCATTGTTTCTTCTTTGGGTATTGCCGGCGGCTGCCTTGTTCATTTACTCGCTGCAGTTGTTGGCTTGTCTGCGATCATTGCAAATTCTGCACTTGCATTTGATATTATTAAATATGTTGGTGCTGCCTACCTGGTCTATCTTGGTATAAAATCGTTTTTGAGCAAACAAAATAAATTCAGCATTAATGATAAGATCGAAAAGAAGTCACTTTCAAAATTATTCTGGCAGGGAGTGTTTACCAATGTGCTGAATCCAAAAGTCGCTTTATTCTTTCTTGCATTTCTGCCCCAGTTTATTCATCCTGAAAAAGGAAATACTGCTTTGCAAATTCTCTTACTGGGATTATGGTTTAATTTTTCAGGAACTGTTGTAAATAGTATTGTCGCCATTTTATTTGGAAGATTAGGGAACTGGTTGGCTGATAAACAAACATTCATTAAATGGCAGAATAAGGTTACCGGTTTATTATTAGTTGGATTAGGAATCAAAGTAGCCTTGAGTTCAAGAAAATAATTATGCTGACAAAACGGATCATACCTTGTTTGGATATCAAAGATGGAAGAACTGTTAAAGGAACAAACTTCATCAATCTTCGTGATGCTGGTGACCCGGTGGAATTAGGAGCATTATATGCAAAAGAAGGAGCGGATGAATTAGTTTTCCTGGATATTACTGCAACAGTAGAAAAAAGAAAAACATTAAGTGAACTTGTAAATAAGATTGCTCATCATGTAAATATTCCTTTTACGGTCGGTGGCGGTATCAGCAGCGTTGAAGATGTAAATGTATTGTTGCAAAATGGCGCTGATAAAATATCAGTAAACACTTCTGCATTTAAAAATCCGCAATTGATTGAAGAACTTTCAAAAGAATTCGGAAGTCAGTGTGTGGTACTGGCGATCGATGCAAAAAAAGAAGAAGATAGTGAGTGGTATGTGTATTTAAATGGAGGAAGAACGAAGACTGATAAAAAATGTTTTGACTGGGCTAAAGAAGCTGTTGACAGAGGTGCCGGAGAAATTTTGCTTACATCCATGAATCATGATGGGACAAAAAATGGTTTTGCAATTGAAATAACAAAATTGCTTTCTGAGAAATTACCTGTCCCTGTTATTGCAAGTGGTGGTGCAGGCAATATGGAGCATTTTGTTGAAGTGTTTGAGAAAGCCTCTGCTGATGCAGCTTTGGCTGCAAGCATTTTTCATTTCAAGGAAGTGGCAATACCAGAGTTAAAATTATTTTTAAAAAAGAATGATATTAATGTCAGATTATAAAGCTCCTTTAGGGGTTTGGGGTGCGATCCCCGACCTAAAACAATTTTTGCATCAACAAAATATACCTGTCCGTTTATGATATTGATCATTTTGGTGATATTAGTTGCTGCTACTATTCTTAATTCATATTTAATGAGGAGAGAAGCGATAAGAAGAGAATATGAGCATGAACGACGGCAGGAACGATTTGAAAGTTTGATGAACCTGCTGCAAAAGCCGAATAGTGATAAGAACGATGAAGTGAGTGACACAAGGGACGATGATAAGAATTACCAAGGCTGATAACCAAAAAAATAATTTACATGAAACCAGATTTTTCAAAATATGCAGATGGATTGATGCCAGTTATTGTGCAAGACAGCATAAGTAATAAAGTGCTAATGCTTGGTTTTATGAATGAAGAAGCATTTACTAAAACAAATGCTGACGGCAAAGTGACTTTTTTCAGTCGTAGCAAACAACGATTGTGGACAAAGGGTGAAACAAGTAATAATTTTTTATTGGTAAAAGAAATTATCAGTGACTGCGATAATGATACTTTATTGATCAAGGCCTCTCCCACCGGGCCGGTTTGTCACACAGGTGCAGATACTTGTTTTAATGAGCCCAATTCGTCATTTTCATTGGAGAAACTAGAAGGAATAATTGCTGACAGAAAAAATAATCCTTCCGTATCATCTTACACTTCATCCCTTTTTTCAAAAGGCATTAATAAGATCGCACAAAAAGTGGGTGAAGAAGCAATAGAGCTGGTGATTGAAAGTAAAGATGAGAACAAAGAAAAATTTTTGAATGAAGCCGCCGATCTTCTCTATCACTATCTCGTTTTGTTACAGGCAAAGGATTACAAACTCGAAGATGTTGTGAGTGTTTTATCTGAAAGACATAAATGACAGCTCTAAATAAGATGCCGGGGAAAATCGCTGACTTTCGCACAGCATATTTGTTCCATTACCTGCTGCACTTGCGTTTTTAGAATTGAAATAGTATGATTGCCTCCTTCATTTCCTAATGCAGAAACTCCATACATAAATGTTCTACCCATAAAAGTAAAATCAGCTCCGCAGGCAAGCGCCCTGGCTACATCAGGACCTGTACGAATGCCGCTATCCATCATGATCTTTATTTTTCCTTTGTATTTTTCAACAATTGGTATCAAAGATTTGATGGTCGATTGAGC
>Ga0105249_10002285_pt1 | contig 16649 bp, 12 predicted proteins | sample KBSS44metaG_FD_81522 | JGI IMG/M metagenome (GOLD analysis project Ga0105249, IMG submission 81522) | Switchgrass rhizosphere microbial communities from Kellogg Biological Station, Michigan, USA - KBS S4-4 metaG | ecosystem: Host-associated > Plants > Roots > Rhizosphere > Soil | place...
CATTTAGAGAACGGCGAATGTATTGAAGCCATGCGGCAATTACAAAAGCAAGGCAAGATCCGTTATTGGGGGATTTCGTTAAATACTTTTGATCCTTTACCGGAAGCTGAATTTTTTATTGAGCATAAAATTGGAAACGGGTTCCAGTTAGTATTGAATTTATTGAATCAAAAAACGTTATCCTTTTTAAAAAAATCTGCTGAGCAAGGGTATGGTATTATTGTAAGGATGGCTTTACAGTTTGGGTTACTGACTGGAAAGTTCGACGACCAGGTAAATTTTTCTGATAATGATCACCGGAAGAACAGGCTGACAAAAGAAGTGATCGATACTTCGAATCGTGCATTACAACCGGTGTGGGATCTGTGTAAAAAATATAACTGCAGCAAAACACAATTAGCATTGAGCTACATTCTTAGTTATCCTGAAGTATCAACAATCATTGCAGGAATCAGGACAGCTGAACAGGTTCAGCTAAATACGACAGGTTTATTTCAACTGGACAAAGCAGATATGAAACTGATCGAACAATTAGGTGAGTCAGACTTTACATTAGTGATGGACCTGGTACAAAAGCAAGGTTAACCAAAAACTTCAAGTGCCGTGCCGATCCGCTTGGCTGTTTCGTTTTTTCCAAGCACTGCAGCTATATCAAACACAGGCGGTCCGAATTTTCCTCCTACAAGCATAATTCTAAAGGGCAGCTGAAGTTCACCCGGCTTGATATTTTGCATCGCAGCCAATTTTTTGAAAGCATCTTCGAGAAAGGCGCTTTCCCAGTTATCAATTGCCTTTATCTCTTCAATATAAGATTCAAAGAATTTCTTTTTATCCGGATTCCATTTTGCCTTCACTGCATCCACATCCCATTTTTCGGGAGCCTTGAAAAAGAAATGAGATTGATCATAAAAATCGGTCAACAAAGTGCAGCGGTCTTTTATTATACTGACTATTTTAAGCAAAAAGTCATCCGTAACATCACTTATTCCTTTTTCCACTAGAAGTTTTTTAATGATCGGCAATAAGCTACCAACGGCAGAATGTTTTATCCATTCATGATTGAACCATTTCGCTTTCTCATAATCGAATTTGGCGCCGCCACTATGTACTCTTTCGATAGAAAATTTTTCGATCAACTCTTCTTTAGTAAATATTTCTTTTTCCGTTCCATCATTCCAGCCCAATAAAGCAAGAAAATTGATGAATCCTTCGGGTAAAAATCCTTTTTCTTTAAATCCTTCTGTTAATTCATTTGTTTTTGGATCGGTCCAGTTCATTGCAAAAACAGGGAAGCCATATTTTGAACCATCACGTTTGCTCAATTTACCATTCGGGCCGAGTATCAACGGCAGGTGAGCCCATTGAGGCATCTCATCTAAACCAAACAAATATTTCCACAATAAAATATGAACAGGTGCGCTGGGTAACCACTCTTCACCACGGAATGCATGTGATACTTTCATGAGGTAATCATCTACAACAACAGCCAAATGATAGGTTGGCATTCCATCTGCTTTCAATAAAACCTTATCGTCAACAACAGCAGTATCAAAACTCACTTCACCACGGATCATATCCGTAAAAGAAACGGTTTCATGCTCCGGCATTTTAATGCGAATAACATGACGTGTATTTGCACCCAAAAGCTTTTTCACTTCATCAGCAGAAATTGTAAGTGAATTTTTCATCTTCACCCGGATGGTATGATCATATTGCGGTGAAGGATTTTGATCTGTTTTAAAATCCTGCCGCATTTTTTCCAACTCTTCCGGTGTATCGAAGGCATAATAAGCATGACCATTGTTTACAAGCTGTTCAGCATATTTTCTGTACAGTTCTTTTCTTTCACTCTGGCGATAGGGTCCATAGCTTCCTCCGTGTATGGCACTCTCATTGGGTTCCAGGCCCGCCCATTTTAAGCAATTGAAAATATATTCTTCTGCACCCGCCACATAGCGGTTCTGGTCTGTATCCTCTATTCTTAAAATAAAATCACCACCCTGTTTTTTTGCAAACAAATAATTATATAAAACAGTTCTCATGCCACCAATATGTAAACCGCCGGTTGGTGAAGGCGCAAAACGAACACGAACTTTTTTTGACATGGCGCAAAGATAAAACGATGCAACCGCCTACCCAACCTGTTTGATTATATTTGCTTATATGACTCCTGTATCTCCGCATTATTATAAAGCAGCCAAAAATTCATTATTCCAATTATTAAGAAAGGACCGGTACTTTGTTAAAATTCCGGGTTGGATCAAAAAATTGTATCCCGAATGTGTGTGGGATATTAATCCAAAGGAGAAAATACTTTATATCAGCTTTGATGATGGTCCTCATCCAACAATTACCCCGTTCGTTTTAAACCTGTTAAAACAATATAATGCGAAAGCAACTTTTTTTTGTATAGGTGAGAATGTAAGCAGGTATCCTGAAATCTATAATCAATTGATTGAAGCCGGTCATTCAATCGGTAACCATACTCAGCATCATTTAAGTGGATGGAAAACCACTGATCAGGTTTACATGAAAAATATTGAAGAGGCTGCAGTTTTAATAAGATCAGATCTTTTTCGTCCGCCTCACGGCAGAATAAAAAAATCGCAGATCAAATTGCTAAAAGCAAAATATCCTGCTATAAAAATAATCATGTGGAATATCCTTACCGGCGATTGGGATGAAAATTTAAAACCCTCAAAATGTTTTGAGCAGACCAGGCGAAAGATTTCCGATGGCGATATAATCGTTTTTCATGATACTAATAAAGCCTTTGCCCGCCTTGAATATGCACTACCAAAACTGCTTGAAGAGTATTCGAAACAGGGATACCAATTCAAAAAAATAGCGGTTTAAAATTATTGTTGTACGGAATATTTTGGGAAAGAACACTTGTAAGTCTATAAAAAGTTAGGGCCTGGGTAGAAACCCTGGCCCGTTTTTAATCCGTACCCTATGAAAACTGGTTTAAAGGTAGAATATTTTTTGAATTACCGCAATATAATTTCGCGGGTATGACCATTCACGGTAATCGTTGCCTTGTTGTCGCAGGTGCCGTTTCCAAAATCAATGATCCCTTCCCAACGGGTAGTATTGGTAATATTTATTCTCCTGATCCGTACTTGCCCTTTCACCAAGTGGGGGCAATTGAATCGCTTAATTAAAGGGTCAATGATCTCTGAATTCCATCCGACAATGATCCCGTTTCTGCGGGTTTGGCCATTACCGTATCCTTCAATTTTAAAGATCCAGTCCCTCACCGTAGTAGTAAGAAGATTTTCAATTTGAGTGATTATAGTAGTGCGGTTCCATTCGGTAAAATCCCCATTCGGCTTGGTCAATTTGCCTGCTGTTACTTCAACCTTCCACTTTTTAGCAAGGGCATTTATTTCAGCAACATTTGTGATCTTATGTGTCCCTTCCACTTTTATTGAGTCAATATAAAATCCATCAAACGTAGTGGTGGCAGAGGCTCCGGGAATTCTAAGTCCGTTTGAATAAACGATAATTATTTTACCCCGGCGATGATGTCCATCGGAAGCAGTACAGCCGGTTCCAAAATCGACCACTACTTTTTTAGGAAAAAGTGCAGGCGGATTTAATAAAGTAATTGATACATCAGGACAAGCTGTAAGTCTTGCCGTAGCCCCCGATCCATCCGTACCCGTGGCAATTGTAACACCAAATACTCCCGTACCACCCAATGCAACATCTGTATTCACTCCCATTACATCATCAAATAAACCATTGAAAATGTTTTCGGCCTCGCCGTCTGATTCTGAACTGGCGATTGAAGCGGCTTCTTCCTGGTCTGGGGTTCCTTCACCACTTTTTTCCTTATTACAGGCTAAAAAGCTAAAGGCCAGTGTCAATAAAGCGAACAATGAGGTCTGTAAAACTTTAATTTTGAATTTCATATACTTGATTTTTGGGTCGTAAACCTGGATTTAATAACGAGGTTTGGAAAGGCTTTATTGATTGAAGTTTAACGCTTTCTTAGTTTTTTTTGCCAGATTTGCTCTCAAACCTATAAAGAAACATGCAGATTATCGATACCCACTCGCATATCTACGTGACTGAATTTGCGGATGACAGGGAAGCTATGCTCAAAAGAGCTGGGATAGAAGGGGTTGATAAAATCCTGATGCCTGCGATTGATTCAACCACTCATGAAGAAATGATCAGGATTGAAAATCTTAACCGGGGTCAATGTTTTTCAATGATGGGATTACACCCTTGCTCGGTAAAAGACGGCTTCAGGGAGGAATTGAGCCTGGTCAAAAAATATCTTTCAGAAAGAAAATTTATCGCGGTCGGAGAGATCGGGCTGGATTTTTATTGGGATAAGACATTTGTTACAGAGCAGTTTGAAGCTTTCCGGTTACAGATAAATTGGGCTTTGGATCACGATATTCCAATCGTTATTCATTCACGCAACGCTATGGATGAATGTATTGAGGTAGTTCGGGAAACACAAAATGCCTGCCCGCCGGACAGGCGGGAGAAATTGAAGGGAGTATTTCATTGTTTCTCGGGAACCCCTGAACAGGCCAATGCAATTATCGACTTTGGTTTTTATCTCGGCATTGGTGGTGTCCTGACCTATAAAAATTCAGGGTTGGATAAAGTAATAGAGCAAATTGATATGAAACATATCGTTCTCGAAACAGATGCACCTTATTTATCACCGGTTCCGTTCAGGGGAAAAAGAAATGAAGTGGGTTATATAAAATATGTTGCTCAAAAACTCGCTGGTATAAAAAAGATAACTGTTGAAGAAATAGCCGACATCACGACTGCAAATGCCGAAGCTTTGTTTGGAAAGCTGTAGTATCTTATGTGCGCCATCTTGATTGTAATTCCATTGGATCCTTATTAAGGAAAGTAACGGTAGATTTCTTTTCTATGCAAAATGCGAATCAGTTCAAGTGTTTTATTTTCATAATAAAATCCGATACGATAATGCCCCATTCGAATGCGGTAAGCAGTTTTATGACCTGTAAGTTTTTTACAGTCGGATAATTGAGAAAGTTGGCTGGCCTTCTCCATTTCATTTATAATACCTGCCAAATGTTGGCGGAAAGGAGCAGCCAATTTATCCGCATCTTTTACAAAGGACTTGCGGATTTCAATTTTCATTTCCCAGATTTTAATTTGCGAAGGAAACTTTTCTTTTCGGAAGAATTCAATAAGCGGGTCTTTTTCCCTTTTTCCATTGCATTAATAATCGCGGCGTCTTCTTTTTCTTCGTTATAAAAGCCAATGGAAAGGCTTGTCAGAAGAGTTTCCAGTATCTTTTCTTCTTTCTTGTTTTTAGTATTTACGATATAAGTCATGATGTAAAGTTAATTATTTCTTCAAAAGAAACTCTTTCAGTATTCCGTAGTCGGCTTTAATCTTTATTGCTTCTTTTTTCCGATCCATAATTTCTTTTATTGAAACAGGTAATGGGATTTTTTCCTGAATAACCGGTTCGACCACATCATAAAATTTTACGGGATGAGCTGTTTCAACAAAAAAACCATTTTTACCGGGATGTTGATTTAAGTATAGTTCTAAAGCAAGATAGCCTACAGCACCATGCGGATCTAATAAATAATTGCTGGATTGTTTGATTGTTTTGATTGTTGCCTTTGTTTCTTCATCACTGATACTAATACTACTGAGTTTTTCTTTGAGTGATAAAAATTCATTATCGAACAATTCAAGGATACGAACAAAATTGCTGGGATTACCAACGTCCATTGCATTAGACAATGTAGCTACAGCTTGTTTGGGTTGATAGTTTTGTGTATTCATATAAACAGGAACCACATCATTTGCGTTGCAGGCAGCAATAAAATGATCAGCAGGCAGGCCACTGATATGTGCCAGGATACCTGCACAGATATTTCCAAAATTGCCGCTTGGAACGGAGATAACAGGTGGTTTATCCTTTTCTTTCCATTGCTTGTAAGCAAAGAAATAATAAAATTGCTGGGGCAACCATCTCGCTACATTGATCGAATTTGCTGAAGTAAGAAATAATTTTTTATTCAGTGCTTCATCTGCAAAAGCCTGTTTCACCAGTTGCTGGCAATCATCAAAGCTTCCATTTACTTCGAGTGCCTGTATATTGTTTCCCGGCGTTGTCAATTGTTTCTCCTGTACGCTGCTTACTTTTCCTGACGGATAAAGAATGATTACTTCCACACCCTTCACATTATAAAAGCCATTTGCAACGGCGCCACCCGTATCGCCACTGGTAGCAACTAATACGGTGACTTTATCGGCACGTTCTTTTGAAAAATAACCCAGGCACCGGCTCATAAACCGTGCGCCCACATCTTTGAATGCAAGCGTAGGTCCATGAAATAATTCAAGCGATGATATCCTTTCATTCACTTTTACCAAAGGAATAGGAAAATTGATCGTTTCAGCTATGATCTTTTTAAGCGCTTTGTGTGGAATATCTTCGCTGACGTAAGGATAGATAGCCTGTAATGCTATTTCTTCATTACTCATGCCTTCAATATCTTCAAAAAATGACCGGTCAAAGACAGGAATATGTTCGGGAAAATATAATCCTTTATCCGGCGCCTGGCCAAGTATCGTTGCTTCTTTAAAACTTACTGCGGGTGATTTTTTATTTAAACTATAGAACTTCATAATTCGAATATCACTGAATGCCGATTGTTAAATGGTTAAATTGCCTGCCTGCCGGTAGGCAGGTTTGATTGTTTAAGCGTGTCTTTACTCATCACTCATCATTCATCACTCTTATTCCCTCTTTATTAATTGTAGTGACATGCGTATGAAAATCGATCCCTATCTTATTATAGATATCTTTCATTACTGTTTCCACATTTCTTGCTGTTGTTTCATCTTTACTCAGCATAAAAATGGAAGGACCGCTGCCGGATATGCCACCACCCAATGCACCGGCTTCTTTACATTTTGTTTTTACTTCATCAAACCCCGGGATCAGGATACTTCGGACAGGTTCGATGATCACATCTTCCAGACTTCTCCCGATCAGGTCATGATCAGCTTTTATAAAACCTGCCACCAGGCCTGCTACATTTCCCCATTGCCTGATCGCATCTTTTAGCAACACCTGTTGTTTCAAAATTTGTCGTGCATCAGCTGTTCTTACTTCGATCTGCGGATGCACAACAGTAACGAACAGCGGCGGTGCATCAATGCTTACAATATCTAACGGGTGGATACAGCGAATAAGCGTAACACCTCCGTAAATAGCCGGCGCAATATTATCTGCATGTTTTACACCGCTTGCCAGCTTTTCACCATTCATGGCAAACTGCACCATTTCTTCTTTGCTGAAAATATTTTTAAGCAATTGATTGGCTGCATAAGCTGCGCCTGCAGCACTTGCTGCGCTTGAACCAATACCACTGCCCGGCATGATCTGTTTTTCCAGCTCCAGTTCAAATCCAAATTTGTTCTCCATTTTTTCTATAATGGATAAAAGAACAACACCGGCGACGTTTTTTTCTGGTTCAGTTGGTAAATTAAAATCATCCTTATTCGTTATGTAAACTGAGGGTTCATCGATCAGCCTGAGTTGCATGATGTCATACGGTTCATTCAATGCCAGGCCCAATACATCAAATCCACAAACAAGGTTGGCAACGGTGGCAGGAGATTTTATCTTGATACAGTCCATTTCTATTGTTTAATAGCACGCATAATATCAGCAAATACACCACTTGCCGTCACTTCTGCACCGGCGCCTGCACCTTTCACAACCAGCGGCTGATCTTTATACCTGTCAGTGTAAAATAAAACAATATTATCCTTTCCATACAAATGATAAAAATCGCTTTGTGCAGGAATATGTTTCAGCCCTACAGAAGCTTTGCCGTTTTCATAATTGGCAACAAACTTCAGCTTGCAGTTTTCCGCAGCTGCTTTTTTATAAATGTTTTTAAAATGTTCTTCCTGTTTTGTCATTTCCTTATAAAAGTCATCAACCGAACCTTGCATACAACTGTCCGGTAAAAATGAATTACAGGTAATATCATCCATTTCAATTTTTTTGCCGGCTTCACGGGCAAGGATCATGATCTTACGCATTACATCCTTACCGCTGAGGTCCAGTCGTGGATCGGGTTCAGTATAACCTTCATCCTGTGCCTGCTTTACAATTTCTGAAAATGTTTTTTCTCCGTTATAATTATTAAAAACAAAATTCAATGTTCCGCTTAAAACAGCTTCTATCTTATTTACCGAATCACCGCTATGCATCAGGTCATTTAAAGTGCCGATTACGGGTAAACCTGCTCCCACATTTGTTTCAAATAAAAAAGGTGCATTAAATTCTCTTGAAAGGTCTTTTAATTTTTTATAATTACTGAAAGCAGAAGAGGCTGCGACTTTATTACAGGCAACAACAGCGATACTTTTCTGCAATAACCGGTCATAGACCGTTGAGACTTCATCATTAGCCGTAACATCAACAAAGATCGAATTGCGCAAATTCAATTCAATGATCTTGTCAACAAATTGCGAAAGATTCGCCTTCCCGTTTTTTTGCAATGCATCTTCCCATTTATTTAACTCAATGCCATCTTCTTTGATCAGCATATTACGGCTGTTGGTTAAGCCGGTGATATTAACCTGCAGCCGTAAATGATCTTTCAGAAAACTTTTTTGCTGGTTCAGTTGTCCCAATAGTTTCTTACCCACATTACCAGTACCCGCGATAAATAAATTAATCTGCTTATAGGTAGTTTCAAAAAATTCTTCGTGCAATACGTTGATCGCTTTTCTTACATCGGCAGTGCCGATAACCGCTGATATATTTCTTTCGCTGCTTCCCTGTGCAATCGCACGAATGTTAACACCATTTCTTCCTAATGCGGCGAACATTTTTCCTGCAATACCGGTATGGCTTTTCATATTATCACCGACCAGTGCTACAATCGACAGCTCTTTTTCAATGACCAGCGGATCGATCTTTCCTGTTTCCATTTCATAACTAAAAGCTTTCTCGACCGTCGTTTTGGCCTTACCGATATTGGCATCATCAATAGCCACGCAGATCGAATGCTCCGAAGAACTTTGTGTAATTAATATCACATTGATCTGCTCCAGCGCCAATGCTTCAAACAATCTTTTACTAAAACCGGGAATACCAACCATACCGCTTCCTTCCAGGCTGATCAGGGAGATTTTATTCATACTGGAAATACCACGAATGCTGTTGCCATTTTTATTGGCGCTGGATTCTATTAATGTACCATAGTCATCAGCAGCAAAAGTGTTTTTGACCCATGTGGGAATGCTTTTGCGCATTACGGGATGGATGGTCGGCGGATAAATAACCTTGGCGCCAAAATGAGAAAGCTCCATCGCTTCCTGGTAGCTGACCTGCGGGATGATCTTTGCATTGGCAACTAATCGTGGGTCGGCTGTCATCATGCCGCTTACATCGGTCCATATTTCCAATGCATCTGCAGTAACAGCTGCAGCAAAAATGGCTGCTGTATAATCAGAACCACCGCGGCCTAATGTAGTAATAGAGTTATTTGAATCAGTAGCAATAAATCCGGGTACGATGAATAATTTGTCCAGTGACCCGGTCAGATATTTTTTTACCAGTTCATTGGTAATAGTAAAATCAACGGCGGCATTTCCAAAATTGGAATCTGTTTTGATCAGCTCCATCGGGTCACACCAGGCCGCTGCAATATTCCTGGCATTGAAAGCAGCTGTAATGATCTTTGACGAAAGCAATTCACCATAACTCATCAGTTTGTCTTTTGTCCGGACGGATAATTCATGCAATAAGAAAATACCATTGCAGATATCTTCGATCTCATTGCAATATTTTTTTACAAGACTTAATACACTGCTTTGGGATTGAATCGGCACTAATTCTTTTACACAGTCGAGGTGGCGATTCTCCAATTTTTTTAAAGAATCTTTATACGCTTCATTCCCTTCTGCTGCCAGTTGACCGCTATTGATTAGCAGGTCTGTCGTTCCTCCCAATGCCGATACTACAACAATTAAAGGACCTTGTTTAAGTTTTGAATTGACGATCGCAATAACCTTACTGATCGCATCAGGGCTGCCAACCGAGGTACCACCAAATTTTAAAACTTTCATATCTATATTCAAAAGAGATTAATAAAATGATTTTCTTTCTTCTTACAGCCTTTCCAGGCCCGGGGTTATGATATGGTAAATTACAATCCGCTTAGCGGATCGTAGTTGTTGTCGTAGTGGTACCTGCCATTGCAATAATGGCCGAATAAGAAGTGATATGTTGAATTGCCGGTACCATTTTATAAGGTCACACAAAATAAACTTTAAACAGGTATATAACAAGCGTTAGGATTAAAATATTTTAGCAAACAAGAACTGCAACCAAACAAGTGTTACGCTTATGCTTGCAGCATTTGGCGTATCTTAGCCGACCTGCTTGCCGGCAACATATAATAATATATCATCGGGATGGAATATCAGTCAACGACTGCCTTACAGCAATTCAAGAACCTGGTCGGCATTAAGTTCCAGTTATATAATAGCTTGTTTACCTCTTTGCCTTTTCATCGCATTGAGCGGACGGGGATTTTACTATCGCTTTTAATGACCAATATTGAAGACGGCTTTAAAAAGAAACAAAGCCCTGTTCAGATCATTGAAGAGTTTTTTGAAAAGCATACAACGTATAAAACAGAACAGGAGCAAATGGATCTTTTATTCCGGTTTGTTCAATACGCCGAAAGACAGGTCGTGTTATTTGATGCATTGGAAGATGCAGCTTTCAGTAAGATCAATGACATGAATGGATCAGGCACCCTGCATCATTTAAAAACAGAGGTGGAGAGTAAAAACTACCAGCAAAAGCTGTCTGATAAATTAAATGATTTCTCCATTCGTTTGGTCCTGACAGCTCATCCTACACAGTTTTACCCCGGGGCTGTATTGGGGATCATCAATGATCTTTCAAAAGCTATTGCTGAGAATAATGTAAATCTTATTAATCAATATCTCCAGCAATTAGGTAAAACACCTTTCTTTAAAAAACAAAAACCTACACCGTATGATGAAGCAGTGAGTTTGATCTGGTACCTGGAAAATGTTTTTTACGCAGCCGCCGGAAGAATAGCCGGATTTTTAAAAAGAAATTTCAGCAATGAGATAAATCCTGCGAACCCCATGTTGCGAATGGGCTTCTGGCCGGGTGGCGACAGGGATGGTAATCCATTTGTAACATCAGGCATTACGTTGAAAGTTGCCGATGCATTGAGGGGCAGCATTATTAAGTGTTATTATCTCGAAGTAAGACGCATCCGTCGCAGACTGACATTTGATGGAGTGGAAAATGTACTGGCCGAGCTGGAAAGAAAATTATATAACAACATTTTCATTCCCGGTGAAAAAACGGATCTGACCAAAGAGGAGATCCTTTCAACACTAGAGGGCATCAGGCAAACACTGATTTATCAGCACAACAGTTTATTTATTCATCTGGTGGAGAACCTGATCAACAAAGTTGAATTGTTTGGTTTGCACTTTGCAGCGCTTGACATCAGGCAGGACAGTTTTATTCATACCCGGGTGCTGCGAACAATCCAGGAAAAGAAGCCCGGTCAGTCATTTACATTCATTCGGCCATTCTCAAAACAGGAGTTGGAAGAAATTGAACCTGCAACCGATGAAATGATAAAGGAAACGCTGGAGTCTTTTGCGATTATTAAAACAATTCAAAAAGACAATGGAGAAGCAGGATGTGACCGGTATATCATCAGTCAATGCAACAGCGCCAAAAATGTCTACGAGGTGATGGAGCTGTTTCTGTTAAGCGGCTGGAAGGAAGATGAATTGAATATGGATATCATTCCTTTGTTTGAAATGATCGATGACCTGGAGAATGCGGCGTCAGTAATGAATGAATTGTACACGAATGAAAGCTATAAGAAACATTTAAAACGCCGTGATAAAAAACAAACGATCATGCTTGGCTTTAGTGATGGCACGAAAGATGGCGGGTACCTGATGGCAAACTGGAGCATTTATAAAGCAAAGGAGGAGCTTACAAAAATTTCAAGACAGCATCATATCGATGTGGTCTTCTTCGATGGAAGAGGCGGCCCGCCTTCAAGAGGTGGCGGAAAAACACATAAGTTTTATGCATCGATGGGAAAAAATATTGCCAACCAGGAGATACAGTTAACCGTGCAGGGTCAAACAGTAAGTTCAAATTTTGGAACGATCGATGCGGCACAGTTCAATATGGAGCAATTGATGCATGCAGGTATATCGAACGACCTGTTCTCTTCAAAAGAAACAACGCTTCAGAAAAATGAAGAAGGGCTTTTACAATCATTGGCTGAAGAAAGCTTTAAGGCATATGCTGAATTAAAAGATCATCCTTATTTTATTGGCTATTTAAGTAATGCAAGTCCTTTGCGTTTTTATGCTGAAACAAATATTGGTTCAAGACCTGCCAAAAGAGGAGGCTCATCACGGTTTCAATTTAAAGACCTGCGGGCAATACCCTATGTAGGTTCCTGGAGCCAGCTGAAGCAAAATGTAACAGGATATTATGGGGTCGGTTCCGCTTTGCAAAAAATGGAAGAAGCGGGTAAATGGAATGAACTAAAAATACTTTATCGGCAATCTTTATTTTTCCGGACATTGATTGATAATTGTGAAATGGCAATGAAAAAAAGTTTTTTTCCATTAACGGAGTTTTTATCGAAACACCCGGTATATGGTGAAATATGGAATAAGATCTATGATGAATATGAATTAACCAAACGATACATTATTATGCTTTCCGGCAAACCTGAGCTGATGGCTGATTACCCGGTAGAACAATTATCGATACAAATGCGGGAACGCATCGTATTGCCACTTACAACGATTCAGCAATATGCGATCACTAAGGTGAGAGAACAGGAAGAGCAATTAGTCAATGCTCCTAACAAATCAACCTACGAAAAATTGGTAATGCGCTGTTCATTTGGAATTATTAATGCAGGAAGAAACTCAGCATAGCTACGTCAAGCGTGAAAGGTGAAAAGTGAAACGCCAAACATCAGGCATTCATTTTCACTTTTGACGTTTGACTTTTCACGAATAAAAGAGGCCCGCCGTAGAAACAGCAGGCCGGTAATGCTTATGTCTGTAAGAGTTAAATCTGTTTTTATATGCAGACTGCAAACCCCGACTCATGCAGGGATGCATCAGCAAGATCAATTGGCAAATTCGTTAGGTGTGTGTTGATGAGACGGTCAAAGCAGGCAGAGCAACCGGCAGAAAAAAAAGTGGCACGGTTTAAAAATCTTCAGCTATTTATACTTTTTTCTTTTTAAAGTAACCCGGCTGAACCGGGTTTTATATAAAATATTTTCTGTACGGAATATAATTCAGGTTTAAATAAAAGCCATCCGTAGAAACGGACGGCCTCAACGATTGCTTGCCATATGAAAAAAAGTTAAAAACAAATTTCATTGAACAAATATCAATCATTGCTTTATTCATTTTGCGTGTGGTAAATTATCTCTATGTTATCTAAAACGAATAGATGGCTGCCAGTAAAAAATTCACGGCAGATTTTTTCCCTGCACCATCCTTATCAATAAAAATTTCCTCGCTTGCATTATCAATTCTGAATTCAGGAATGAAAATGAATCCGCCTTTTTTGAAATTGGCTGAAAGCGTGGTTGCGAAAATGCTGCCTCCTTTGGGTGCGAGGCTGAACATTTTAAGCTGGTTGTCGTCATTGAAATATTCACCCCGCAAGGTTAATCCAAACGAGCTTGTCGGGTCAACATTCAGGTATAAGGCAGAACCCCACCAGCTTTTGCCATCCATATTTTTAGCGCCATCCCAGTATTGGGTGCTGTTTACAGTTCCATTGAGTCCAATATTGAATTTGTCGCTTATTTTGGCAGTAACAACTGCATCAAACTGGTTTACTTTGGAAGTATCAGGATTTTTTCCACCAACATAATTCAGGTAAAGTTTTATTTTTTCCGTTGCAGCCAAACTATACTGTGCGATTACAAACTTTTTATTAATGTATCCATCGGGTGACATGCGAAAATCTGTTGCATTGGAAATGCCAATCATAAATCCATGTTTTCCTTTTGTTACATCGGCCTTTAATCCTGTGTGTGAGAAAGGCCCGTTGGTGAATAGATAGCTCATGCTGTAGTTACGGTTCAATTGCGGGTCGAGTAATTCGTAACCCACATGTGTAGCCCATGTACCGGCTGTGAATTTGATCCAGTCAGCAGGAGAATAGGTAACATATAATTGTTTTATTGCCTGGGTAATTCCATCATCGGTATAGCTGAACTCTTTTGCACGGGGACCAAAACCAAGATCCAATACAGCACCAACCTTATCTCCTTTATGTTCCAGCTTTACACTGGCCATGCCGAGTGTAAAATTGTTATGCGTACCCGTAAAGCTGGTATAGTTATTTGCTTTTGTTTTTGCAAAATCATATTTATAGTAAACATCGGCTGACCCTGTAATAACAAGAACGGGATTTGTTTTTCCGGCTTCAGGTGCGGGGCTTAAACTGCTGTCAGTAGTTGGTGTCACGGAGGCAACCTGTGCATCGGTGAAAAGACCTCCGGTAATGGCAATAACTGCCACAAAAAATTTACGTAACATTGTAATGATTTTAATTGTTATTTAAAATTGGTACAGCCCTGAACTTTGCCAGAAGTTCAGATCCGGCTGTACCTTTTTATTTTAATGAGCTTTTTCAGCGGGTGTTGTTTTTATTTCACCATTGTGATGAACGATCAAATGTCCCTGCATATATTTTTCATTATGCTGCGTTTCATCCAAACCGAGCTCTTCTTCAATTTCAGAAACCCGTATCGGTACGATGAAGTTGATGAATTTGAAAATGCCGTAGGATACAACAAAACTGTAAACAACTACGATACCCATCGCTTTAAATTGAGTAAAGAAAAAGCCAGGATTGCCATAGAACAAACCATTTGGTCCTGTACTATTAACAGCAGTACTCGCAAACACACCGGTAAGCAACATACCAACCATACCACCTAAACCGTGACAGGGAAATACGTCCAGTGTATCATCCAATGTAGATTTTTGTTTGATAGAGACTGCAACATTGGAAACTAATGCACCTACTAAACCAACAATGATACTTTGTGGAATGCCGACATAACCCGCTGCAGGGGTAATAGCAACCAAACCAACTACCGCACCGATACAGAATCCTAATACAGATGGTTTCTTTCCTTTGATCACATCAAAGAACATCCAGGTAAGACCTGCGGACGCAGCAGCTGTAGTTGTAGTGCCAAATGCATTAACTGCTAAAGTGGTTGCCCCTACCGCAGAACCCGCATTGAATCCAAACCAACCAAACCAGAGTAAACCGGTCCCAATTAATACATAAGGAACATTCGCCGGTGGGATCTCTTTGTTTTCAACATGCGACTTTCTTCTTTTCAAAACCATGGCGCCAGCTAATGCTGCACAACCGGCCGTAATATGTACAACTGTACCTCCGGCAAAGTCAAATGCACCCATCTTGGCAAGGAATCCTTCGGGGTGCCAGCTCCAATGCGCCACCGGTGCATATACTAATAAGGAGAATAAAACAATAAACAGGATAAAAGAAGTGAACCGGATCCTTTCTGCCAGTGCACCTACCACAAGACCGGGCGTGATGATCGCAAACATCAACTGGAATAAAGAAAACAGTGTAAGCGGAATGGTATTAGCCAGTGGCCATGCAGCATGTCCTTTTACATTATGAAAAAAAGCAAAGGTTGTCGGGTTGCCGATAAAACCACCCAGCGTATCTCCAAAGGCAAGACTGAAACCACAAACGATCCAAAGGATGCCCACAATACCTGCGGCCACTACACTTTTGATCATTGTTGAGATCACATTCTTGCGATTCACCATGCCACCATAGAAAAATGCAAGACCAGGTGTCATTAAAAATACCAGAGCTGTCGATATAAGAACCCATGCAATATCAGCACTGCTGTATTGGGGATCTTTTTCTCCGGGAACAAAATCAGCTTCCGGTTTGATGAACATTGCAGCGATTGCCAGCACTGCAAGGAGCACAAAAGGCAAAATCTGTTTAGCGGTTTTCTTACTCATAATCGTTGACTTTAATTGTTACAAAATATTATTAAAATTTTCAATATGACAGCGCATTCCAAAAATAAACAACGTTTTCACTAACGCCTGTTTAAAAAATATATAATATTTTTTTTAATGTGTAATATTTGGGGGCAAAATTCAAAAATAAGTTCCAATGAGCTTATAAAACTTAGTTTTTAGGGAAGTAAAAAAATAAAGACCGCTGTTCGGAGCGGCCTTTCACGGATAAAACGGGTTATGTATATATATTAAGCAAGCAACAGGGCAGCGTCTTTACGTTCCAGCGAGGATGTTCCATTGGTTAAAAATTCGTCCACCTTGCGGGCACATTCGCGGCCTTCGCTGATGGCCCATACAACTAATGACTGGCCCCGGCGTATATCACCGGCAGCGAAGACCTTATTAATACTGGTCTTATAGTTTTTTTCAGATGCTCTTACATTTCTTCTTTCATCCAGTTCAATATCTAATTGCTGAAGCAATCCATCATATTGAGGATTTACAAAACCCATCGCTAATAA
>Ga0105249_10002286_pt1 | contig 16645 bp, 12 predicted proteins | sample KBSS44metaG_FD_81522 | JGI IMG/M metagenome (GOLD analysis project Ga0105249, IMG submission 81522) | Switchgrass rhizosphere microbial communities from Kellogg Biological Station, Michigan, USA - KBS S4-4 metaG | ecosystem: Host-associated > Plants > Roots > Rhizosphere > Soil | place...
AAGTATGGAACTAACTAATTTATCAGCTATCTCTCCTATCGACGGTCGGTATCGCAAACAAGTACAACACTTAGATGAATATTTTTCAGAGTATGCATTAATGAAATATCGTGTGTTGGTTGAGATTGAATATTTTCTTTTCCTGGCAGATAAAAAGTTTTTCAAAGTATCGGGAAAAGCAGAAAAACATCTAAGAAAAATTGCTTCAGCATTCGGACCTGAAGATGCGCAGGAAATAAAACAAATTGAATACACTACCAATCATGATGTAAAAGCGGTTGAATATTTTTTAAAAAATCAATTAGAAAAAAGTGGCGCAAAGGATGAAAAAGAATGGATACATTTTGGACTGACATCTCAGGACATTAACAATACAGCAATCCCTCTTTTCTGGAAACATGCGGTAGAATATGAATACCTGCCTTCATTATTAAATCTCAATACACAATTAAAATTGCTGGCGAAAGAATGGAAAGACATACCAATGCTGGCACATACGCATGGCCAACCAGCTTCACCAACAAAATTGGGAAAAGAATTCATGGTGTTTGCCGAACGTATAGAAAACCAGGTTGAACAACTTATCAATATCCCTTTTAGTGCAAAATTTGGCGGAGCCACTGGCAACTTCAATGCACATCATGTCGCCTTTCCAAAAATGGATTGGGTAAAACTCGGCAATGAGTTTGTTGAAAAAACATTAGGCCTTACCCGCATGCAATACACCACGCAGATCGAACATTACGATAATCTCGCTGCGCATTTCGATTGCATGAAAAGGATCAATAATATTCTTGTTGATTTTTGCCGTGATACCTGGACATATATTTCTATGGATTATTTTAAACAAAGGGCAAAGAAAAACGAAGTGGGCTCATCTGCCATGCCACATAAAGTAAACCCGATCGATTTTGAAAATGCAGAAGGGAACCTGGGCATGGCAAACGCCATCTTTGAACATTTATCTTCTAAACTTCCTATCTCAAGATTACAACGAGACCTGACAGATTCAACTGTTCTTCGAAATATCGGTGTACCATTTGCACATACATTGATCGCATTTCGTTCTGTAGAAAAGGGCCTTGACAAACTTATTCTAAATGACGGCATGATCCATCAGCAGCTGGAAGACAACTGGGCTGTTGTTGCAGAAGCTGTACAAACTATTTTACGAAGAGAAAATTATCCGAATCCTTATGAGGCGTTGAAAGAATTAACAAGAGGCAATGCCTATATTGATAAAAAATCAATTCATCATTTTATCGATAATTTGAAAATTAATAACTCAGTAAAAAAAGAATTGAAGAAGGTAACACCGCATAATTATACCGGCATAGTGGCGAAGTATTAAGCAAGTTTTCTATAGATAAACTTTAGCAACTCTTTCCCTTCTTCCTTTTTTATTCCATCAGGCACAAATGAATTTTTCAATAACACATTGTGAGATGCAATATTGGCTTCTTCAGCAATTGCATAAATATGATCAGCATTTGTATTTTTAAAATAATAATCAAGACCAGCTTTTGTCAGTTCGGATGCGAACCCTTTTCCCCAATTTTCTTTTAGAAATGCATATCCCAATTGGATATCTTCTGAACCTTCAATAGGAATAATTGCAAATGATCCGACAAACTTTCCCGTTGCTTTTTCATTCGCAGCCCAGCGACCAATCAACGGGTTAACCTTATAGGCTTCTATGTTTTTTTTTAGAAAAGCATCACACTCTTCTCTTGATTTTGTTGCCCTGATATATCGCATCACATCTTCATCACTGTTAAGCAAAAAGAAATTCTCAGCATCAGTATCAAAGTCATACTGCCTGACAATTAATCGCTCCGTATCAAAAATAACATGCCCCATCTGCAAGAAATTATTAATTATTAATTTTTAATTCTTGTGTACTTCACTTGAAAAATGAAATTCAATCCCCGGGTTATTGGTTCTTTCAGTATTTAAAAACCATTCACTTTGTGCCAGGTAAACGATATGTCCATCTTTATCTACTCCAGTATTCGCTCCTTTGAATCTTGTAAATTCTTCTAATTTTTTTGGATCTTCACTCGTGATCCAGCAAGCTTTAAAAAATGGAAGTGTATTAAACTGTACAGAAGCTCCGTATTCCTGCAACAAACGATATTGGATTACTTCAAACTGAAGTTCACCAACGCAACCAATGATCTTTTTGTTGCCTCCATGCTGTGTAAATAATTGCGCCACGCCTTCATCAGTTAATTGCAGCAAACCTTTTTCCAATTGTTTTGTTTTCATTGGATCCTTATTCACAACTTCTTTAAAGATCTCTGGTGAAAAAGTTGGAATACCGGTGAAATAAAAGTTTTCGCCTTCAGTAAGTGTATCACCGATCTTAAAATTACCGGTGTCAAACAATCCTACCACATCACCCGGGTAAGCGTCTTCTACAATACTTTTCTCCCTTGCTAAAAAAGAATAAGGATTGCTGAAGCGAACATCTTTATCTAACCGAACATGATGGTAGTATTTATTTCGTTCAAATCTTCCGCTGCAGATGCGCATGAATGCAATACGATCACGGTGTTTTGGATCAAGGTTAGCATGAATTTTAAAAACAAAACCACTCAGTTTTTCTTCATCAGGACAAACAACTCTTGCAGAGGTTGGACGACACTGCGGCACAGGAGCGATGCGAATAAATGTATCCAGCAATTCTTTCACACCAAAATTATTGATGGCGCTGCCAAAAAATACAGGCGCCACTTTTGCGGCTAAATAATCTGCCACATTCAAAACACCATGCACACCATCTACCAGGTCCACATCTTCCCGCAAGGTAGCAGCATCCTTCTCTCCTATTTTATCATCCACCACCGCATCATTCAGATCATTCACACTAATCAGATCGTCACTCCCTTTTGTATTGGCAGTAAATAATCGCAGACTTTTATCATGAAGATTGTAAACCCCTTTAAATTCTTTACCGCTGTTGATCGGCCATGTCATCGGGTGCAGATGGATCGATAATTCTTTTTCAATTTCTTCCAGCAGATCAAACCGGTTCTTACCATCACGATCCATCTTGTTGATAAAAACAATTACCGGTGTATCCCGCATACGGCACACCTCCATCAGCTTCCTTGTTTGTTCTTCCACACCATTCACACTGTCGATCACAAGAATTACACTATCCACCGCCGTCAGCGTACGATATGTGTCTTCAGCAAAATCTTTGTGACCGGGAGTATCAAGCAGATTAATAAGAGTCCCATCATAATCAAAGCTCATCACGGAAGTAGCAACAGAAATTCCACGTTGTCTTTCAATCTCCATAAAATCGCTGGTCGCAAATTTTTTGATCTTGTTGCTCTTCACCGCACCCGCCACCTGAATGGCGCCACCAAACAGCAACAACTTTTCAGTCAGCGTTGTCTTACCCGCATCCGGGTGACTGATGATCGCAAATGTTCTTCGTTTATTTATTTCGTTCTGATATTTCATAAAGAAAGGCGCCCGCCCGAACGTACTTTTTCGGCACGGGCGGGCAAAGGTAAGGTTTGAGAAGGATTTTTGGGTAGTCAACTGCATTGCTACTATTTCGCTTTTGTTGCGCAGTTTACCCAGAGCGACGCGAAGGGCACTCTTGTACTGCAACAAATCTATTAAGCAAAAAGAACTGCAAATGAAATTTTCTATTGATGTCAAAGCAGTTTAGTTTGCTTCGGCCGACTCATTGTTCCCTGAATTTGGAAAAAGTCTTGTCGGCCTCGCAATGACGAAGAACCGGCGGGGCTGTAACGTAGTTCCAAACTCTCGGAGTCTCGTCATTGCGAGGCTTGCGATGAAAGAGTAGAATTTAAATGTTTGTCTCCGGCAAGCCGAAGCAAACTAAAAAATCAAACAACACTGAATAAACTTCCAAATTGCTGAATAGCGATAAGAATGTACAAGAGTGCGTCGCAACAAAAGTCCAACCGGAGTTACCAAAGCCGGTAGGCTAATAATCATCCTTCCTTTTTCCCATTAATCAAAAAATAATCACAGAAATCCCAGTTCTGATTACTTTTGCCAATGCGCCGCACAGTCGAGATTGTTTTTAGCAGCCTCAAGATGGCCTTAATGGAATTGTGGAAGAATAAACTCCGCACTTTTCTTTCTTTGTTTGGCATCACGATCGGCATCTTCTGTATCATTGGTGTAATGGCAACGCTTGGAAGTCTTGAGCATAATATCCAGGCCGAAATAAAATCATTTGGGACCAACACTATTTATCTTGACAAATGGGATTATAGCTCGGGTGGCGACGGGCAATATCCATGGTGGAAATTTATTAAGCGGCCATCGCCAAAATACGAGCAACTTGAGCAGATAATGCAAAGAACACCCAGTGCAAAGTATGCAGCATTTAAAATAGACCGCAACGCTGACCTTGAATTCGAAGACAATACTCTGAAAGATGTGATCCTATATGGCTTTAGTGAGGACTTCAATAATATACAGCCTGTTGATATCCATTTTGGGAGATATGTATCTGCAGCAGAATTTCAGCAAGGCAGTAATGCCGCTGTGATTGGCAATGAGATAGCAGAACAACTTTTTATCAACCCTGAAAGAGCGGTTGGTAAGATGCTTACAACAAAAGGAAAGAAAGTGATCGTTGTGGGTGTTATTAAAAAGCAGGGCAACCAAATGCTGGGTGGCTGGCAACTGGATAAAGCTGTGATCATGCCTTATCGTTTTGGCCGTACAATTATGGATGAGAGATATTCTGACCCGCTGATCCTTGTACAGGGCCTCGACAATCTAAAAATTGATGTATTGAAAGATGATTTGAAAGGCGCCATGAGAGCCATTAATAAATTAAGTCCGGCGCAGGAAGATAATTTTTCACTGAATGATGTGAATGAATGGAGCAAGGCTTTCGAAGCGGCTTTTTCCGGAATTAATATGGGTGGAATGCTTATTGGCGGTATTAGTCTTATTGTTGGTTTGTTTGGCGTTGCCAATATTATGTTTGTAAGTGTGAAGGAACGTACCAGCCAGATCGGTTTGAAAAAAGCTATCGGCGCGAAGAGCCATATCATACTTATTGAATTCCTGCTTGAAGCCGCATTCCTTTGTCTTATCGGCGGACTTATTGGATTATTACTTGTATTAGGACTTACCAAAATTTTATCCGGCGCATTTAATTTCCCCGTATATATTTCTACTTCTAATCTTGTAGTGGCGATCAGTATCTGTTTTGTCGTTGGAGTTCTTGCGGGAATTATACCTGCCGTAATTGCTGCAAGGTTGAATCCTGTTGTGGCGATAAGAAGCAAATAACAATTAGCCGATTAGCAGATTTGACGATGTGCTGATTAAATTTTCTACTTTTATCTCTTTCTTTTTTTATGGATGAACCTCAAAAAAGCAATCTGATTGTTGATTTGACTCTTGAATTTGCTATTGAAATAGTTAAATACTGTGAAGTATTGGAAGCAAATAAAAAATATGTAATTGCAAGGCAGTTACTGCGTTCTGGTACATCAATTGGCGCAAGTGTTAGAGAAGCTCAAAATGCTGAGAGCAAACCTGATTTTATTCATAAGTTTAAAATAGCAGCAAAAGAAGCTGAAGAAACAGAGTATTGGTTGTTAATTTGCAAAAGTTCGAAAAGTTACCCCGATACAGAAATCTTAATGGAAAAACTAAAATCGATACAAAAAGTAATTAATCGCATCATAGTTTCATCAAAACAATAATCGGCACATTGGCATATTGGCTAATTATCAAATCATGTCTTTTATTCTCGCTATAGAAAGTAGTTGTGACGAAACATCTGCAGCTGTTTGTCGTGATGGTAAAATTCTATCAAATATCATTGCCGGGCAAAAAGTTCATGAGCAATACGGCGGCGTAGTGCCTGAGCTTGCAAGCAGGGCACATATTCAAAATATCATTCCTGTTGTTGAGGCTGCAATGAAAAAGGCAGGATGCAATATCAGCGATATAGATGCAATTGCTTTCACGCAATCCCCAGGATTGATCGGTTCGCTTTTAATAGGAACACAGTTTGCAAAATCATTGGCATTATCTTTAAATAAACCATTGATTGCAGTGCATCACATGCAAGCGCATGTATTGGCAAATCTTATCGATGATCCAAAACCTTCATTTCCTTTTTTATGTTTGACTGTAAGCGGCGGTCATACGCAAATTGTGTTATGTGAATCACCAACAAAAATGAAAGTGATCGGGGAAACCATCGATGATGCAGCAGGTGAAGCATTTGATAAAACTGCAAAGTTGTTAGGTCTTCCCTATCCCGGTGGCCCATTGATCGATAAATATGCAAAAGATGGCAATGCAAATCGATTTCAGTTTCCTGAACCACAAATTCCGGGGCTTGATTTTAGTTTTAGCGGATTAAAAACTTCTATTCTTTATTTTTTACAGAATGCAGGTAAGAGTCATGTTTATAAAGAAGAGTTTTTGGCCACTGAAGATGAAAAAAATAAATTCATTCAAGAAAATTTGAATGACCTGTGTGCTTCCGTTCAACAAAGAATCGTTTCTATTCTGCTCAACAAACTTAAGAAGGCATCAGTTGAAACAGGTATAAAAAATATTTGTATTGCCGGTGGTGTTTCAGCAAACAGTGGTTTACGAAAAGCATTTGAAGAAACCGGCAAGAAAAATAACTGGAGTACATTTATTCCTGCTTTTCAATATTGTACTGATAATGCCGGCATGATCGCCATCACAGCTTATTATAAATTTCTTGCAGGCCAGTTCAGTGATCTTACTGTGAGTGCTTCAGCACGGGCTGAATGGTGAGAGGGAAGCTGTGAGCCATGAGCTACGAGCTTTGAACTCCTGTGACTGCATCTTTGCTTTTGACTCGCAGCTCATGGCTCACAGCTCGTAGCTTTGTATTATGGCTAATTCTTATTTTCAATTTAAACAATTCACTATTCACCAGGATCGTTGCGCTATGAAGGTAACGACGGATGCTTGTTTGTTTGGAGCATGGATTGTTGATGAAGTCAAAAGTCAAAAGTTAAAAGTCAAAAATGCTCTTGATATTGGGGCTGGCACGGGTTTATTGTCACTAATGTTTGCTCAAAAAAACCCGGGTATTGAAATTGTTGCAGTGGAAATTGATGAAGATGCGGAGAAGCAGGCGAACGAGAATATTAGTGCTTCTCAATGGAAAGACAGGATTGTTGTGCTTGAAGGCGATGTTAAGGATTATAATTTTTCTGAAAAATATGATCTCATTATCAGCAATCCTCCTTTTTATGAAAACGAATTGCAATCAGAAAGCGAAAAAAAGAATACCGCACATCATAGCGAAAATCTCACATTAAAAGAATTATTGGATGTTATTAAAACCAATTTAAATTCGGATGGCATCTTCTTTTTGCTATTACCTTATAAAAGAAATGAAGAAATAAAAAAACTATTTAAAGATCATCAGTTACACATTTCGAAAATGATCTTTGTTCGTCAATCAGTAAAACATGATTACTTCCGGGTCATGATAAAAGGAAACTTAATTGGTAAGGAAAAAGAAATCGAATTTGATGAAATGTCGGTCTGGGACGAAAAGCAACAGTACACAAATGAATTTGTACAACTGCTAAAAGATTATTACCTGCATTTATAGAACTTTCAACCTTCTCCCGATAGCTATCGGGATCACTTTCAACTACATCCCAGCATATTCTTTTAAATATTCAAAATGCGGTGTAAGTTTTCCTTCTTTTACCATTGTTGCTTTTTCTATGATTAGCGAACTATTACCCACCAAATTTTCAAGCACATGCTTGATCAATTGTTCACCAAAATATCTTGATGCATCTCTTGGCAGCTCATTGGGCAGGTTTCCAACCGCCATTATATCTATTGAATTGGGTAAATAAGGTTCTGTCTTTTGTAATGTAGTTCTGTCAACTCCATAAACGGGGTTGTCGATCGTTTGATCACCAAGATTGACAGGCACAGAACCTCCTGCATCATCTGTTATATCGGCAATAGTTTGAATAATGAAAGTATCAGCCTGTATATTTTCCCTTTCAAAAAGCCGAGGAACATTTTTATCCCAATACACACCATTTAATAAAATATCTGTTTGTTCGGCATAAGGCAAAAAATTGCAGTGATACAATTCCGGGTGTTCATGAAATTCCAATCGCTTGTATTTACCATTTTCAATTCTTTCATAAAGATCAGCGCCTTTAAGTTGGGTATAGACTGGATAAGCAAATCTTCTTACCAAATAATCATCGGGTTCCACTTCATTTATGCCCATCAGGTTCATGATCTCAAGAATACCATGCGTTACCCTCCCCGAACCAGTAACCGCAATCTTTACATTTGGCAATCGCATCCCAAAGTAAGTATGTATCAATTCACGAAAACTTCTTTGCTTATAAACACGATCAAGTTTATATAAGCCAGTTCTGTTGCCATAAGCCATCATGCCATTATGTGCACCAACCACGCCAGCAAAAAAACCAAAACCGATGATGCGTTGTCCATCTTCATGTTCCAGGCATTCATAGTCGATCAGCGTAATTTTTTTATCAAGAATTGCCCGCAACATTTTTTGATTTTGCGGTTGTTTCTTTTTTGTATGAGAAAAAAACAAATAAGTTTTTCCGGGTAACAGCTGATCAACAGGAATTTCTTTTATACCCATTAAAATATCACATTCGCTGATGTCATCTTTTACCTGCACACCGGCATTTACATATTCACGGTCGGTAAAGCACCGGACAGAAGAACTCTGAGCAATGATCTCAACCTCTGAACTGTTCTTGTGAATCCATTTACATTGAGCAGGTGTTAATGGCACCCTGTTATCTGCAGGAATTTTTCCTTCTCTTATAAGCCCTATCCTAATCATATAGCAAACGTTGTAAAATTATTTGCCGCAAAGTTGCCGGTTATCGGTGATTAAAACAAACTGATTAAAATCAGGCGACCAGCCGTGAATGAAACCTATTTATTTGTAACGATTAGTAAAATACTAATAAGAGAAATTATAAAAGAGTAAAGATAAAGCGACTGCAGATTGAATTTATTCTTGATCCAGAATACCAAGGAGAAAACCGGTAGAGCAAACAGTATTGCAAACATAGGAAGCCAGATAATTTCAAAGATGGCTCCGACTAATTTGAAATGATAAATATCAATTGATCTTCCGAGACACCAGGCTAACGGAATAATTATGCTTAAAGCAAATGCGATAACACTCATTTTAGTTAATGAAGCTGATACTGATAGATCATCACTCAATTTACGCAGATCTGTAATAGATATCTGTTGAGGGTCTTGCATATCCGTCAATCACCTTTGCATGTTGCTTGCAAATTAAATCAATAGAATCACTGCTCGATTGTGTAAAGCCAGTTTTTGGATAAGCGCAAAAAAGAGTGAATGGACTTTTCCCATGAAGTTGATTCCATAAATTTTCCAATTGAACTGTGGCGCCACAATGTCCTTGCTCCCAAAGCACCGCAACCATTTCGCCAAAAGCCCTTACCCTTCCATTGCGTTGTTTTGCACGGTTCACGATATCAGCAATAAAATTATTAAATATTTTTTCGTCAATCCAGCCATCTACCAGGAGCACCGAAAGCAAATCTTCAGCATCTATTGGGATATACTGATCGGCCGCCGTTAGCGCATTGAGATCAAAACCTTGCGAACGAAGACGGGCATTCAAGCCATCAAGATGTTTTGATGTTGCAATAATTACTACACTGTCATTTGCCAAAAATCCTGTTCCTGCAAATCCTTCCAAAGTATCAAGGAAGATTTTTTCGTTTTCATAAACCTGGACTAAATGATCACATGGGGCAATTTCTCCCCAGAAAACCTGGATATTGGAGGTTTCCCAATCTTCTACAACTGCTATCTTTTCCATATTGGATGATTAAAGTGGTTTGTTTAAGCGTAATTGTCCTTGTTGGTTGCAATGATTATAAGTTTCTATACAAGCCTTATTCCAAATTTAATCGAAAGATAACCTTAAAAGAATAAGTTTTGTTATCTATTTTTTTGAATAAATAGCATTCCAGTAATCACTCCATCTTTTTATTACATCATTTTCTGAAATGCCTGTATCATAAACCGGGGAGAGAAGCGGAATAATTCGTTCAACCTTTAGTAAAACAATATTATTGATCGTATATATTGCGCCGGCATTCTTGTAAAAAGCAATCACGTCTTAAAACAACGGTCCTTCTGAAAGAACCTTACCAATGCCTTTAAAACGATAACCCTTTCGGATAAAAACATCTACGATGTTAATTTCAATAGATGGATTAGCGAGGAGATTATTAACTGTTCCGGGAGAATGAATGTCAGCAAACACAAGATGATCGTCATCCCAAACTGTTGTAGTTCCTTTTGGTGAAAGGTTAGGAGTTCCATCTGGGCAAACGGTTGCAACAAAACCGAGTTTGGCTTGTTTCACAAATTCTTTGATCTCTTGAGTTAAGATTCCCATAGTAAGCCCTTTTTTCAAAATTAATTAATCATCATCTCTGATCAGGGCAAACTGAAAAATATTGCGAATAAATTAAATAGAGAAAGTGTACTATGCTTTATTTTTATCATACCTGCGTTTAATATACCAGCCTAAAAAACCAAATAGTGAAACCAGGATGGGAACACTTACAGCAGGATTATCGGTTAAATAATTTATAAACCGCCTGATTATATTTCTGTCAATTTGAATTTGGATATGAATCGTTTTGGCATCCAGGCGATCCGTAGTCCCATCTTCTTTTTCGGCAATCACTTTAAGAATCAATTCAGTAACTTTTTTATCAGTGGTGGTTTTAATTGCCCAGCGCCACAAGTTTCCGTCAATAGTATCGATAACCTGCTTATCGGAATTATGTACGGGAGTAATTGTAAAATCTCCAGCATTGTCAATGAGATTAATTGAAAGGGTCTTATACCATATTACGTTTGTAATATAAATATTTACTGAATCGTCATCATTTGAAGATTGTTCATTTACAATTGCCTTTAGAGTATCTCTTATCCTGCTTTCCTGGTTTCTAATTAATACATACACGTTAATATTTTTAGATTCCCCGCGGTACATTTTTACAGGATATGAATATCCTAGCGTTGCTGATTTACGGGTTCCGGGCAAATTAACCGGTGGTGTAGTAGTGCTTGAATCCACAGGACCAACTGTGGCTGTATCAACATGGCCACTGCTTGCTGTATTAATTGGATTTGTGGTTGTTGGTAGAGCATCGGTGGGTGCCGGTGCAGTTGTTTCTGTCGTACTTTCGACGGTACCACTATTACATGCACAGGAAGCAACCATGATGACCAGGTAAGCAGTCGATACCAAAATGCAGTTATTAATAGAGAGTTTCATATATCAGGAACGAATTCGATTAGGATTTTAAAACTACGGTTAGAATTAAGAGAAGTCAATACCTATTTAGGAGTATATTACCGGTAAGGGTCTAACCTGGCCGTTCCTGCTTTGCCAAAGAAAATTAATTGCTGAATAAAATTGTTGCAATACAAGAGTGCCCTTCGCGTCGCACTGGGTAAACTGCGCAACAGGAGTTAAATAGTAGTAATGAAGATGGGAGACTAAAATTTAAAATTCCAGGTCACCGCAGGAAGTATCGGGAAAAGAGAAACTTGTCTTGCTTCTATTTTTAATGTGCCATCATAAGGACTGCCGGTTTGATCGAAGTAAATAAAGTAGGGATTGTAACGACAATAAACATTATAAATACTAAACACCCAACTGCTTTGCAGTTTTCTTTTTTTCTTTGGAACGGGAGTATAGGTAGCCGAAAGATCAATACGATGATACGGTGCGAGTCGGTACTGATTCACTTTGCTGAATTCTTGCGTCAGCACTCCTTCGATGATATAAAATCTTTCGGGTAATGTAGTGGCAGCACCAGTTCCATAAACAAACACAGCTCCAAACCTCCATTTTTTTCCGGGATCATAATTAACCACGATGCTCATATCATGACGGCGATCATAACGTGCCGGAAATTTTTCGCCGCCATTTAAATCAGGAAACTTTCTGTAAGTCCATGAAAGAGTATAACCGATCCATCCATTCAGTTTACCTCTTGTTTTATTGATGAAAAACTCAGCACCATAACTCCAACCATCACCAAAAACAAATTCATCCTCGGGATCTTTTAATGATGGCGTATAGCCTTCGGCGTATTCGATCTGGTTTTTCATTTGTTTATAATAAACCTCGACCGACGTCTCATATTTGTTATTTTCAAAATTTTTAAACAGTCCTGCTGTGTATTGCCAGCTTATCTGTGGTTTTACAATATAAGTACTCGGTACCCAAAGATCAGTAGGTAATGTGCTCCCCGCATTACTTACTAAATGTATGTATTGATAGTTACGATTAACAGCCGCTTTGATAGATGTTTCATCATTCAATGCATAACGGATCGTAATGCGTGGCTCAAAGCCCCCATAAGTTTTTACGGCCTCAAAACTTTTGTAAACTGTGCTGTCCAATTTATTACCATCGCCATCTCTTACGTATTTTGTATAAGGGCCGATCTGTGTAAATGCACTCCAGCGTACACCATAATTAATTTTTACTTTATCACTCACCTCCCAATCATCCTGAGCATACACAGCAAACTCACTTGCATATTTTATGCTTTCATTATTAGGTTTAAAAATGACGGAGTCCTGTTTACCAGAAAGAATGTTTGGTATGAATTTGTGATAAGTATATAAACCGCCAAATTTTATTTTATGTTGTGGCAATGGATAATAATCAAAATCAGTTTTCAGGTTGAGGTCGCGAATACCAGAAGCAAGTGAGAGTTCAAAATTGTTTTGCGCCGCTTCGAATTTGAATTTATAATTATTATAAACAGCCGTAGTGTTTGCAAATAATCGTTTATTGAAAACATGATTCCACCTTAAGGTGGCGGTACTGTTTCCCCAGGGAATATTGGAACGGAAGGAACGTTTGACATTATTAAAGTCAAAAACATCTCTTCCGAAGTAGCCGCTGAGGTACAAACGGTCTTTCTCAGAAAATTTATAATTCACTTTAGCATTCAGGTCATAGAAAAAATAACCGGAGCCATAGAAATCGCTTGTCTTTTTGATAAATGGTTTTGCAATGACATCAACATAGGTTCGTCTTGCTGAAACCATAAATGATGCTTTATTCTTTATTATCGGTCCTTGTAACGAAAGTCGTGAAGCAATAAGCCCTATACCGCCTTCAACCTGGAACTTATTTATGTTTCCATCTTTCATGGCTACATCGAGAACCGAAGAAAGACGACCACCATATTGCGCAGGCATTCCACCTTTAATAAGTGTCGTGTTTTTTATTGCATCGGAGTTAAAAATGGAAAAGAAGCCAAAAAGATGCCCTGTATTATACACCACAGCATCATCCAGCATAATAAGGTTTTGATCTGGCCCGCCACCACGAACATAAAAACCTGCATTGCCTTCGCCGGCATTCCTTACTCCCGGTAATAATTGAATGGCTTTTAAAATATCCACCTCGCCCATAAAGGCCGGGATATTTTTTATTCGATGAGTTGAAAGATCGATCCTTCCCATTTCCGCATTCTTGACGTTTGCATCACGACGGCGATTGGCGTAAACGATCACTTCAGCAATAGCTGAAGACTTTGGAAGAAGATCAAAATTGAAAGATTTATCAGCATCAAAAACAAACTCCAACGTTTTTTGCACATAGGAAACATGTGAGATGCTGATGCGATAAGTACCCGAATCGAGAGTAATGGAATAAAAACCATATTGATTGCTCGTCACTCCTTTTCCCTGCCCATTAATTGTGATAGTAGCGCCGATGATTAATTCACCGGAAAGACTATCACGAACATATCCGTTAAGGGTAACCCGATAGCTATCGGGTCTGCCGGATGCAGCAGTTGACTTGCTTTGCGAAAAAACAAGAAGAGGAATAAAGGCCAATAAAATAACTACTACTTTCTTAAACATACATCCATTAACAAACAAATTACTTTCCGGTTGAAGCTCCTTCAAAATTTATTGAATCTCTTGTTTGACCACAGGTGAGCATTGCTTTTCCAAACTTCGGATCATGCAAACCCAGGTAAGGATTGCGGCGATTCTTCGTTTCACTATTTGTACTTAACCAAAATGCAGATGATTCATAATTGTTCAAGGCCATCGGGCATTCATGGTAAAAAACTTTTGCTGCATCATATTTTACGATACGCAACAAATCAAATAATTGCTGCGATAACATATTAAGTGACTCTCTTTTTTCATAAAGGGAAGTGTCGGCCTGCATTCCGATGATCTCTGCTTTGATCGATTCCCATTGACTTTGCACTGTAGGATATATGGCAGTATCTTTTTGCATTTCATCGACACGAATACTATCCACTGATATCTTAAGATCAGCTAAAGAGGCATTGATCTTCGTTGTATCCCAATTTACAAAAGATTCGGTAAGGGTATAATACGAATCCATTGCCTTACTCATCGATTCATTGAAACTATTGCTATGCTTGCTTACAGTTAATCCCTCTGGTTTAGGTCCGGATGGCTTGCTTTCTTTTTTAAACACAAATTTCCAGAGCACTAATGCACTTATGATCAAAGCAATTAGAAGGAAAACAAAACGCTTCATAAGGAGAAAATTTAGGGCAAAGATAAATGTCAATCATCTGAGTTGCTAATACTTTATTTTTGCAAACTTGTTAAAACCGTGAATGATCAATGGTAAATGGTGAATGGTTAATGGTGAAAAGAAAGTCTTTGATTTGAAGCCTTTAAATTGTAACCATTTAAACATAATAAAATGTTTTTAAACCTAAACTACCAAAAACTTGACATTTATCGAGTTTCTAAACCTGGATGGCTTAAAAACGGAATCATTGGGTGGATCAATGATCAGGTGCTTTAAGCTCCTCACTGGATTAATTGAATCAAAAAAATAAAATGAGTGGTCATTATTCACCATTGACCATTCACCATTGACAAAACTATGTTGGCTGGCTTAACAAACGTGACTTTTGAATTCGGCGCCCGTGCTCTTATTGAAGATGCTACCTGGCATATTCAGCCGGGAGAAAGGATCGGCCTGATCGGCTATAACGGAACAGGAAAATCAACCATACTCAAACTTTTTGTTGGCGAATACCTGCCTTCTGCAGGCACTGTTGAAAAAAGCAAGGGAACTTCTATCGGTTATCTTCACCAGGATCTGTTGAGCTTCGATACCAACGATTCCATTTTTGAAGTAGCGCTAAGTGCTTTTGAAAGGGTGCAGCAATTAGAAAAAGAAATTGAAAATCTAGGAAAAGAATTAGAAAAAACCGGCGATGAAAAAACATTGCATGAGTATACTGACAGGCTTCATGAATTAGAAACACTCGGTGGTTATAATATTCATCATAAAACTGAGGAAATTTTACAGGGGCTTGGTTTTGCAAATGCAGATCTGAAAAGACCGTATAAAGAATTCAGTGGTGGATGGAGGATGAGAGTGTTGCTGGCAAAAATGATCTTACAGCAACCAGATCTTCTATTATTGGATGAGCCTACCAACCATCTTGATCTTCCATCCATCGAATGGTTGGAAAAATATTTGCTCAGTTACCCCGGTTCGGTTGTTATTGTAAGTCATGATAAATATTTCCTGAACAGGATGGTAACAAAAATCGTTGAGCTTTATCAGCAACAGCTTCATATCTGTTCCGGCAATTATGATTACTATGAAAGTGAAAAAGCCACCCGGATGGAACTGATGCAAAAAGCTTATGAAAATCAACAGGACTATATCAGGCAGAATGAAAGATTGGTGGAGAGATTCCGTGCAAAAGCAAGTAAAGCGGCGATGGCCCAAAGTCTTATTAAAAAACTAGATAAACTTGAACGCATTGAGGAACCGGAATTAGAAAGACCGAATATCCGGATCAATTTTCGTCTTGATAAAACGCCGGGAAAAGTTTTGGTTGAATTAAATCATATTACAAAAGCCTTTGGTGAAAACCTGATCGTAAAAAATTCTTCCGCAGAAATAGAACGTGGTGATAAGATCGCTTTGATAGGCGCCAACGGAAAAGGTAAATCAACATTGCTCCGCATTATTGCCGGCATAGAGTCATTTGAAGGCAATAGAAAATGGGGCCATAATATTGAAGAGAGTTTTTATGCACAGCACCAGTTAGAAGCATTGAACATTAATCATACAGTGATCGAAGAAATGATGCAATGCGGTAGCCAGAAAACAGAGCTTGAATTGAGAACCTTACTTGGTTGTTTTCTTTTTAGCGGAGATGATGTTGAAAAGAAAATAAAAGTATTGAGCGGTGGTGAAAAAGCAAGGGTGGCATTGGCTAAAACAATTATCAGTAAAGCCAACTTCTTGATGCTGGATGAGCCAACTAATCACCTTGATATGCACAGTTGCGAATTGCTGATCGAATCGTTGAATAAGTATGAAGGAACTTTTGTGCTGGTGAGTCACGATAGATATTTCGTTTCTAAAACAGCTAACAAGATCTGGGAGATCATTGATCATGAGATAAAAGAATTCAAAGGAGGATATGAAGAATATGTGGCTTGGAAAGAGAGAATGCAGTCGGCAGCCCGCAATCAGCAATCAGCAGCTAAGAGTTCGGAGTCGGGA
>Ga0105249_10002289_pt1 | contig 16628 bp, 20 predicted proteins | sample KBSS44metaG_FD_81522 | JGI IMG/M metagenome (GOLD analysis project Ga0105249, IMG submission 81522) | Switchgrass rhizosphere microbial communities from Kellogg Biological Station, Michigan, USA - KBS S4-4 metaG | ecosystem: Host-associated > Plants > Roots > Rhizosphere > Soil | place...
ATAGGGAACAGGCGAATCGACGCCGCGTGACGCGGCGCCTTGCCGGGTCAGACCAGCCTCATGATCGCGCCGACCAGCGAACCGATGATCAGCACCGCGGTTGCCAGCACCGAAATGATCACGCCGGTACCGCGCTTGTCCGGATTGCCGATATACAGGTTGAAGTAGACGGCGCGGCCGATGATGAACACCACGCCGAGAATCGCGGCCCACGCTTCTGATACGAGACTCGCGAAGGTGAACAGGCTGGGCAGGAACATCACCAGTTGTTCCATCGTGTTCTGGTGCACGCGATGGTAGCGTTCGAAGTGTTCGTTGCCGGTCGTAGCGGGCGCTTTTACCCCGTATTTTCCGCGCGCTTGACCGACCTTGATGCTGAAAAAGAAATACTCGAGAAGCGCCAACATGGCGACTATGGTGACCCAGGCCATCGCAACCCCCTTCGATTCGATAACGTTCAGCCGCGGCGGTCGTCGCAGTGCGGCGATCCGCCGACGATCGATCATCACTCATTGCTTCGTTGATGATCAAGCTCACTGAGGCGCAATCCAGCGGCAATGGACGCATCGCGTTGTGTCCCACCGATCGCAACTGCATCATGCGCGCACCATGAACGTCGAACTCGAACTGTTTCAGTTTCGCTACTCGCACTTCAACGAGAAGGTGCGATGGGCGCTCGATCACAAAGGCCTGTCGCACCAGCGCACCGACCTACTGCCGGGTCCGCACGCGCGCACGATCAGGAAACTCACCGGACAGACACAAACGCCGGTGCTGCGGATCAACGACCAGTATGTGCACGACTCCGCGTGGATCATCGAACGCCTCGAACTGATCTTCGCCGACGCGCCGTCGCTGCTGCCGATCAAGGACGACGACCGGGAGCGTGCGCGCGAAATTGCGCGTCACTTCGACTTCGTCGTTGGACCGGCGGCGCGTATATGCGCGTTCGTCGCGATGCTCGACGAACCCGACTACATTGCGCGCCTGTTCGCCACCGGCAAGCCGCAGTTCACGCGCGCGTTGTATCGCGCGGTGTTGCCGCTGGTGAAGGGTCGTCTCAAGGACGCGAATGGAATCACCAGCACGCACGCGATCGCCGAAGCCGATCGGCTGCTGACGAGCAACATGCAGTCGGTGGTGAAGCTCATTGGCAAAGAGGGTTATCTGGCAGGCGATTCGTTCAGCGTCGCCGATCTGACCGCGGCGGCGCTCCTCGCACCGTTGATCGATCCTCCGCATCCCGATATGAAGAAGCCCGGACCGATGCCCGAGCGACTCGCGGAGCTCACGGAGAAGTGGCGCAATCACGCGGCGGGGCGTTGGGCGTTGGATATGTACGAGCGGCATCGTCCGGTGGTTCGCAAGTAGCGCGAACCGTCGAACTAATCGGTCATGAAGCTGCCATTCGCTTCAGCGACGGTCGCGTCGTCGTCCTGGCGGATCACCCGTCCTTCGAGCTGAACCAATCGGCCCTTGCGTTTCACCATGCGTCCCTCGAGGCGCACCGGCGTACCGATCGGAAGCGATGCGCGATAACGGATATCGGCGCGGGCGGTGAAACAACGTTCACCTTGCAGCCACAACCAGTTCGCCATTACGTCGTCGAGCAGACTGAAGATGATGCCGCCGTGAGTGAGACCCTGATAGCCCATGTGCTGTTCGGCCGGCGTGAACTCGGCACGGCACACGTCGCCGTCGATGCGAAACTTCAGCTTCAATCCGATCGGATTCGAAGGACCGCAAACGAAGCAACGGTTGGGCGGCGACTCGTTCAACGACACGACAACAGACATCCGCAGGAAAATTGGCTGGATATCATGGGCGCTTTTCAAAAGAATACAAACCGTGATCACGCTACCGGATATCGAGCAACGCCTCGCGAGTTACGAGGCTCAGCTCTCGCCCATCAGACCGTCCACGCGACAGGCAGCCGTCGCTATCATTCTGCGCGAACGCGATCGCGCGGGTACGAACGTCACTGATCTGCTGTTCATCCGCCGCGCGGAAAAGAGCGGCGATCCATGGTCCGGTCACATGGCTTTTCCGGGCGGCCATATCGAGTCGTCAGATAGTTCGTTGCTCGATGCGGCAATCCGCGAAACCTGTGAAGAGATCGGACTGGATCTCGGCACGCACGGAAAGCACATCGGCACCATCGATCATCAACGCGCGCAACCGCGCGGACGGCCGATGAACATGGTCATCGCGCCTTATGTTTTCCGGTTGCACCACGAGCCGCCGTTCCTGCCGAACCACGAGGTCGCGGAAGTGGTGTGGACCCCGCTCGATCCAATTGCTAAAGGCACCAATCACACCGAAGAAGAACGCGTGGTGAACGGATCGCCGGTGTTGTTCAGCGGCTACCGCATCAACGGCGGTCACTTCGTGTGGGGGCTGACGTACCGGATGATGCAATCGTTCTTCCAGGCCCTAGATCCCAAATGGGAGCCGCCCGAACAGCACGGTTAACCGTAGCGGTGCCCTCGATAGTCGGCGATGGCGAGGCCCGCCGCGACCGACGTGAACGGATCGTGTTCGACCACTCGACCCGGGAAACGCGCTTCTAGAATCCGCCGCACCGCCGGAATCAACGACGAACCGCCGGTGCGCAACACCAGGTCGATCGAATCCGATGTGAGCCGGCTCTTCGTCAGCGTCTCGTCCACGCCCTGCTCGAACTGCTGCAGCAGGTCGCCGATCAGCTCTTCGAAGCGCGCGCGCGTCAACCGGACCTCGATGTCGATCTCCGGGATGTCCAGCACCGCTTCGTCGTCCGACGACAACCGCGCCTTGAAATCCTTGATCGACTGGAACACCGAATAGCTGAGGTTGTGCTGAATCAACTCACGCAGCCGGCGGAACTTGTGCGCGCCCGGACCGCCGCGAGCGATGCAGTCCATCATCGGCGTCGTGTATTTGTTCTGGTTCAACAGGTACGTCACCGCCCAGTTCAGCAACAGGTCTTCGTAGTCCTCGAACGGGAACCGCGTTTCGATCTCTTCCTTGTCGAAGCCGCGCCGGCGCCAGATTTCGCCTTTGCCGAGCGCCGGAAACAGCAGCGTGCGGAACAGCCTCTGGTCGATGTGGTCGCCGCCGAGCGCGACACCGTGCGTCGCGATCACGTCGAAGTCGTCGCCCGTGGCGCGCAATACGCTGAAGTCGAGCGTGCCGCCCCCGAAATCGACCGTTAGCACCCGGCGACCCGCCATTTCAGGGTGCGCCACCAGATAACTCACGGCCGCGGCGACCGGTTCCGGATAGAACACGTGTTCCTTTATTCCGGCGTGACCGTAAGCCTCGCCGAGTCGCGCGAGCGCCAGCTGACCGCGATGCGGGTCGCGCCCCTCGAACTTCACCGGATGACCAACCCAGGCACGCGGTGCGGAGCCCACGCTCTCTTCGATCTCTCTGCGCACGTGCAACAGAATCGGCGTGATCAATGCGACCAGGCGGAACGGATGGTCGAACACCATGAGCCGCCGCACGTTCGGATCACCGAGCAGCCGTTTGACGCCGCGAAACAACCGCCCCTTCAGTCCGCCGTCTCTTACCGGCTGACCGTAGACCTTGCGCGTCAGGGTCTCTACCGGACGGCGTCCTTCCGGATCCGGATCACCCACCATCAACGTCGATTCGCCGATGACTTCGGGAATCAGTTCGACGGTGCGGCCGGTGTTGTCGGCGATGTAGCGCTCGATCGCGCGCTGCCCGACCAGCGTCTGCAGGTCCGAATCGATATAGGTGGCCGACGGCATGATCTGCGCCGGTGCGTCGAGTTCGATCAGTGACACCTGCTTGCCGTTGTACACGGCCGCCGCGGTGTTGGTGGTTCCGAAGTCGATGCCGACGCCGACGTGCTGCACGGTTGCCGGACTAGTCACGCGCTATCGGCGCTCATCAGCACGCCGCTCGTGCGTAGTCTCTCGATGGTCCGCGAGTCGAAGCCGAGCCAGTCGCCGAGAACGTCCGCGTTGTGTTCGCCCTGTTTCGGCGAAGCGCCGCGCGCGCCGCTCTTCGCGGCGGAGAAGCGATAAGGCGACTGCACGACAGGGCGCTCGCCCCCGGCGCCGTCGTCGACGCGGGTGATGGTTCCACGATGCCGCACCGTCGGCGTGTCGAGCGACGCAGCACCTTCACGGACATCGCCCCACGCGAGATTCATGGCGTCGAGCGACTTTATGACGGCTGCGCGATCCGGCAGATTCTTGAAGAACGCGCGAGCGGTGGCGCGTCGCAGCTCGATCTTTTCGTCGAGCGTCGCGTCGGCCGGTGTCGGGTCCACGACGCCGGCGCGCGTCGTCAACTGTTTCCAAACGTGCCGGAAATCGCTCGCAATGAGCAGCGTTCCCGCCGCGGTGTCCCACACTTCGCTCGGCATCGGTTTGAGGTGCTCGGCGCCGTCGACGGTGTAGTGCAGATGATCGTCGGTGACCAGCATCGAATCGATCATCGCGATGTCGATGTGCTGTCCTTCACCGGTGCGTTGTCGCATCAACAGCGCGGACAGCAAACCGACCAGACCGTGAAGCGCGGCGTTCGTGTCCGCGATCGACACGCCGATGTCAGTTGCGTGCGCGCCGGTGATCTTTTTCTGACGCGCGATGAGGCCCGATTCCGCATGCACGATCGGTGCGTATGCCGCTCTGCGCGACTCGGGTCCGTTGTGACCGAATCCGGAAATCGACAGCATCACCAGCCGCGGATTGATCTGCTTCAGTAGTTCGTAGCCGAGCCCGAGCCGCGGCATCACGTCTGGCCGGAAGTTCTCGATCAACACGTCCGCTTTTGCCACGAGTTGCTTGATCAGCGCGGCGCCGCCGTCGACGCCGAGGTTCACGCAAATGCCGCGCTTGCCGACGTTCTGCTGATTGAAGTACCCGGCCTGGCCGTTGATGCGGGCACCCCAGTTGCGTGTCACGTCGCCTTCCGGAGGTTCCACCTTGACCACATCGGCGCCGAGGTCGGCCAACATCCGCCCCGCAAACGGGCCGGCCAATACGCGTGACATATCTAGAACGCGGATGCCCTCTAACGGATGCGTCATGGCGCTAGCGTCACGGCGATGAATTGGCGGCGATCGAAGCGGCCGCTCAGCCTTGCGAAGAAGTCTCCGATCAGCATCTGCACACGATACTTCCGGTGCAACGATGCGTACGCAGTTCGAATCTCGGCTGCGTCGGACACGAGGCGCGCCCGCGCATCGAGCCACTCGCCTAGAAGCTTGCCGCGCATATCGCACGCTGCGACACGCGCGCGCGACGTCAGACGAATGCGTTTGACCTTTCCGGCGTCAGCAGCGCTGAACACGTAAAACGTGTCGCCGGCCGGCGCGAACCAGACCGGCGTGGGCACGGCGTTGCCGTTCCTGCGAAAGGTCGCAAGGCTGAAGTAGTCGGCATCCGCGAGCTGCACTGGTGTCGCGCCCTTTCAAAAGGCCACGGATATTAAACCCGGCATAGGGGATGTGCTAGCGTGAACGCCCCAGGGAGGAGCGTCGAATCGTGGGTGATGTCATCAAGTTCCGCCGCCCGTCAACGGCGAAGCGCGCGCAAGGTAAAACGCTGTGCTCCAGCGGCTTTCACAAATGGCAGATCGCGCAGAAGAAACAGTTCGACGTGCAGCGCGGCCGCCTCGTCACACTGCACAAGTGCGAACGCTGCGGCGCAACGAAGACGACGCTCGACTGAGATCAGGGAACCGCTGCTTCCGCGGCCGGCATACACACGCCGGTGCCGCCCAGTCCGCAATATCCGTTCGGAACCTTCGCCAGATACTGCTGGTGATAGTGCTCGGCGTAATAGAACTCCGGCGCGCTGCGGATCTCGGTGGTGATCGCACCATAGCCAGATGCCTTCAACGCCTGCTGGTACCTGCGTTCTGACCTACGCGCCGCTTCGAGCTGCGCGTCGTCGTACGTGTAGATCACCGAGCGGTACTGCGTACCGATGTCGTTGCCCTGCCGCATACCCTGCGTGGGATCGTGCGCTTCCCAGAACACGCGCAGCAGACCCTCGTAGCTCACGATCGCCGGATCGAACACGACCAGCACGACTTCGCTGTGGCCCGTCGCACCGGAGCAGACTTCCTCATAGGTCGGGTTCGGCGTGATGCCGCCGGCATACCCGACCGCGGTGGTGAACACGCCGGGGGTTTGCCAGAAGCGACGCTCGGCACCCCAGAAGCAGCCCATGCCGAAGACGGCCTGCCGCAGATTCGCTGCAAACTGCCCTTTCAGCGGGTGGCCGTTGACGAAGTGCATTGGCGGCACGCGCATCGCTTCGGTGCGTCCGGGCAGCGCTTCTTCAGCGCGCGGCAATCGCAGTTTGCGCTCCATTCCCATTGCATGGCTCCTCGTGGCGCGAGCTTGGATTCTAACCGCAACAAAAGGTTCGCTACCAAAGAGGGATAGAACGGTGACACCCGCCATGAACCGCGGTCTAAAGGTGCGTTACACTCGCGGCCGATATTCGATGGAAGTTTCTTTGCATATGCGCACCGCAACTCTGGCGCACCGGATGGCGCTTTGGTTGACGCTGATCGCGCTGGCCGGATGCCAGGCTGCCGCTCCCCGTCCCGACTACGAAACGCTCTATAAGGCAGCTGACGAGGGCCAACCGGTTTCCGTCGACGAACTGCGCGCGGCTTTTCTCGCTGCGCCCGATTTCGATCAGCGCATGCAGCAACTCGCACCCCTCGAGCAACAAGCGCTCGGAATGATGGTGGACGAGCCGCTCCGACTCGGCGCCGTCGGCAGCGCCATCCTGAATCTCTATTACGGCAGCCTCGCAGGACACTACGCGCTGGTGCGCTTTTACGAGCATGTCGAGGCGCCGGAGTCGGTCACTCAGCACCAGGTCTGGGTCGAGAAGATCACGAAATCGATCGAAAGCGCCGGCGACGGTTCGAAGGAGAAACCGTATCCGGTGATGTCGGCGGCTGAAGCACAGGCGTTTCTGCGGATACGGGGCCTGACCTCCGTCGGGTCCATGTACCACAGCGGCGACAAGGTCCCCTTCATGATGTTGGTGAGCGCGCGACCCGAGAAGGGGCCGCTGCAGAACATCTATTTCGATCTGACCGCGGCCTACCGCGCCGTCGAGAACACGGTCACGAAAGAGGAAGAGGCCGAGGGCGAAACCCCTTCCGACAAGCCGTTCAGCGCCGGGATGTTGATCGGCTTCCTCGCCCGAAGCGACGATTCCGCCGCGCAAGCCGCGATCGGCGCGTATCTGCTCGGGCAGAACCGGTTCCGCGAATCCGCGGACTGGCTGAGCGCGGCGAGCCGCACCGGGAACGTGCTCGCGAACCTGATGTTGGCGCGCGTGTATCAACTCGAAGCCCGCGACCTCGAAGGCGATGCGCGCAAAGAGGCGATGGAATTCGTGCTCGAGCAGTACCTGCACGCAATCGCGGTCGGCTCGGACGAAGCGATGTTCGCGCTCGCGGGTCTCTACCTCGACGGCGACTATGGCGAGGACAACGTCGAATCCGGCTTGGCGTTGCTGAAGCAATCCGCCGAGCTGAACAACCCGAATGCGTTGATGTGGCTCGGGCACCTGTACGCCGAAGGTTCTCACGTGCCTAAGGACGAGGTACTCGCGGTCGACTACTTCAAGCAGGCCGCTGCCACCGGCGACACGCGCGCGCGATTGCAGTACGTGCGCTTTCTGCTGTCGCAGGACGACACCCACGAGTTCGACCCGCAGGCGCGCGCGTGGCTCGTCGAAGAGGCGAAGGCGGGCGAACCGGAAGCGATGCTGTTGCTCGGCAATCTCTACGCGAAGGGCGTCGGTGTTTCGCAGAGCTACCGTCAGGCGTTGACGTGGTTCAAATCCGCGGTGAGCACGTCACCCGAAGACGTGAACATCGTGAACGAAGTGGCGTGGACGCTGGCGGTCTCGCATCTCGAGCCGTTGCGCAAACCGAGTTATGCGCTCGAGATCATGGATCGCGCGATGTCGGCCGACGAAGCAGCGCGCAAGAATCCCGCCTATCTCGACACCTGGGCCGCCGCATACGCCGCCAACGGCAACTTCACGCGCGCCGTGGCGTTGCAGCAACAGGCCGTCGATGCCGCGAAGGAACAGCAAGAGTCCGAAGTGGTCGAGGTGCTGCAGGCTCACCTGGACGCCTTCCAGCGCGGCGAGGCCGTCATAGATCCCGTGCCCTGATGGCCGAGCGGATCGTCGCCGATCACCGGCGAGTGCTCCGCGAAGGTCTTCCGCTGATCGATCTGCGGGCACCCGCCGAGTTTGCACTCGGTGCTTTTCCGGGCGCCGTCAATCTGCCGTTGCTGACCGACGCGGAGCGCGCCGCCGTCGGCACGCGTTACAAGCAATGCGGCCAGCAGGCGGCGATCGCACTCGGCGAAGAACTGGTGTCCGGCGCTGCGAGAACCGCGCGCATCGATGCGTGGCGCAGCTTCGTTGCCGCGAATCCCGGCACTCTGTTGTATTGTTGGCGCGGCGGACTGCGATCCCAGATCGCACAGGAATGGTTGAGTGAATCCGGTCTCGACGTCGGGCGGATCGCCGGCGGCTACAAGATGCTGCGCCGAACGTGTCTTCGAGCGATCGAAGAGTTTTGCGCCACTACGCCGCTGTTGGTCATCGCGGGTCACACCGGTTCCGGAAAGACCGAACTCTTGAACGAGTTCGAGGCTGCCATCGATCTGGAACTGCTCGTGAATCACCGCGGCTCCGCGTTCGGTTCCACCGCCACTGCGCAACCGACGCCGATCGCGTTCGAGAATCGACTCGCGATCGAAATGCTGGGTGCGTTGGGTAGACCGCGCGTGATCGTCGAAGACGAAAGCCGCACCATCGGCCGGCTCGCGCTACCTGACGTACTACATGCCGCGATGCAAGCCGCGCCGGTCGTCGTACTGGAGGTGCCACGTCGCGAACGCGCCCGGCGCATCCATCGCGAATACATCGAGGTGCCGCTCTCCGACGGCACAGCTGCCGATCAGCTGCGTGAACGTTTCTGCAACGCGCTCGACCGCATCCGTCGCCGACTCGGCGGCCTGCGGCATGCCCGAATGAGAGAGCTCGTCGAAGGCGCCTTCGACGGCGATCCGGCGAACGGAACATTGCATCTCGCGTGGATCGAACAGTTGCTCGAGTGGTACTACGATCCGATGTATGACCATCAGCTGACGGCTAAACAGGGGCGCATCGTCCAAAGGGGCGACCGGGCCACGATCAGCGCATACCTGCGGCAGGCAACCCGCTGATCAACCGACCTTGATACCACCGCCGTGCGCGACCAGCCGATCCGGCTTCAGACGCAGCACCACGCGGGACGCAACGCTGGTGGGCCGACGCACCACGAGATCGCCCAGGTATTTCGAGCGGATGCGTTCGCTCCATTGCCCGGCATCGTCCGCGAAAATCTCCACGCGACCCACGCCTTTTACCTGGCGGTTCGTCCGTCCCGTTTCGGTTCGCTCTTCGAGTTCGACGCAAATCGACGCGCGCGCATCGGCTTGCAGGCGCTTCACGTGGAATTTATCGGCCATGCTGGTGACGTAGAACGCGTCACCGTCCCACAGAAACCAGCACGGTACCTGACGCGGAAAACCGGCCCCATCAATGAACGCGAGGCACGCCGACACGTCGCGGTGCAACAACGCGTTCGTTTCGGATTGCGTCAGGTCGCGCAACTCGACGCCGATGATGCGACGTTCGCTCATGAGTGGGCCGTTCAGCCCGCGAGCCGTCCGTCGCGCTTCGCGTCGGTGAGGATCTCTTTGAACAACGTCCGCGCGAGCGATTCCTCATCGGCGCCGTCGACCGCGCGACTGCGCGAATCGACGCCCGGAATACGCGCGATCATCACGTTGCCGGATACGGAATAGATGCCGCCGTATTTCCGGCCGTCGTGTTGAACGGCGATCTGGGTCGGTTTCGTCGACATCGCGTGCCCTCAGTGGTCGTGATGGTGGTGGTCGTGTTCATGGCGGTGCGCGTGATCGTGCCCTTCCGGGCGCCCTTCGAACGCGTGCACCCGGTCGACCAAATCACCCTGTGCAATCACGCCGCGCGCGATCAGTATCGACTCGAGCGCGCGCAGAAAATGGTCGTAGTAGTGAAATTGCGGAGTTGGAACCGCCGAATCGAGGCGGCCCGCATCGATGCCGCGGTCGAACGCACCGATCTGCTCGATCAAGGCGGCGCGGAAGTCGTCCCATGCATACACGCCCCGCTCCGCCAGACCGCGCGCGATTCCGAACGCGCGCCCTTGCCACGGTGCTTCGAATACCAACTCACCATTGACCATCGGCGGCGTCGCGGCGCCCCCCAGTTCGTACGTCTGTGTCACGCCACTCTCTCGACGCCGATCATCGCATCGCGCGTCACGCGTGCGACGAGTTCCTCCTCGGAGACTCTCGTTGCGTCGTCCGGCGCCTGCGGCAGCACCAGGTAACGCACTTCCGCGCTCGAATCCCACACGCGCACTTCGACGTCGGGTTCGAGTTGCATGCCAAATTCGGCGAGCACGCGGCGCGGTTCACGGACGATCCGCGAACGATATGCCGGATCCTTGTACCAGCGCGGCGGTAACCCGAGCATCGCCCATGGATAGCAGGAACACAGTGTACATACGACGACGTTGTGCACCTTCGGCGTGTTCTCCACGACCACCAGTTTTTCGGTCTGGCCGCCTTCGAATTCGAATGGTGCGACGGCCGCGGTGGCATCGCTCAACAATGCTCGTTTGAACGTTGCATCGCGCCAGGCACGCGCGACGACTCGCGCGCCGTTCAGCGGTCCGATGCGTTCGTTGTATCGCTCCACGACCTCGTCGATTGCGGCTGCGGTGATCAGACCTTTTTCGATCAACAGCGATTCGATCGCCTCCGCACGAATCGCCGCGGGATTCTGCTCTTCAGTCATCCGAACGCTCCAGATACGGTTCGAACAGATCGAGATGTACGACGACACCCGGCTCGGCGTCGGCACCCCACAGTTCGGCGCCGTCGAACGCCACCGTGTAGAGATGTTGGGGGTTTTCGCCACGACCATGTGCATTGGTATCGGGATACACCCAGCCACCGTGCGTCGAAATGACGGCGCCTCTTCTGCCGCGGGCGTATGCCGGCAGGCGCGTGTGCCCGTGCGTGCCGCGATCCAGCGTTCGCACGACATCGCCGATGCGGAACCGTGCGACCGCGGCAATGCTGCGGCGGTTTCCCGATTCAGAAGGACGATAGTCGATGCGATCCGGCCGCAAAGCCGGCTGCGACGCGATCCGATCCTCCGGTCGCGCACCGAGTTCGATCGCGCGCCGTGTGATCGCGCCGGTGTCCAGAATTCCGGCTTCGACGATCATCGTCTCCAGACCGCCGAGCCAGCGACCGTAGTAGCCGTGCGTCAGGTACGCGATCGGTTCGATCCGTTCGACGGCATGCCGGAAGTGATCGATGTTTCGCGCTGAGCCACCAGCGCCGACGAGATTCAGGCCGAATACACGGCTTTCCCAGCGTGCGTGGAATACCGGCTCGTCCGTTTCGCGGACCACCGTGCCAAAGCCCTGCTTGCCGCCGAGGTCGTGGATTCCGTCCATCTGCCGCTAGCCCGCGAGCTCGGTGATTTCCGACAGCACCGGAATGCCGTCGTCTTCGATTGCGCCGTAAGGAATCGCAAACTCGTGGCGACCCGCAACGACCTCGTGCGACTCCGCATTCGGCAGGATCACCTTTGCGGAACAGTTGGGCGGAATCCGCACATTCAACGTGAAGCGGCCGTGGCTGATGCGCCAGCTCACTTCATAGCGACCGTACATCGAGTCGAGCGCCGCGCTGGCGTAGTGAAGCGGCAGGCCGTTCGGCGAGTCTTCCGTTCGCGGCGGGCGCGGCTGTATCCGCACGCGACGATAGGCGTTTCGCGCCGGCGAAAGGTCCGGGTCGAGTTCGAGGCCGGCCAACGTTCCGTACATCCACTCGCCTACCGCGCCGTACGCATAGTGGTTGAAGCTGTTCATTGCGGGGTCCTGGTAACCGCGCCGCTCGGTCCAACCGTCCCAGCGTTCCCAGATCGTCGTGGCGCCCTGCGTGATCGGATACAGCCAGCTCGGCGCCGACGTTTGCAGCAACAGGCGATACGCCACGTCGAGGCGGCCATGGTTCGTCAGCACCGGCAGCAGGTAAGGCGTGCCAACGAAGCCGGTCGACAGATGATTGCCGCGAGCCTCGATGTCGCGCACCAGGCTCGCGACGGCCTGTTCCGTTTCATTGCGGTCGAGCAACCCGAAGTGGAGCACCAGCACGTACGCGGTTTGGGTCTCGCTGACGAGTCGGCCTTCGCCGGTGACGAATCGGCGGCGGAACGCCGCGCGCACGCGTTGAGCAAGACCCTCGTAGTGTTCGAGATCGGACACGTTGCCCAGAACGCCGGCGATGCGCGCCAACAGTTTCGCGCTGTAGCAGAAGAACGCCGTGCCGATTAGATCTTTCGGCGTGTTGCCGAAGCGCGCGTCGCCGGTCGGCGCGCCATCGGTGGCAAGCCAGTCACCGAGGCCCTGCCACGGTTCGACCGCCGCGTCGGCGCGAATCAACGACGGATAACGCGCCTCGATGTTGTCGACGAACGCCTTCATCGCGTCGTAGTGACGTTCGAGCAGGCGCCTGTCGCCGCAACAGCGATAAATCGTCCATGGGCAGATCACGATGGCATCGGCCCACGCCGGACCGCCGTCGCCGCGCATGATCGGAAGTTGCGGCGGCACCGGCGCAACCGCCGGAACTGTGCCGTTGGAAGATTGAGCATCGGTCAGATCGATCAGCCACTTTGCAAAGAACGCCGCGACATCGCGATTGAATGCCGCGGTTCGCGCGAATACCTGTGCGTCGCCGGTCCAGCCGAGGCGTTCGTCGCGTTGCGGACAGTCCGTCGGGATGTCGACGAAATTGCCGAGCTGGCTCCACTGGATGTTGCTCTGAAGCTGATTCAGCAACGGATGGTCGCAGTGGAACTCGCCGATTTCCGTCAGCGCCGACGCGAGCACGCTCACGGTCACGTCCTCGATCGCCGACTCGGCGAAATGTCCGCTGACCTCCGCGAATTGAAAGCCATGAAACGTGAAGCGTGGTTCGAACATCTCGCCGTCCGGATTTCCGGAACAGGTGTACAGATCCGTTGCGGCGGCTTTGCGCAGGTTTGCGGTGTACACCTCGCCGTTGTCGTCGAGACGCTCGGCGTGTCGGATCTGAATCAGTGTGCCGCGCGGCGCTCGCAGCTTGACGCGCAGACGCCCGACGAGATTTTGACCGAAGTCGTAAATGAGCCGCCGCGCGCCGAAGTCGCCGGAACGACGAATGGGATCTGCGGTGGGCGCCACGCGATCGATCACTCTGATCGGCGCACTCGCGTTCCCATCCAGTGAAATGTCGCGCCGCAACGGCAACACGTCGACCGGCGACCAGCCCGCGGCATCGTAACCGGGCGCGGTCCATGCACCGAGACTCTGCCGCGCATCGACGCTTTCGCCGGACATCAGGTCCGAGTACAGGATGTGCGACTGCTGCCACTTCCATAGATCGTCGGTCGAGATGCGCATCGGCGTGCGGTCGGCGAGCGTGATCTCGAGTTGCGCCAACAACAGCGGCCGGTCGCCGTATTGCTGGCGATCGGACAATCCGAGCGTGCCGCAATACCAGCCGTCGCCGAGCAACACGCCGAGGGCGTTCTCGCCGCGCGTCAGCAAACGGGTTACGTCGAACGTCTGATAGCGGACGCGCGAGTTGAAATCGGTCCAGCCCGGCGCCAGTTCGACGTCGTGCGCGCGCACGCCGTTGATCTCTGCGTCGTATGCACCGAGCGCGGTTATGTAGAGCCGCGCGCTCTCGACCGGTTGCGCCAGATCGAACGAGCGGCGCAAGGCGGGCACTCGCGCCGGCGTACGTTTGCCGCCCATCAGCGGCGTACCGATCCAGCGCGCGCGCCAATCTTCGTGTTCGAGCAGACCCATTTCGAAATAAGTCGCGCGGCTCCAGGGACTGCCAATGCCGTCGGAGTCGAACGCGCGAACCTTCCACCACACGCGTTGCCGTGATGTCAGTGGACTTCCACCATACGGAATGTGGCACGTGTGCGACGAGTCGGTGCGACCGGAGTCCCACAGATCGCCGCGATCCTCTTGGAGTGTTTCGGGATGCCGTGACGCAAGGATGTGATATGCGGTCTGGATCTCGGCGGGACGTTCGTCGTCGAGCCACCACGACAAGCGCGGTCGCAGCTCGTCGATACCGATCGGGCTTTCCAGGTATTCACATCGCAGCCGCTTTGGCGCGCCCGCCATCGATCCGTCCCGCGTCCCTCGTTCGCGGATTAGTGTGCCAGAAAGCGCTCGGCTTCACCCACGAACGCATCGAGCTGATCGTGATGCGCCCAGTGACCCGCCTGGTCGAGATCGACCACTGCAGCGTTGCGAAAGTGCTCGAGCGTATCGCCCTGTCCGATGCGGTGCGGGTAACCCTGCTTCGCATTCACGAACAGCACCGGACACGCGATCTCGCGCCACAACGCTTCGGTATCCTCAGAGGTGATGTCGTACGGCGAGTGCGCGTGCGTGTAGTGATCGAACTTCCACGTGTACGTGCCGTCTTCGTTCCGATGGCTGCCGTGCTCAGTGAGATGACGTGCCTGCTCCGGATTCAGGTGAGGGTTGGTGTCCTGCATGCGCTGGAACGCATCCCCCAGCGACTGATAGCGGCGCGGCGTCCTACCCGCTTGTTCCCGCGTGGCATCGATCCAGCCCCGGAGTCGATCCTGCGCCGGCGGGCGCTCGAAGAAGCGCCACCAGTGACCGACACCTTCGATGACGATCATCCTCGCAACGAGTTCCGGGTAAAGCCCGGCATAGAGGCACGCCAGTGTGCCGCCCATCGAGTGCGCGATGATCGTGACCGGCGCCAGCTGCAGCTGGCGCACCAGCTGTGCGATGTCGTACACGTACGCCGTATGGCTGTATCCGGAACCGATCGCCCATTGCGAATCGCCATGACCGCGCAGGTCCGGGGCAACGATGTGATAGCGGTGTCGCAGCCGCTGCGCCACCCAATCCCACGTCCGGCAGTGGTCGCGCATGCCGTGCAGCAGCAACAGGTTCGGTGCGCCCGCGTTTCCCCAATCGAGGTAGTGCAACCGCAATCGCTGCGAGAAGTAAGTGTGCGACGTCGGGTTGTCGGGATCGCTCATGTCTTCAGGTCGCTCAGGCGCGTTTGCGTTCGAGCGCGGGCGCATCGCGCCACGGCGCGCGGCCGAGCAGCTGATCTTCGTTGCGTTTGAACGAATCGACGATACAACCCGTCACCGCGCGTACCCGCGCGGCGTTCCTGAGATCGGGATGCGTGAGCACCCAGATCTCCTGCGCTACAACAGGATCGCTGAGGCGCGTGAGCGCAGAACGGGCATCGCCGAGTACACACGGCAACGCCGCCAGGCCGACACCGGCTTCCACTGCGGCCAGCTGCAGCGGCGCATTCGGACTGCGCGTGCGGCTGGGCACCTCGGGAAAAGTTCGCTGTCGCGTCGCTTCGCTGATCGATCGGCCCACTCCCCAATCGATCCAATTGCACGACTCCGGATGCGCGACGGGGTCGTGCGTCTCCAGATACTCCGCGCTCGCGTACACCGCCACGGCGTACTGGCCCAGCCGCCGACCCACGAGGTGCTCGGGCGGTGAGTCGGTCACGCGAACCGCGATGTCCGCCTCCCCGCGCGTCAGGCTCAGCGCTTCGTACGAGTCGATGAAGTCGAGCGAAATGTTCGGATAGGCGGCCACGAACAGTCCCAGATCGCGCATCAGAAAACTGGTGCCGACCGGCTCCGGAAAAGTGATCCGAACGTGACCCTGCAAGCGTTGATCGCGGCCCACCAGCGCGCGTTCGATGTCGTCTATGTGGCCTTCGACCTGCTCGGCCTGCACCAGCACCAGTTGACCGTCGGCGGACAGCTTCAACCCTTCCGGGGTGCGGTTGAACATCACGGCCCCGAGGCGCTTTTCGAAGTGATCCAGGCGCCGCGCCACCGTGGAGTGGTGGATACCCAACTGGCGCGCGGCGGCTCTGACGGAGCCGTTGTGTGCGATCGCCGTGAACACTTTCAGATCGTCCCAATCCATGCTCGACATCGTCGGGTCTCCCGGCGCAAATCTGCGACGCGCTGGTGCGTTATTGGTGCTTGATTGGAGTGTTACCTAAAGTAACATCCCCCTGCAACCCACGATCTCTCGGAGTTCGAATGAAAGCCCTCACCTCTCTGACCGCTGCCGTCCTCGTTCTGGCGAGTTTCCAGGCCAGCGCGACCGACTCCTATACCGCGTCCATCCAAGGCTGCCAGAAGGCCATTTCGACCCGCCTCGGCGTGTCTGATGCCGACTTCAGCGTCAAGAAAATCCAATCGTCGCCGCGCTACACCGACCTGAAGTTCTCGGTGTCCAGCGCCACCGCGCCGGTCGACCAGCTGAAAGTCAGCTGCCGCGCGAAGCAGGACGGCGAAGTGCTTGCGGTCAACTACGACGAATCGGCGTTGCCGACGGCGGTTGCCACGCACTGATCCGAGGTTCCCCCAACTTAAGGCTGCGTCAAGGTTCCCTCCCTCTACCTCGCAGCCTTTTTTTTG
>Ga0105249_10002290_pt1 | contig 16626 bp, 18 predicted proteins | sample KBSS44metaG_FD_81522 | JGI IMG/M metagenome (GOLD analysis project Ga0105249, IMG submission 81522) | Switchgrass rhizosphere microbial communities from Kellogg Biological Station, Michigan, USA - KBS S4-4 metaG | ecosystem: Host-associated > Plants > Roots > Rhizosphere > Soil | place...
AGATGTGCTTCGCGCGCCCGTGCACTTCCGCGGTGATGCCTTCCTGTGCCAGCGCAGCGGAAAGCACGCTGGCAACGCTCGTTACGTCTTCTTCCCGATGGATGCGCTTGCCGTCCAGACGCGCCGCGATGCGTCGGTACTCGTCCGGGTTCTGATACCTGAACGCCAGGTCCTCGAGCTCCCATTTCAAGCGCCAGATCCCGAGCCTGTTCGCCAGCGGCGCAAATACCTCCAACGCTTCCTTCGAGACGCGTTGCTGCCGCGACGGCGGATCGCTCTTGGCGCCGCGCAACACGATGATCCGTTCCGCCAGCTTCATGATCGCCACGCGGACGTCGTCGATCATCGCGACGAGCATGCGGCGCACGTTGTCGACCTGGTCGCGCGCTTCGCGCGCGAGCAGCGGTGGATTGGTCAGTTCGAGCAGGCTAACGGTGCCGACGCGTTCGACGTCGGCGACGAGATGCGCGACCTCGCCATCCACTTCACGTTCGAGCGTGACCGTCGTCACATGACCACTTCGTACGCAGCGGTAAACCAGGCCGGCCGCGATCGACGTTGTATCCATGCGCAGTTCTGCCATGAGACTGGCGAACTCGATGCCGCTGCGGACGATTTCGTCATCCTTCCCGTTGTGCTGCTGTACGAACGCGAGCGCGCGTTGCAGCAATATCCGATCGAGCCGCGAATCAGCGCCGCAGATCCGGTCGAGCCATGCCGTGCCGTCAAAGCGGCCGTCGGCGGAGCGCAGGTCTTCTTGTCTCAGCGTGACCATCAGCGTTCAAACACTCCGAGCGTCTCGACGTGCGTCGTGTGCGGGAACATATCGAAGACGCGCACCTTCGACAGTGCGAAACCGAACTGCGCAAGCATCGCCGCGTCGCGCGCGAAGCTCACCGGATGGCACGACACATACGCGATGCGCTCCACCCTCGAAGCCGCCAATGGCGCCAGAACGGCGCCCGCTCCGGTTCTGGGCGGATCGAGCAGCACCTTGCGGACGCCTTCGAATGCGGCTTTGACCGTCGCATCGAGCGGTTGTGCGTAAAGGTCGGCCGTTTCGAAGCGAACGGCGCGTTCCAGGCCATTGCGCAGTGCGTTGGCGCGGCCGCGCCGCACCAGATCGTCTGCGCCTTCGAGGCCGAGCACGGCGGCGCCGCGGCGTGCCAACGGCAGCGTGAAGTTACCGATGCCGCAGAACAGATCGAGCACCCGATCACCCCGCTCCACCTCCAGCCAGTCGATCGCGCATTCAACTAAATCCGCATTGATCGGACCGTTCACCTGAATGAAGTCGACCGCGTGGAACGACAGTGACACGCCGAACGCATCGATCCGATAACTGAGTTCCCGGGGCGGGGCGCCGGTCAGATCGACGATGCTGTCGTAACCGTTCGGCTGACACAGTACCCGGATCGGCGTGCGCGCCTGATATCGAACGAGCGTGCGACGGTCGGCGACGCTCAATGGATCGACGTGTCGCAACACCATAGCCGCCGCGTCGTCGCCGACGGCGACCTCGATCTGCGGAATGGACTCACGCGCCTCAAGACCCGCGATCACGTCGGCAAGCGCGGGCAGTTCGTCGGAGAACGGTTGTTTCAGAACGCAGCACGATTTCAACCGCGCCACGCGGTTGCCGAAACTCTCGCGGAACCCGACCAGCAGTTCACCCGTATCGCGCACGGAGCGAACGGCGAGGCGCGCGCGCCGCCGGTAGTAGTACAGCGGACCGCGTACCGGCGCGAGCGTGGTTTTCGCGGTGACACCGGTCGCTTCGAGTTGATCGAGCAGCCATCGCTGCTTCAGTGCGAGCTGCCCGTCCGCGGTGAGGTGCTGCATGCTGCAGCCACCGCAACGCATGAAGGCTTCGCACGCCGGTTTCGCGTGCGCGCCGACCGTCACCAACCATTGTTCCGGCAGCGCATACCAGTCGCCGCGGCGCCGCCGCACGACGCGCGCGCTGACCACTTCTCCCGGCAAAGCGCCCTTCACGTGCACTGGATGGCGCTCGAACTGCGCCACGCCGAAACCGTCGGCGCCAAGCGTTTCGATTTCGAGATCGACGACGCGGGGTCCTTGTCGCTTGCTCATCGCGACAAACGCTCGAGACCGATCACGATGCGGTGTGCCGGCGATACATCATGATGCGCTGTTCCTTCGAAACGTCACGATGCACTGTTCCTCCGGAACATCACGATGCACTGTTCCTCCGGAACAATGCGCGGCTGCCGATCGGCCGGTCGCCCAGATGGGGCGCGAGCGCACGTCGCATGATCTGTTTCGCGGCGCGGCGCGCAGCCTCCTGCGCGTAGTCGTCCGCCGCGATCGCGTGCAACGTTGCGCCACCGAATATCAACCGATCGTCGACTGCTTCATCGACGGCGTGGAAACCAACATCCGGCACGAAGCGGTAACTACGGCCGCTCTGCACCGCATCACCGGTCTCGGCATCGAACCCGAACGTCACTTCGTAACCACACTCTTTCAACACCAGCCGCTCGAATGTACGCAACGCCGCTTCGTCGGCACTGTCGGTGAGGCAATCGAGCGCGCGCTCATAGGCCGCGAACAGCACCGGATGCGGATCGTCGTCGCGCAACAGCCGCAACAGCAGTTCATTCAGGTAGAGACCGGCAAACAGCGCGTCGCCGGTGAGCCACCGATGCGATATCGAATCGAATCCGGTGAGCGTCAGCAGCTGCCCGCGCCCGCTGCAACCGACCGACAAACGCCCGAACGGATGTGGTTGACCGCCGCGCGCGCGTCGCACGCCGCGCGCCACGACGCTGATCCGGCCATGCTGCAGCGTCAGCAGATCGATGATCGCGCTGGTCTCCCGATACGCTCGCGCATGCAGCACGTAGGCGGGTTCATCGACGATGCGTCGAGTCATCTCAGTCGAATCCCAAACGCTTGAAGCCCGCTTCCTTGTTCGTCCAGCCGGCTTTCACCTTCACCCACAAACGCAGCATCACTTTCCGCTCGATCAGGTTTTCGATGTCGACGCGCGCCTCCTGGCCGACCGATTTCAGCAGGCCCCCGTTGCGGCCGATGATGATCGCCTTCTGACCGTCGCGCTCGACGAAAATCGTGGCGTCGATTTCGACGATGCGCGGTTTCACGACGTAGTTTTCGATCACGACGGTGATGCGATGCGGCAGTTCGTCGCCGAGACGGCGCATCAACTTCTCGCGCACGATCTCTCCAGCGATGAAACGCTCCGACCGGTCGGTGACCTGATCCGGCGGAAACAGGTGCGGCCCTTCCGGAAGCCGTGCGAGCACCTGCTGCTTCAGTCGATCGAGACCGGTGCCCTGCAACGCCGACACCGGAATGATCTCCTCGAACACCGCCAGTTCGTTCAACTTCGCGATATGCGGCAACAGCTGCTCGCGATCCTCCAACTGATCGATCTTGTTCACGACGCACATCTTGCGTCCTCGCGACGCCTGTACCAGATCCACGACGCGGCGATCTTCGTCGCCGAAGCGCAGCCGTTCGACCACCAGCACCGCGATGTCGACGTCGTGCAATGCCGACGTCGCAGTGCGCACCATGTAGCGGTTCACGGCGCGACTGCCGCCGTCGTGGATGCCCGGTGTATCGACGTATATCGCCTGCGAAGCGCCGATCGTGTCGACACCGAGCAGGTTGTGACGCGTCGTCTGCGGTTTACGCGACGTGATGCTGAGCTTGCGCCCGACGAGGTGATTGAGCAGCGTCGACTTGCCGACATTCGGCCTACCGACCAACGCGACGTATCCGCACCGCTGCATTTCATTCATCGGACTTATCCAATTGTTCGAGCGCGACGCGCGCGGCTGCCTGCTCCGCCTCGCGGCGGCTGCCGCCGCGTCCGTGCGTTACGACGCCGAGGCCGTCGATGCGGCATTCGACGTCGAACTCCGGCAGATGTTCATCCCCGGATCGCGACATCACGCGATATTCCGGCGGCGGCAATCGCTGTGCCTGCACGCGTTCCTGCAGCTGTGTCTTGCCGTCGCGCGCCATCTGCGCGTCGACTTTTTCGACATGGCCGGCGAACAACTTTCTGATCACTTCACGCGCCGCATCGTATCCGCCGTCGACCAACACGGCGCCGATGAGTGCCTCCAGTGCGTCCGCGAGAATCGACTCGCGGTGATGGCCGCCGCTCTTCCGCTCGCCCACGCCCAGGTGCAGGTGCTCGCCGAGTTCGATCTCACGAGCGATCCTCGCGAGCGAGGGCTTCTTTACTAGGCTCGCCCGCATCAGCGTCAACGAGTGTTCGTTCGCGTCGGGGAACAACCGCCACAACCACTCCGCGATCACAAAACCGATTGCCGCGTCGCCGAGATACTCGAGCCGTTCGTTGTTGGCGTCGCCGGCGCTTCTGTGCGTCAGCGCGAGTCTCAGCAGGTCTTCGTCTTCGAAGGAATGGCCGAGTTGTCGTTCGAGGGTTTCGCGCAAGTCCACGGTATCTGCGTCGTCGGATCGTCGCGCCGATGCGGCGCGATCACTGGAAGTCGAAGCGCTTATTGAACGCCACCACGATCGAAATGTTGTAGATCAGCGGTTGCCGTACTTCATAGTCGAGCACGAGCGCCGTGCCGTCGCGTTTCCGGTCGACCGTCAGGATCTTCGTCACGTCGAGGTCGCGAATGTTGTTGATCAGGAATCGCTTCTTGAGGGCGTCGTAGATTTCGCCTTTCGACATCAGGTGTACTGTGTCCGCAGGCAATGCTTCGATCAAGGTGTTGATCGTTCGGTAGTCGATGTATGCGGGTGCGAGTCGCGCCGCAATCAAGCCGATGGCACTGACCATCGCGGCGATCAGGATCCAACTCAGAAACGACGCGCCGCCTTGCTTCGATTTCATCTCGAACCCCCTCCGTTCAGTTGATCCAACCGTTGCGCGCGAACGTCGGCCAATGCAGCCCCGAATCCTTGTGCATCCACACCGCCACCGCCTTGCCGACGACCTTGGCATCCGAGGCGAATCCCCAACGGCGGCTATCGTCACTGCGATCGCGATTGTCGCCCATCATGAAGTAGTGTCCTTCCGGCACGGTCCACTCCTGCGGTCGCTCGATCCGGGCAGGATACCGGTAGATCTTGTGCGTATGAGTGCCCAACTCCTCATCGTAGATCTGGATGTATGGCCGCCCGTCGACGGTTACCTGGTCGATGAACTGCTGCGGCACGCGCTCGCCGTTGATGTATAGCGCCTTATCCTGATATCGCACGCGATCGCCGGGCACGCCGATCACCCGCTTGATGAAGTAGCGGGGCTCGTGCGGGGGTACGAAGACCATCACGTCGCCGTGTTGCGGGTCACCGACATCGAACAGCTTGGTGCCGAGTACCGGCAACCGAATGCCGTAGGCGTACTTGTTCACCAGGATGAAATCGCCGATCTCGAGCGTGGGTACCATCGATTCCGACGGGATCTGATACGGCTCGAACAGGAAGCTGCGCAGCACCAGCACCAGCAGCAACACCGGAAAGAATGACCGCGCGTATTCGATCAGCAGCGGTTCCTTGAGGATCTGCTCGGCTGCCTCCGGGTTCTGACTTTTGCCGGCCCCGGCGCGGTAAGCTTCCGCGGCGCGGACGCGACGCGGTTTCAGCGCGGCCACGTCGGTGAGCCAGAGGGCGCCGCTGATGATCACGGCCCAGCTCAGGATCAGAGGAAAATCGAGGTCCATCAGCGATCGACCCGCAACGCGGCCAGAAATGCGTCCTGCGGAATCTCCACGCGCCCCACCTGCTTCATTCGTTTCTTACCGGCTTTTTGTTTCTCGAGCAGCTTCTTCTTCCGGGTGACATCGCCGCCGTAACACTTCGCCGTGACGTTCTTGCGCAGGGCCTTGACGGTCGTGCGCGCGATGACGCGCGAGCCAATCGCCGCCTGGATCGCGACCTCGAACTGCTGCTGTGGGATGAGCTCCTTCATCTTCACGCACAGGTCGCGGCCCTTCGTGTACGAACCCTCGCGGTGCACGATCAGCGACAGAGAATCGACGCGGTCGCCGTTCACCATGAGATCCATACGGACGAGATCGGCGGGCCGGTAGTCCTTGGGCTCGTAGTCGAGCGACGCGAACCCGCGACTGACCGATTTGAGCCGATCGAAGAAGTCCATCACCACTTCGCTCATCGGCATTTCGTAGTGAACCGACACCTGATTGGCCGAGAACTGCAACGATTTCTGTATGCCGCGTCGTTCGGTACAGAGACCGATCACGTTGCCGAGGTATTCCTGCGGTACGAGGATGTTGGCCGACACGATCGGCTCGCGCATTTCGGCGATACGGCCCGCATCCGGCAGTCGCGATGGGTTGTCGACGGACAGCACTTCGTTGGCGCGCGTCAGGACCTCGTAGACGACCGTCGGTGCGGAGCTGATGAGGTCGAGGTTGTACTCGCGCTCGAGCCGCTCCTGGACGATTTCCATGTGCAGCATGCCGAGAAAACCGCAGCGGAACCCGAAACCGAGTGCGTCCGAACTCTCGGGCTCGTAGAACAGTGATGCGTCGTTCAACGTCAGTTTGCTGAGAGCATCGCGAAAGTCCTCGAAGTCTTCGCCGTTGACCGGAAACAATCCCGCGTACACCTGTGGTTTCGCTTTTGCGAAGCCGGGCAGTTGCGCGGTATCGGGATGCGCCAACGAAACGATCGTGTCGCCCACCGGCGCGCCGCGGATCTCTTTGATTCCGGCCACCACGAAACCGACTTCGCCCGCACCAAGCGAATCGCGTTCGGTGCGCTTCGGACTGAAACAACCCACACCGTCGACGAGCTGCGTGCGCCCTACCGATTTGACGACGATGCGGTCACCTTTTGCGATCCGACCGTGCACGACGCGCACCAGCGAAACGACGCCGAGATAGTTGTCGAACCACGAATCGATGATCAACGCCTGCAGCGGCGCATCGGGGTCGCCCTGCGGCGGCGGCACCTTTGCGACGAGCTGTTCCAACAGTTCCGGAATGCCGGCGCCGGTCTTGGCGCTGACGCGCAACGCCTGACTCGCGTCGAGGCCGATGATCTCTTCGATCTCGATTGCAACCTTTTCGGGCTCGGCTTGCGGCAGGTCCATCTTGTTCAGCACCGGGATCACTTCGAGACCCTGGTTGATGGCCGTGTAGCAGTTGGCCACCGATTGCGCCTCGACGCCCTGCGCGGCGTCGACGACGAGCAACGCGCCTTCACACGCGGCAAGCGAACGCGAGACCTCGTAACTGAAATCGACGTGACCGGGCGTATCGATGAAATTGAGCTGGTAGCGACGCCCGTCAAGCGCGTCGTAGTAGAGCGTCACGCTCTGCGCCTTGATGGTGATACCCCGCTCGCGCTCGATGTCCATCGAATCGAGCACCTGCTCCGCCATCTCGCGCTCGGACAATCCGCCACACAGTTGGATCAACCGATCGGCGAGGGTCGATTTTCCGTGGTCGATGTGGGCAATGATGGAGAAGTTGCGAATGTGCTCGATGGACGACACGTAACCAGCTGCGGGGTACAAGAAGCGGCGCGGAGTGTATCCCATTTGCGCAAACCGTTGCCATGCGCCACGCCCCAAACGGCGCGGCGCGCGGCAGTTCCGGCTATTCGGAAGGGACTCGCAGCGCGAGGAACGTCGGCGCGGTTCCACGCACGATCAGCACCGGCACCGAACGTCCCGGGCTCAGTGAATCGACCACTTTCGAGAACGTCGCCGGCGAATCGATCTCCTGATTGTTCAGACGCGTCACGATGTCGCCTTCGCGGATCCCCGCTTCGGCGGCCGGGCCGCTCGCTTCGAGCACGCGCACACCGTGATCGACGCCGGCGCGTTGTTGAATCGGATCGGTCAACGCTTCCACCACCACGCCGATTCGCGACGGCACCGGCGACGCACCCGGCGCCGCCGCGGCCAGCTGACCGGCGTTCAGATCGGCGAGCTCCCCAACGACGATGTTGAGCGTCTCGCGTTTGCCGGCGCGCATGATCACGATCTGCGCTTCGCTGCCCGGACGCGCGCGCCCGACGAAGTGCGGCAAGTCCGATGACAGATCGACGTGCTGGCCGTTGAACTCGAGGATGATGTCGCCTTCGTGCAAACCGGCCTTCGCCGCGGGACCGCCTTCGATCACCCGCGCCACGAGTGCACCTGACGGTTTGTCGAGGCCGAAGCTCTCCGCGAGATCGCGATTGACCTCCTGAATCACGACGCCCAACCAGCCGCGCGAGACTTTGCCGTGCGCCTTCAGCTGGTCGACCACGTCGAGCGCGACGTCCACCGGAATCGCGAACGACACACCCATGAAGCCGCCCGAACGCGTGTAGATCTGCGAGTTGATGCCGATCACTTCGCCATCGAGGTTGAACAGCGGTCCACCCGAATTACCCGGATTGATCGCGACGTCGGTCTGAATGAACGGTACGTAGTTTTCGTTGTTCTCGGTCGGCAGACTGCGGCCGACCGCACTGATGATGCCGGCTGTCACGGAATAGTCGAAGCCGAACGGCGAACCGATCGCCAGCACCCATTCACCCGGCTTCAACGCGTTCGAGTGGCCGAGCTTCACGACCGGTAGATTGGCGGCATTGACCTTCAACAGCGCGAGGTCGGAGCGCGGGTCCGCGCCGACCACAGTTGCGACCAGTTCGCGCCGGTCGTTCATCCGCACGACGATCTCGTCCGCGTCTTCGACGACGTGATTGTTGGTGAGGATGTAGCCCTCGGCGGAAATGATGAAGCCTGAACCGAGCGAGCGACGTTGACCGAACGGCGCACCACCACCGCCGCCGTCGGGTCCTTGCGGCCCGCGTCCTTCCGGACCGAAGAAGCGGCGGAAGAATTCGTCCATGTCGGGGTTGCCGGTGCCGTCGCGACGATCGCCCTTCTGTGTGGTGCTGACGTTGACGACCGCCGGCGAGTATTTCTCGACCAGCCCGGTGAAGTCCGGCAGTTCCTTCGCTGACGCGGCGGCGCCGCCCAACAGGCCCCATGCCAGCGCCGAGGCACCCAACAAAGCGTTGAGGCGTCGCGCCAGTAGAACGGTATTCATTTGATTCTCGATTTTCCCATGTTGAAGAAACCGGACCGCGCTTCGGACCGCAATGACGCTGCTTGGTTCAACAACGTCACGCCGCGCTCAGCATAGCTGTCGCGAAGCGTCGCGCCCGGCAATGCGCCGCGTCGGATCGCGAATGCCCCCGCGACCCAACCCGCCACGAGACCCACACCGGCCATGCCGGCCACCGCCGGTTCGGTCATCCCCAAGGCCGACGCGGCCGCCGAACCCGCGACCATCCCCACCAGCGGCAATCCGAACAGACCCATAGCGGCGCGCAGTATGGCGCGTTCACCCACTGCAACCCAAACGCGGGTGCCCACGCCAGGCACCGCGGATCCGTCGCGAGTACGCATCGTCAGCCGCCTCGTATCGGCGCCGAACACGTTCATCGCGCAGTGTCCGGAGCATCCATCGCAACGTTGCGCGGGGAACTCCACCGTACACGCGCTGCCGGAAGCGAGGACGACCGTGCCGCTTCGGCAGTTCGGGCCGTGCACCACGACGTGGGTCATTGGGAGATGTAACGGATCGACTGTGCGATGCGTTGTGCGGTTGCCGTCGGAATTTCCCCGACGACGGTCACCAGGTGATGAACGGCACCCTGTGGTCCACCCATCACCACCTCCGAAACCGCAACGGTGGCGCCGCTGCGCGACACCAGTGCGTTGGCGCCGGACTCCGGCATGTCCTCGATGAACACGGAGAATGCGGCGAGACCGTCCGAGTACATGAGCGTGTCGACCGATTTCAACGAACTGGGCGTGCGGCGGATATCCCACGACGCCATTGTGAAACCGTCAGGCACCCATTCCGCGTGCCAGCTCACTTTCCGGCGTTCGGCCGGCCCCGCCGCCTCGAGCGAGAGATGACTCGTCAACGCTCCCGCGCCGGACTCCGGGGCGAGATCCTGCTCACTGATCGGACCGCCTACCTTCAACGTCGCGAACTGGAAGATTTCGAGCTTCGTTCCTTTCATGTCGACCAGTTCGGACCGCAACAGCAGACCCGTTTCCTGATCGAGCCACAAACGGAAGCCATATCGCTGCGCATCGCGCGGGACCACCGCAAGGCGTATCGCTTCGCGATTGGTCACTCGATCGGTACCGTGCAGCGACAGCGTGTAGTTGTCAGACACACCTTCGAACGCGCGCGAGAACGCGCGCGCGAAAGGTCCCGACGGAATGCTGCTCTCGAGCGCGAGGATTTCGTCACCGGGCCGTAGAATGCACTCGACCTCGTCGCCGGTGCGGACGATCTCGCGCGGTGCGCCGTTCAAATGTACGAGGCGCTCGCGCTGCACGCCGTTGGTCACCGTGTGCACCACGCGCATCGTCGACAGGTCATCGCCGCTGAAATAACTGAAGATGCCGTCGTAGCTCGCTTCGAGGAAGCCGCGGTTCATCATGTCGAGCCATTGCGCGGGCGTGCGCTCTTCGGCAACCGCGGGAACCGCGATCAGTGCACCTCCGAAGAACGACAGGAGAAGAACCGGAAGGTTCGCAAAACTCATTTCGTGGATTCGAACGCGGCAACCTTGACGAACGGCACGACACTCCGATTGTTCAGCGCGACGTGGCGGGCGTGGTGGAGCATGTATGCGTGCGCGCGCTGCAGATCTAGCTCGGGAGGTACACCATCGCGACGCATTTCGTCGTCGAATAGCGCGATCGAATCGCTCGGCATCGCCTGTTCCACTACCGCCACCTGCGCCGGCGGCGCCTTTACGCCTTCGTCGGCGCGATATCCGATGACCACCGCGGCGGCGACACCTGCTGCGACCGCTGCGCCGGCAACCCTCTGACCCCATCGCATCCAGTTCGACCGCGCGAGACTCGTAGTGGTGGCGTCCACCGGGGCGATGCTCTCTCCGACCCGCGCCTCGCCCGCATCGATCTGCGTCCAGAACCGGGCGCTCAAACGATCCGCACCCCTCGTACGACCTTCGCCGCGCATTACGCTGCGAACGAGGTGATAGCGCTCCCAGACGCCGCGCAATTCGGAATCGTTTGCCGTTTCGTTCAGCACACGCCGAATCTCGAACTCGTCGGCCTCGCCGTCCATGACGGCCGACAGTGACTCTTTGAGCTGCTCAGACATGCTTGGAACCCACCCTCGGAAAAGAAATCTCTATCTCAACGCGAACTGATCAAAGGACGAATACGGTCGTCGATGGCTTCGCGGGCTCTGAATATCCGCGACCGCACCGTGCCTACTGGGCAGTCCATGATCTCGGCAATTTGTTCGTAGCTTAGACCATCGAATTCGCGAAGTGTTACAGCACTGCGCAGATCGTCGGGCAGTCGACTGATCGCGGAGTTGATCGCTTGCTCCAGTTCGTCACGCGTAAGACTGTTCTCTGGATTTTCACTGTCGCGCAGCGCGTCGCTGCCATCGAGATGTTCTGCGTCCGTCGCATCGACATCGACGTCGGGCGGACGCCGACTGCGCGCTACCAGATAGTTTTTCGCGGTGTTGATCGCGATGCGATAGAGCCAGGTATAGAAGGCACTCTCGCCACGGAAGCGCGGCAATGCACGATAAGCCTTGATGAACGCTTCCTGTACGACATCGTCGATCTCGTCGTGCGCGCGCACGTACCGACTGACGAGTCCGTGGATCTTGTGTTGGTAGCGGCTGAACAGTAGATCAAAGGCGCGCCGGTCTCCCTTCTGAACCCGCCGAACGAGTTCCTTGTCCGTATCCTTGGCCACGCCTAGCGGTTCCTCACGTAACGGTCGGTTCCTGCCGTTGTTCACGTTCAATCGAGCAATGCTCTGACCACGCAACGATGGGGATTGGGAGCGCGGGGGTCGCATATTCTGCCGTCAGACCGTGGTTTATACTAGCCCGCCCGATCCGAGCGGCAGCGCGTGGGAGAACGTAACAGGCACGACGTCTTGATCATCGGCAGCGGTGCCGCGGGGCTTGCTGCAGCGTTGCATTTGGCTCCTTACGCGAAGATTGCGGTACTTTCCAAGGACGAGCTCGATTCCGGTTCGACCGACTGGGCACAGGGCGGTATCGCGGCCGTCACCGATCCCGCGGACAGCGAATACGAACACGTGCAGGACACGCTGCACGCCGGCGCGGGTCTGTGTCGCGAGAAAACCGTCTGGCACGTGGTGTGTCATGCGCGCGAAGCCATTGCTCAATTGATCCGCTGGGGAGTTGCGTTCGATCGTGACGGCAACGACTTCCATCTGACACAGGAAGGCGGTCATTCGTTCCGTCGCGTGCTGCACGTGGCCGACGCAACCGGGCGCGCGGTCTCATCGAATCTGATACGTGAAGCACGCGGCGCGGCAAACATCGAGACGTTCGCGAACCACGTGGCCATCGACCTGGTCACGACCGCGAAGCTCGGCGGCGCAACCAACCGCTGCGTCGGCGCCTACGTTTACAACCAGCAGACCGATCACGTCGAAGTGTTCGAGGCGCCGTGCGTGATTCTCGCCACCGGCGGCGCCAGCAAGGTGTACCTCTACACCAGCAATCCGGACGGCTCGACCGGCGACGGTATCGCCATGGCATGGCGCGCCGGATGCCGCGTCGCCAACATGGAATTCAACCAGTTTCATCCGACGTGTCTGTTCCACCCGCACGCGAAGTCGTTCCTGATCACAGAAGCCGTGCGCGGCGAAGGCGGCGTCCTGCTGCTACCCGACGGCGAGCGCTTCATGCCGAAGTTCGATGCCCGCGCCGAACTCGCGCCGCGCGACGTCGTCGCGCGCGCGATCGACCACGAAATGAAGCGCCTGGGCGCCGACTGCGTGTATCTGGACATCAGCCACAAGCCCAGCGCGCTGATCAAGAAACACTTCCCCAACATCTTCGCTACGTGTGCGTCGCTCGGTATCGACATCACGCGCGAACCGATTCCGGTCGTGCCGGCCGCGCACTACACGTGCGGCGGCGTCGTCGTCGACCTGAACGGCGGAACCGACATTCCGGGGCTGTACGCGATCGGTGAAGCGAGCTTCACCGGATTGCACGGCGCCAACCGTCTCGCCAGCAATTCGTTGCTCGAATGCCTCGTCTACGGTAAAGCGGCGGCGGACCACATCCGCACGCAATTGCCGGCCGCCACCTCGACCACGCCGATTCCGGATTGGGACGAAAGCCGGGTGAAGGACTCCGACGAAGACGTCGTCATCTCGCACAACTGGCACGAGCTGCGCCAGTTCATGTGGGACTACGTCGGCATCGTGCGCACCGACAAGCGCCTCGAACGCGCGATGCACCGCATCGAACTGCTGAAGCGAGAAGTCCACGAGTACTACAGCAACTATCGCGTGGGCGGCGACCTGATCGAACTGCGCAACCTCATTCACGTCGCCGACCTGATCGTTCGTTCCGCGCGCGCGCGGCGCGAAAGTCGCGGCTTGCATTACACGCTCGATCATCCGCAACTGCGCGCCGATGCGCGCGACACCGTGCTGTATCCGAGCTTTGCCGATCCACTCGACGTGCTGCGGCCGGTGGCCGGCTGACCGCCACCACTCAGTCGAGCCGCAACGTTTTCAGATGCCGGCGCAGCGCCGCATGATCGGCGGCGGCGACTTCACCGCACACCACATAGATCAGGCGCCGTTGTTTCGCGGCTCTCAACCACACCGCGGTGCAGCCCGGACCGAACCACGCCCGTTTTGCACCGTACTGCGTCGCGCCGATACCGATTCCGCCTGCGATCAGCGACAGACTATGCGCACGGCCTCGCTCGCCAATCCACGCGAGGCACTCCGCGGCCGCGCTGACCAGCACGCCGACCACCAGCGCCCACGCCATCGGTCGCTCGCGCGCGAGTTCCAAAGCGGCGGTGAGCGCAACACCATGGATCGCAATCGGCAGCACGATACGCAGGCGGCCGACGCGCCAGTCAATGGCTGTTGGCGCGCCCGTCATTGAACACGCGCACCAGATCCACGATTTCCGCCAGCTCGCCATCGTCCGGCGCGCTGCGCCGCTGATACCAATCCCAGATGTCCTGGTCTTCGCATTCGAGCAGACGCTCCAACGCGGACGTTTGCGCACTCGAAAGGGAGTCGAAACGCGCCTTTACGAACGGCGGCAACAGCAGATCGAGTTCCAGCAGGCCCCGCCGGCTACGCCAATAGCAGCGGTCACGTTCCGTATTCTTGCCGGCTTCCTGCGTATCCATGCGGACCTCGCATGCGCGATCGGGACTCGACACTAACTGCTCCGACGACGAAAATCATGAGCCTCGGCATCATTCTCACGTGAGTATCGGCGTGCAGCAGCATTGGAAGGACTTCCTCGAGCAACGCGCTTTCGACGTGCGCGATGCTGACGGCGCGCAACGCGCGTTCTCCAAGTCGGTGGACGAGTCGACCGCGCGCTGCGTCGACCTGAACCATCTTGCGGCGCTGCGGCTTGCGGGTCCCGATGCAGTGACGTTCCTGCAGGGTTATCTCACCTGCGACATGACCACACTCGAACCAACGCGCGCGCTGTGGGGCGCGTACTGCAACATCAAAGGTCGCGTCATCGCCGACGCGACCGTGGTGCTGAGTGAAGGAGATCCGACGCTCGTCATTCACGCGTCGCTGCGCGAAACGGTGGTCGAGAGCCTGCGCAAATACCTCGCGTTCTCGCGCTCGCGCTTCGCGCCCGCCGACGCCGCGCCGATTCTGCTCGGCCTGATCGAACCCGACGACGCAGCGCTTCCTTCCGAGGCGCCAACGGTTGCACCGTTTCGCGGTGGGTACGCCGTTGCGATGCCCGGGCCATCTCGGCGGGTAATGCTGCTTCTGCCGCGCGCAGACGCGCGGGGAATATGGCTCGAGTACGACGCGCGCGGCGAAACCGGCGACGCGAGTGCATGGGATCTGCTCGACGTACGCGCCGGTATCGCGCACGTCACCGAGGCCACTTCCGAGTCGTTCCTGCCGCAGATGCTCGACTATGATCAGCTCGGCGCCGTCAGTTTCACGAAGGGCTGTTACCTGGGTCAGGAGATCGTCGCGCGGACGCAACACCGCGGGCAACCGAAGCGCCATCTACATCAGCTGCAGTGGCGCGGCACGCCGATCCCGCGCGCAGGGGAGCCGTTGCTCGATACCGGCAACCGAAGCGCCGGCACGCTCGTCAACGCGGCGTCGACCAGCGCATCGGCAGGCGACGCACTCGCCGTTCTCAACGACAAAGTGGCCGGCGAACTGCACGCCGGGCCGTTGAAATTCACGTTGCAATAACTCTCCTATACTTCGATCAACCATCGAATTATCGGAGTTGCCCCATGTCTGGCGTTGCTGGCGCGGTCCGCGAAGAAGTCACCATTGCGATCAGCAAGGATCAGCGATCGGAAGCTGCGCGCTACACGTCCTTCGTGTAGAGCTTCTGAATGCTCGAGAAGTCGAGCGCCCCTGCGTTCTCTTGTTTCTTGAGCAAACGATACAGGTTGCGCGCCAGCGCTCCCATCGGAATCGCCATGTCGGTGCCGTCGGCGGCATCCATCGCAAGGCCGAGGTCCTTGATCATCAGGTCGACGAGAAAGCCGCCGCTGTAGCCGCGCGAAGCCGGAACACCGTCCATCACCCCGGGATACGGGTTGTAGACATTCAACGACCAGTTGCCGCCTGACGAACGCTTCATGATTTCCGACAGCACTCCCGGATCGAGGCCGTTCGCGACCCCGAGTGCGAGCGCTTCGGCGGTGCCGGTCATGTGGATCGCGAGCAGCATGTTGTTGCAGATCTTCGCAACCTGGCCGGCGCCCTGCGCGCCGGCATGGAAGATGTTCGCGCCCATCTTCTCGAGAATCGGCCGACCGCGTTCGAGCACGTTTGCATCGCCGCCAACGATGAAAGTCAGCGTGCCTTTCTCCGCGCCCGCCGTTCCGCCCGACACCGGTGCGTCGAGCATTGCGATGCCGCGCGCGTGCGCCGCCTCGGCCACTTTGCGCGCCGACTGCGGCGAGATGGTGCTGCAGTCGATCACCACGGTGGATTTCGGAACGCGATCGAGCAGCGTTTTGCCTTCTGCGTCGGGTGTCAGATAGAGCCCCTCGACGTGGCGGCTGGCCGGCAGCATGCTGATGAAGAACTCTGCGTCTTTTGCGGTATTCGCCGCTGACTCCGCGACGGATGCGCCCGCCTGCTTCGCGCGCGCCAGCGCTGATTCGACGAGGTCGAACGCGCTGACCTGATGTCCGGCTTTGAGCAGATTGAGCAGCATCGGACCGCCCATGTTGCCGAGACCGACGAAGCCGATGCGAGCCATCATTGTTCTCCCAGATCCGCCAGCGGATGTGCGCCCCACAAGCTCTCGAAATGCTCCGCGACATAGTCGTGAGGGAGGTTCGGAAGCGCCCCGTACGCCCAAGCGGGTTTGTTGTCCTTGTCGATGATCAGCGCGCGAACGCCCTCGGTGAAATCCGGGTTGCGCGCGCAATGGGTGGCAATGTTCAGCTCCATGCGAAACGCGTCCGCCAACGACATCGACGCCACCCGTCGCAATTGTTCGTGCACGATTCCGACGGACGTCGGACAGCCGCTTCGCATCGCGGCGAGTCCCTTGTCGATCCACTCATCGCGGCCGGACAGGTCCGTTGGCCGCGACA
>Ga0105249_10002293_pt1 | contig 16616 bp, 24 predicted proteins | sample KBSS44metaG_FD_81522 | JGI IMG/M metagenome (GOLD analysis project Ga0105249, IMG submission 81522) | Switchgrass rhizosphere microbial communities from Kellogg Biological Station, Michigan, USA - KBS S4-4 metaG | ecosystem: Host-associated > Plants > Roots > Rhizosphere > Soil | place...
AATTGCGCGCCATGATGATCGTTTCCGTGAGAGGGAGATCGGTTCCCTCCGTCAGCACGGCCACGTTGCAAATCACCTTGATCTTGCGCTGCAAGTAGAGCTTGATCGTGTGGTCCCGGATATGCGCTGGAGTCGTCGCCTCCACCACGGCGGCCGGCACACCTCGATCCCGGAACTGTTGCGCGTAGTCCGATGCCGCCTTGACGTGCGGAGCGAAGCAAAGCGCTTGCGTCCCCGGCGTCTTTGCGAGGTACGCGTCCACCGGACTGGCGGTGATTTGTTTCGCGGACAGCGATCGTTTCGGCGCGAGGACTTCGCACGGGAGAATATCTCCGGTCGCCAACAATTCGCTATAGGTCGCGGCCACGATCATGGTGTCGAATCCCACAAGGGCCTGACCATCGTTTCTCTCCGGCGTGGCCGTGAGTCCGATCCGGATCTTCCCCTCGTACCCGTCGAACACGCGTTTCCAGTCGCCCTCCTCCGCAAGGTGGTGGCACTCGTCAAATACGGCTATGTCCGCGTCGGGGACCTCCCCGCGTTTCGCCGCGGCCTGGTAGGACATCACTTGCGCGGGTGCCGCGACGTAGAACCCGCGATTCCCGGCCTGGACTCCGAAGTGTGCGAGGGTTTCGACCGCCTGCTTTTCCAGCTCCCTGCGGTGGCCAAACCACGCGATCCGCTTGCCGCGCTGGAGGGCGGAGGCGCAAATCGCGGACCCCATGGTGGACTTTCCCGATCCCGTGGGGGACACGATCAGGATGTCTTTCTTGCCTTGCGCCACCTCATCGCGCGCGGCTAGAAACGTGCGTTTTTGGTATTCGCGGAGTTGTCGCAACGGACGATGACCATAACACTTGACGACCACGACGCACAAGTGTTACAAGGAAAACATGAGTGAGAAGTCCGGTACCGTTACGATTCGGTTGACACCCGAAGAGCTGGCCGCGCTAGAGCGATCGGTGGCGGAACAAAAGAAGAAGCTGCCAGGGCATGACGTCACCAAAGCGGACCTAATCCGCGCCGCGCTGATCGCGCAAAGCTACATCCCTCGTCCTCGTTCGTAAGGAGTCCACATGGCACAAGGCGATTTCACCAAAGAAGAAGCAAAGGCCACCATCGAAGCGGTGGACGAGATGTTCAAGGCGCTACCCAAAGGGAAGCGCGCGGAGTACCTAGGGCACCTGAACGACATCATGCTGTTTCTGGAGGCGGCCCAACGCGAAGCCCCGAGCAATCCGGAATGAGCTGGTCCGACATTCCAGGCCGGTACGCCATGCGTTGGGTCATCGACGACGCCCTAGCGCGCACCCCACACAACGGAATCTGGGTAGAGGTTGGCGTAGCCCTCGGAAAAGGCATCGCATACATGGGGCACGTGCTCCGCGAGGCCGGCCGGGAGGATGTGAAACTATACGCCGTCGATCCGTGGGGAGGCTACGCGCGCAACGGTGAACAACAGGCCACCGGGTCCCCCAGCAAACACGGGGACTGGCAACTGTTCCTGGAGTCGATGCGGGACAATGCGCCGGACGTGCTGGCGCGCCTTCACATTGTGCGGGCAAAATCGTTCGACGCGTCCGCACTGTTCCCCAAGGGCACCGTGCACCTTTGCATAATCGATGCAGACCACGTGTACGAGGCCGTGCAAGAGGATCTCTATTCGTGGGGTCCGTGCATTGCGCCAGGCGGAACCATCGGAGGAGACGATCACACGGCGGACTTCCCTGGGGTCGAGCGCGCGTGCAAGGACTACTTCGGCGAATACTACCAAGCCAAAACGGCGGAGTGCGACTGGACGACGTGGCGCGCGCGTCGGGTGGTGGACCGCAAGGCGTTTCCGTGGACTTCGCGGGCGGAATTGGAGGCCGAGTGATGACGTGCTTACGTTGTCCGCGGACCGCCATCAAGTCGCGCGGCTTGTGTCGCGTGTGCTTTTACACCGTCTATCCAAAAGAGACCACGTGCGGTCACCAGCCGCACCACTGCGCCAAGCTATGTTCCCCGTGCTATGAGAGACGTAGGCGCACTCTCGATCCAGATCGAATCCGAAACAGCAACTTGCGCCATCGGTTCCGTCTGACGGTTGCTGAGTACGCGTTGCTGGCCGCCAACGGATGCAACATCTGCGGACTGGCCGTGAACCCAAGCGGCCGACGCCTAGGCGTGGATCACGATCATGCCACCGGGCGCGTGCGCGGCGTGTTGTGCCACGCGTGCAATCTTGCGATTGGACTGCTTCAGGAATCTCCGGAGCGATTCGCAAAGGCCCTTGATTATTTGCAACGAGATTTCGCCCTACGGCCCTTGGCGGATCAAGCCAAGTTGCCGTGGATGCGAACGAGAAAACAGAAGGAGGTGGGTAATGTCATGGTCTGATATTCCCGGCTGGTTTCAACTTTGACGACATCTATGACGAGGCGATCGAATCCGCGGAGGACGGAGACGTGCTGGTGGAAGTGGGCGTGGCCTTCGGCCGATCCCTCGCGTACCTCGCGCGCAAGGCCATCGACTCAAAAAAGAAACTCCACATCTATGGGATCGACCCGTGGATCGATGACTGGACGGCACCCGTCAGCTACGATCCACACAACGGCCGCCCGACATGGGGTGCGGAACATGCCGAGTGGGCGCGATCATTGGGCGGACCATTCAACGCATTCTGCCATGCCATGCGCACGCACGCGCCGGAGGAACTGGAATACGTCAACGTGCTTCGAACGACGTCTCTACACGCATCGATCATGGTGCCAAACAACCAGCTGCGCATGGTGTTCATCGACGCGTCGCACAACTACACGGACGTGTGCGACGACATCATGGCATGGGGATCCATGGTGATGCCGGGCGGGATCTTCGCTGGCCACGACTACACCCCGGCCTTCCCCGGCGTGGAGCAGGCGGTGCGCGAGTTGCTACCCGGTGCGGTGCGTCAGCGGGATTCGTTCTACATGAGGGCGACGTGAACATCCTAGTTACCGGCGCGGCCGGGTTCCTCGGTTCCCACGTAGTCGACGCGCTACTGGCCGCGAAACACGAGGTCATCGGCGTGGACAACCTCAGCACGGGGAGGCGCGAGTGGTGCGAGGCGACCCTCATCACCACGGACTTCTATCTGGCCCCAACGGAGCACGCGGAGGCCATCGTGCATTGCGCCGCGGTTGCGGACATCTCCCAAAACTGGGCGAAGCAACACAACCGGGACGCGATCTACGCCACGAACATCGACAGCCTGATCGTTTTCTTGGAACACCTCCCGCAAACGTGCAAGCGGTTCGTGTTCGTGTCCACGGCCGCGGTGACAGCGCCTCAGGTGTCCCCGTACACGGCTAGCAAGATCGCGGGGGAGGCGCTTTGCAAAGCGTACTGCCAACGTCGTGGCATCCAACTGTCGATCGTTCGCCCGGTGTCGATGCTGGGACCGCGGTATCACCATGGGCACATCGTGGACTTCGTGCGACAGGGAAACAAGATCCTTCCGACAGGAGACATCTACGTCAAGCGACCGTACGCGTACGTGTGTGGCGTGGCGCGTCGCATTGCGGCGCTGTTCGACGTCAACGCACCCTCAGCGCTACTCACGATCCCCGGCCGCGCATGGGCGGCTGAGGAAACGGCGCGGCTGTTGCGCGCGTCGATCTCGGTGGTGCGTACGGAGAGGGCGGCCGATCCAGATGTGGAGGACTTTGCGCCGGGGTCTCCGCAGGAGTGGGTCCAAGAAACCATCGATTGGTGCCAGGAGCATCTCACATGAGGGGCCTAAACAACGAACAGTTGGCCGTCATGCGGGAATGTGGCTACGGCCCTGTCACGGGCTGGAGACGTCGCGCCACGAAACGGGAGGCGGTGGTGTTGGATCAACTCCTCCGGCGTGGCCTCGTGCACGACGTGTGGTGCGATGCCGGACGGATCGCGCGCCTCACGACGATCGGGAAATTACTTTACGAGGCGGTGACGTCTCAACGGAACGTGAAAGGATTTGGGCTATGAAGATCGCGCTGGCGGTGCCGAGTATCAGAGAGGACAGGTGGCACTACGTACAATGGCTCATCGCATCCAACGGAGTGGACGTGACCGCGATCTTCGCGGACAAAGAACCCAACGCGGTATGGGCGGAGAAAATGCGCAAGTGGTGGCTGTCCACGGAAGCGGACTTCTGCCTCACCCTCCAGGACGACTCCGAGATCCCGGAAAACTTTTTTCAGACCCTCCGCGCCCAGCTCCAGCACCTCCCGGAGCGCGGCGTGCTGGGCCTCGCGTCCGTGCACCCGATCCAAACCGAAATGTACCGCCAGGGTCATCGCTGGTTTCGTACGCGCGCGTGGGTGTGCGGCTGGGGCTGGGGCCTCTGGCGCGCGGACCTGATCAAACTCATGGCGTGGTGCGACGCGAACGAGGACAAGATGCGCAGCATGAACGAGGACAGCCTCATCAACGAATGGTGCATCGCCTCGGACCGCGACGCCTACCACCCGGTGCCGGCGACCGTCGACCACGACACGTCACTGGACAGCACCTACGCCAACGATCACCACGTGCACCGTCGCCCGTTCATCACGTGGCGCGACACGGACGCGGACCTCACCAAGCCGGAGTATTGGCGGACGCAAGGTCAGATCCCGAAACTCCCGGTCCCGTCTCCGCGGCATTGCTGGTGGTGCATGGTCCGGCCGGCGTTCGCGGTGGCTGGGAAAACTGGCGCGGCGTTGTGTCAGGTGTGTTTGGCGGACATGGCTACCAAGGCGATGACGCGGGTGGGGCCGTGAGCGCGTGCAAGGACTGTAGCGTGGAGTGCGTCGGAAACCAGTGCGACTGGTGCGCGGGGTGGGATGACGGGATGGTCGCGCTTCTCCAGGAGCTGACTCCGAAAGAGAGAGAGCGCGTCCTGGCGAAAAACGCGTCCGCCGCAACAGCATGGGCGCGACGTCCGGAGGCTACATGACCACCGTTCACCTCCTCCGCGGACGCGTCGCGATCCGGCCCGACGAGTTGACGTCCTACGCGATCATTGTCCCGGGTCGGGATCCAAAGGACAGAAGCGGCGCGCGGACGGGGACCGTGGTTGCAATGGGGCCTCCGGCCGAAACACCGCAGCACTGGCGCGTTTGCGACAACTGTCGGGGGTATGGCGAAATCGACGGAGACGACGCGTCGTGCCCTGGGTGCTTCGGCAACGGATCGTGCTGGACCGGAGGCGTGGAGATCCCCCCGGGATTCAAGGTGGGTGACCGCGTGGTGTACGTTTTCGGCCAGATCAACGCCGCGCTACCCGATGAGCCAAACCTCGCGTGGTGCGCCCAAGAGGAAATCCTAGGAGTCATCGATGGGTAATGGTTGCGTCGCGTTGATCCTTGCCGGTGGTGCCAACTCGCGCGCGGACGCGTACCGCGAGGACAGGCCGAAGTGTCTTCTGCCTCTCGGTGACGGAGACAGCATCCTATCGCACCTGATCCGTGCACTGAAACTCCACGACATCCACCCAGTGATTCTCGGGACGCACCTGGATGACGAGGATTCACTAGGCGACCCCGACCAGCCAGGGATCATCCCCGCTCTAGCTGGCGCGTTCAAGTATCTCAACCACCGACGCGACACGCGGATCCTGGTGTGCTACGGGGACACGTTCCTGCCGTGGTTTCCGTACATCGACGCGTGCGTGCCGGGGACGCTGACGGTGGCGGGGTCGTATCCGGACAGGGGAAACGTGGCGATGGGTGTGGAGGGTGCGCGGTACGGTCGCGATCTTGCCAGCAAAGACTGGATCGAGGCTGGAGCCACATGCCTGTCTCCTCAGATGCTGGCGGAGGTGTCTCGATTCGACTCGTGGCCAGAGTACCTCGCGTTTCGTCCTTGGGGTCGCGTGTGCTTCCACCACGGGCGCGTCATCAACGTTGGGGACCGGCACTCGTACGAGGAGGCGAAACAGTGGCAGCCAAGAAACTGAAACTGAAGCCGGAGACCATCAACATGCGGGGTGCCGCGGTGCGGTCGCTTCAAACCGCCTACCAGCACTACCTGGACTGGCAACGCGCATGTAGCGAAGACCTCAGCGACACGGACGCAGCGCCGACACCGGACACGTTCCTGGGCTGGGCAAAGGATGAACTGACATGATCCACCGTGGAAGCGCACACTACAGACTGAGTCTCGCGGGCGGAGGCACCGATCTTGGCGAGGGTGAGGGGCTTTGCATCACGTTGAGTCTGCTGTGGCGGTGTCATGTGACCCGATACGAGATGTGGGAACCGGAGGGCGAACATAGCCGGGGGTCCGGCACCGTAGATCCAGACGTTGACGAGGGCGGTGAGATTTGGACTAAGTACCACCCCATTCTCCGCCATCTCCCCGACGTGAAACCGCACCACCACTTCATCGTGACGCACGAGTTACCTACGCGCGTGGGGCTGGGGAGTTCAGCGGCGTTGGCGTACGCCGCAACCGGAAACTGGGCGGCCACCTATGCGATCGACAAAGCGGCTACGGGTGCCGGTTGGCACGATGCTTGGGGCGTAGCGTTGGACGGGATCCACGCATGCAACGGATCCCATGCGGTGGAGCTGGGGAATCCGGATTACTGGCTGACGCAAAACCTCCTCCTATTCTCCACCGGAGGCACCCACACCGAAGCGCGCAACGCATCGGCGTTGGATCCCAAGGTGCGGGAGTTGGCGCTAGAGGAGGCGCGCGCGCTACGCGACAACCCGAACCTGGAGGTGCTGGCGTGGTGCATGGATCGCCAGTGGGAACGGAAGATCGCGTACGCGCCGGAGTCCGTGATGACTGCGATCGTGGCCGTCAACAAATTCCCATGGTTCATATCCGCAAAGTCCACCGGATCGCGTGGCGCTGGTTTCGGAGTCGTGCTGACCAAAGACAGAGATAGGGCGCGCAACGCACTCGTGGAGTGCGGGGCGCGAGTGTGGATGCCGTGATCGAACAGTCCGCAGATGTGCGGTGCGTTTTCAACGCGACCAAAGAGGCCATCGCGCTACTCGACTACAAGGAGGTAGTGCGCCTCGGACATAAGATCCGCAAAGCCGCGCGCGTGTTCACGGTCGGACTTGGCGGATCCGCCGCACACGCCTCGCATTGCGCGTGTGACCTCGTCAAGCTGGGGGGCGTGGAGTCGATCTGTCTGGTCGACAACGTGTCCGCGCTGACGGCCGGCTACAATGACGACGGGTCCGAGGTGTTCGTGGAGATGTTGCGCCGCCACCGGTTCGACCATGACGATCTGTTGCTGATCTTTTCGGTTGGCGGTGGATCGCTGGAGCGCGGCGTGTCAGTAGAGCTGGTGCAGGCGGCCAAATTCACACGTGGCGCATGCGCAGCAATTGCCGGACGGCGCGGAGACATCGCAGAATTCGCCGATCCGTACATCGAGATCAAGTGCGATGACGATTCTTTGCGTACATACGTTGCCGAATCCGTCTCACCACTGATCTGGCACGCATTGGTAGCGGGTCAGGTGAAACGAAGGGAACCAGTTTGGAGGTGACGCGTGGTTGCGCGAGGCTTGCGCGCAGATGCCCGGCGTGGCAGGGCGCGGCGCGGAAGGGTATCGCCTGGCAGTGTTGCGTATTGCGAGGTTTGGCAAGGGGCCTAACGGCCAGAAAGAGGAGTCGAAATGTTGACAGTTCAGATCGTGTGCCGGGGACTGACCCCGCTTTTGATGAATCGCATGTCGGAGTCCACGCTGGAGGGCCTCCGTACGAAACAGAAGAAACCCAAGGCGGCCAACATCGGGACGACGATCACGCCGCGCGAGGAGGCAACGCCCAAGGTCTACACGCACGGCGGCAACCCGATCATTCCGGCCGAAAATCTCATGTCGTGCCTGATCGCGGCTGGCGTGTTCGTGCGCTTGGACGCGAAACGGCAGATGAGTACCGGAAAAAGCACCATGCTCCCCGGGTTCGTGACGTTACTGGACTTCGCCATCCCACTGGTGGCTGACGGAAAGCCCGCCACGTGGGAGGCGGACGTGCGCAAAGGGACCAACCCGAACGGCGGAGAGGCGGTAGCGATCTGTCGTCCGCGTTTCGACGCGTGGGGGTTCACAACCCGGATCTTGATCGATGACAAGGAGATCGGAGAGAATACGATCCGTGATCTTTGGGACAAGACCGGCAAGCGCATCGGACTCGGGGATTTTCGACCGGCGCGCAAAGGGATTTTTGGACAATTCATCGTCGACCACTGGGGGCAACTCCAGGAGGCGGCGGAGTAGGGTTGTCGTTGCGATGTCGGGCTCGGTAACGCTCGTCCCGGCAGCGCTTTGCGGCGTTCGGTATCGCGGGGCTTCGCCATGCTTGGCCGAGTTCGGCGTGGCGCGGCAGGGCGGTGCGCAGCCACCCAATCCAAGGGACCTTCGGGTCATAGGGGGATGAGATTTTGACGTGCTGGGCAGCGCGACGCACTGCAAAGTGCGGCCATGTTGGGCCACGCTTTGCATGGCGACCCGTCGCCAGGCCTGGTAAACCAACGCAAGGGACCTTCGGGTCATGGTGAAACGATGATCTTCCTCGATACAGCGAAACCCGACGAGGTCCGCAAGTGGGCGCACCTCATCTCCGGCGTCACGTGTAATCCTTTGATCCTGTCTCGTGAGAGACCCAACGAGGACCCTATGGTGATTCTCGGTGAGTTGATCGACGCCAGTTCAGAGGTCCAGGGCCCACGTGACGTCGGTTTCCAAGTGTGGTCAGACATCGAGGACGAGATGTTGGACCAGGCCAACCGGATCGTGGGGGAGGGAGGAATTGTCAAGCTTCCCCTGAACGAAAGGGGAATCAAGATCGCTGATAGTGTCGACTCTGAATCAGACATCAACCGGCGCGTAAACTTCACCGGTATCATGGCCGCGTCCCAAATCATCATTGCATGCGAAATGCGCGCCGAATACGCCTCCCTATTTTGGGGTCGCGCACAATCCAGCAAAATCGATCCAGAGGCCGTGTGTCGGGATACGCAATGCGTACGCGACACCTCCACCACCAAGCTACTCGTGGGAAGCATTCGCGGAGAGGGTGACATCGTGCCGGCGTTTCGCGCTGGAGCGGACGTCGTGACCGTCCAGCCGAAGATCCTCCAGGACTTGATCCACCACGATCGGACGGAGTCGACGATCAAGGAGTTCCTGGACGCATGGCGGGGTGCCAAGTGACCGCGCACGCAAAAGAGGCGGAGGAGGAACTGGCGGACGTGGTGGACGATCTGTTTTACATCGCGAACCTACTCGCCAAAGCGAACCGCGCTGGCCTCGCCAAGGAAGCGGCGCGGCTGGCTGAGGAGGCGTCCGGGTTGCGGCGTCGACTGGGGGCGTCGTGACCATGACCCCCAAACCACCGAGCGAGCGCGACGTCGAGATGGCAACAGAGGCTTGTGACCTCTACATCCATAACCATATTTCTGATTATGCCCATATCGATCAAGTCGCCCGACTCCTCGCCCAAGCCCGCGAGGAGGGCCGGCTGGAGGGGATTGAGCAGGCGGCGAATGCGTCTCGTGCACGTCTCGAAAGGGTAGCTGGTGCACAAGAGGCCGGGATATTTCTCACTGGTCGTGACCTAGCGAGACATGATGCTTTTGAAGAAGCGGCCAAACTTCTCGAAGATCGTCACGACCAAGAATTCAGCAACCCGCATGCTGTGGATTGGTCACTGGCCGATGCTGCTCAACGCATCCGCGCCCTGGCAAAGGACGGGGGCAAGCCGTGACCACCCCCCGAGTCATCGTCATGACCCCGTCCCGCGGCACGTGCGCGATGGGCTACCACAAATCGATCCTTGCCGCGCTGAACGAGAGGCACCCGTATATCGATTTCGATACCGATCACAACTGGCCGGAGGATGTTTGCGTGGTCCGCGCGCGCATGGCGCACTACGCGAGGCGAGAGGGGTACGATCGCGTCTTCTTCTGGGACTCGGACGTCAGCATGACCGTGGAGATGTTCCTGGCTATCGCGAGGTCACCTCACGATTTCGCGGCCGGTCTATACGTGAACAGCGGAGGGAAGATCCCGTTTCTTGGGGACCCGGTGCGCGTAGGCGACTGGATGCAAGTGACGCACGTACCGATGGGTGCGGCGTGTCTCAGCGCCAAGATGCTGGCGGCAATTGACGAGCGCACGCCCAAATTCCTAGACATCATGCCTGGCACTGGGGAGGAAATCTGGACTCCGGACGCGTTCGCCAAGCTAAACGACCAGCGCGGCCGTAGCTTGTCCGAGGACTACTCGTTCTGCACCCGCGCGCTGGATGCCGGGTTTCGTCCTCACGTCTACACGGGCGACACGGCCACGCATTGGAAAATGGTACCTTTGAAAGCGTGATGAGGTGGCTACACGTTGAACGTAGCGGTATGTGGTTCGCCGCATGCGATGCCTCCGGCGAGGTCTGGGGCTTCTCTGGCGAGTCCGCGATCCATGCGTGCGCGGAGGCGCGCCAACGTCGCGCGGCCGGCAAATGCAGCATAAGTGCGGAGTGGATGGCCAGCTATCACCCGGCCGCGATCGACTCGATCGAAATTGAGGTAACCTTCAAAGCGTGAAACCTCCGCCGCTACTCGAATACATCAGGCGCATCTCCCCAGAGTATGCGACGCCGGACCACCTCCACGATCTAATCGAAACGTTTCGCCTGGCGCTGGCGTCCCTCATGGGAGAGACGGACGACGTTGTCCGGGTTCTGTTTTCGTATCCGATTCGGCACTACAAAACAGAAACGATGTTGCACGGGGTCCTTTGGCTCCTGGAACACGATCCGTCCTTCCGTTTCGTCATCCTCACGTACTCCCACGCGCGCGCGCAATGGCTCGGCAAGCGACTACGTGAGCTTGCGAAGCGCACCAACGTTGGCCCCACCAAGGGATGGGACACGATCGACTATTGGCAAAACGATCGCGGTGGAGGTGTCGCGGTCATGTCCGCGGATCAGTCCAAGGAAGGCCACGACGTGCACGGCCTCTTTTGCGACGATCCGATCGATGAGCACTCCGCGGACGTGGCGGAGAGGCGCGACCAGATCGATCGCAACATCGCCTACTACACCGCGCGATGTATCCGCAAAGGACGACCGGGGCCTGTCCTCATGGTCATGTCGCGCCTACACCCAGAGGATCCGTACGGGCGTCGACTCAAACGGAAGTGGAAGGCGTACCACGCCCCGGCCATCGTGGACCTCGGACTCCCGAGCGAACGCGCCCTAGCCCCTACCGTGCTTCCCCTCTCCGAAATCAAGCGGATCCGGGAGGAGGAGGCGGAACGAGACCCCACCGAGCGCGTCTTCTGGTCGCGGTTCCAGGGTGAGCCACGCGTCCCCGGTGGCGACGTTTTCCACGAACCCGCGCGCTACTCCGACGAAACGATGCCGAAGTGGCCAGGGTTCACGGACATCATCGGGTTGGACATGGCCTACTCCACCACCAAGTTGGCGGACTTCGCGGCCGTGGTGGCGATCCGGTCCTTCCGCGTCGACGGACGCACCAAGGGATTCATCCGGCACGCCGATCGTTTCAAGCTAGATCCGGAAGTGATCGAGGCGCGCATAATCGAAGCGCAAAAAAACTTCGGGGGTCGCGCCTACTCCTACGTCAGCGGTCCCGAGGTAGGAATCATTCGCGGACTGGCGCGGCGCGGGATCAAAGTCATCGGCATGCCGGCGCGCTATAACAAACTCGTCCGCGCCCAGAAAACGCGTGTGCTTTGGAATGACGGTGACCTCCAGGTGCCGGAGTTCGCGCCATGGGCACCGGGCCTGATTTCGTGCGCGCAAGCCTTCCGCGGGTTGGAGTCGGATGACGACGACCTGATCGACGCTATGGTGTCCGGCGTCGATGGTGGTATGTTGCGCGGAGCGGTCGCACCAAGATCGTTTGGTACCCCGCGAGTCTGACGGAATGTGTCGGACAGAAAGACGAAACCATGCCTGATCCCCAGCCGCCGTTGATCCCCGAAGGACAGTCGTCCGTCGACACCTCCCCCAACTTCCGCATCAGCCCACCGGCCGCGCCGCAAGCCGGCCCTCCGCGTGAGGCAAAGGATTGGGACGATTTCCAAGCGCACATGAGACGGACCACGCGCCCCGAGGACAAGGGCGAGATCCAGATGATTCCGTGCGTCACTCCGCGCGGCGCAACGTTCACCGCCAAGGTGTACAAGGCGAAGCAAAAGGAATACGAGTCCGATGAGGACTTCGCGAGGCGTCCCGGACGAGTCCAGGAGCTTTCGGACTACCGGTTCCCCGGTGACGGCATGGGACAGCCCCACGTGGACGAGTTCCACCAACCCCACACGTGCGATGCCATGGGCGTGCGCATGGATCCCCGCACCGGCCGCCGCGCACCCGGCAAAAAAGAGAACGGGGACTACACGTGGCCGGAGGAGATCCAGGACCCGCTACAGCGCAAGGTCCAGATCATGAAAACCTTTTGGCACCGCGACCTAGCGGAGTATTGCGGCCGGCCGTTGCCCGACATGATCCGTGCAAGCCATTAGGCGGAGTTGGCGGAGTTCCGTGCGTGGAAAGAACAGAAGGACGGCGCGAAAACCGCGGCGAAGAAACCGGCGAAGTAGACGGCTAACGTAGCCCGTGCCATTCTGGGCCAAAGTTCATGGCTGGCGCAAATGGCACGGGCAACGGTGAGGGTGGGCCCCCGAAGGGGAGTGAACTAGACTCCGCGCACACGCAGATCGTCCAGCGCAACCCGCGAGACGCGATCGAGGCCGGCATCGGTGGTCAGACTCCACCGGTAACCGATGACCCCGCGTTCCAACCGCCCAGGGATCCGCTTGCGCAAGGCAACCCGAAAGCGCGATCCAAGCTGATCCTCCGCGAGCTTCCGGTCATCACCATCCAAAACAACTGGACGGCCGCGCAAACGGCCGCGGCATTGTACGGCCACACGATCGGACAATTCCAGGCCAGTGGCGATCTGATCGACAGCATCACCGGAGACGATCGCGTACAGGCTACGCTGGGATCGCGCATCGGTGGGCTGTTCGGAAGTGACGTTCTTTTCACTCCGGCCGGAGATTCCGATGCGGCGCGTGAGTGCTACCTCGCTTGGCGCGCTGCGTGGCCTCGCATCGGAACCGAAGCCGCACTCAGCGAGTTGCAACTCTGGTCCCTTATGGCCGGTCAAGCGTTCGGAACGCTGGCGTGGGATACCACCAAGCCAGTGTGGGTCCCCGAGCTGACCCAGTGGCACCTCCGCTACTTCTACTGGCACTGGACCCTACGTCACTTCATCGCGATCACCCAGGACGGACAACGCGTCGTGTTCCCTGGAGATGCGCAATGGGTTTGCCATGCGCCGCACGGACAGTACCGCGGGTGGATGCGTGGCGCGGTGCGTCCAACGGCGGAGCCTTGGCTGTTCCGTCACTGGGCGCGGCGCGACTGGGCGCGATTCTCCGAGGTGCACGGCCTCCCTACGCGCGTGGGTGGAGTGCCAGCCGCGGCGGACCCGATCGAACGAGCGGCGTTCGAGCAGTCGATCGCGAATCTCGGGTCAGACACATCGATGATTCTTCCCAAGGGTGTCGAGCCTCAGGAGGACTACTCGTACGACCTGGTAGAGGCCACGGACACGGCGGGTAAGGACGCGTTCGAGGGACTCATCGCGCACTGCGATCGATCGATCGTTCTCACCCTCCAATACCAAAACCTGACGACGGAAGTGGACGAGGGATCGCTGGCCGCCGCACGTGTCCACGCCGCGGTGAAACAAGCCGCCTTGAACGCGGACAACCGTGCGCTGGCCTTGACGATCTATCAACAGATCGCCCGCCCCTTTGCGCTTCTCAACTTCGGAGATGCGGACCTCGCACCGTGGACGCAATGGGACACCACCCCGCCAGAGGACTACGCAGCGAATGCGGACCGATTCGCCAAGCTCGGGACAGCGCTGGAGACCATGGCGCGAGGCGGCATCAAGTTCAAGGATCCCGCCCAGCTCAACGCGTTTATCCGGCGCGTGTTCGGACTCCCGCAACTACCTGATTTCGACATCACGGATCCCGCGCCACAAGGCGGAGAGGGAGGGTTTGGAAAGTGAGCGATCTGGCGACGTGTTGGAGATGCAAGCTTTGCCGTTGCCTTTGGAGACGTCACCCAAGGAACGGTGGGTGGTCCCTATGGGACGCGAAGCAGACTCCCGAAAAGTGTTGTGACAACCACCCCGGATTCATGCTGGTTGTGGAGTTGATCGACACGCCTACAGAGGTGACGACATGAAGAAACGATTTCGTGAGGCTGGCACCGCGCTAGGCGAGGCACTTGCCGTGCGCCAGGACGCGGACATCTTCGCCATGTTCTTTGCCGATCCAGTGATCGAAAACTACATGGTCAACGGCGCATGCGTCGTGACGGTGCGCGGCCCTCTGGAGCACCATCGAGGATACGCGGACAGTTACGAGGCGATCACCGATCGCTTCCGAGAAGCGTTGGAGGACGACTGTCCCTCCGTCGTGTTGTGCATCGACTCTCCCGGAGGCGTCGTGTCCGGCCTGAACCAGTGCGTGGCAGACATGCAACGCGCGAAGAAAGCATCGGGGAAACCGGTGTATGTGTACGTCAACGAAATGGCGTGCTCCGCGGCGTATGCACTCGCAACGGCCGGAGACGAAATCATCCTTCCTCCGTCCGGCGTGGTCGGAAGCGTGGGCGTCATCTCCCTCATGGCGGACCAGGTCGGACTGGACAAAACCATGGGCCTCAACTTCGTGACGATCACCAGCGGCGCGCGCAAGGCGGACGGCCACCCGCACACCCCGATCTCGGACGCCGCGGTGGCAGCCGAGCAGGGGCGGGTGGATAAACTGGCGCAACAATTCTTCGGCCTCGTCTCCGTCTCCCGTCCCCTCACGCCGGAAAAGGTGAAAGCCCAGCAAGCCGGCATTTTCTTGGGACAGGATGCGGTTTCCTCCGGCCTCGCTGACGAGGTGTTGGGGTGGGAAGCACTCCTGATCGCGCTGGCACAAACTCATGGCACGGGTGGCACACAAAAAAAATCAGTTGCACAACCTGACTCAACCACGGCACATTATGGCCGTGGTGGCACACAATCAACGAGGGTCCCAATGATCACGATTCAGGCGCTCATCGCCGAAACGAAACGGATGCTGATCGCCGAGGGCGACGCAAACAAGCGCAAGGCGCTGGCCGCTGACCTCGCGAAGTACGAGGCCACTTTGCAGGCCGTCAAGAAAACGAAGATCAAGTACGAGGAGACATCCACCGTCGATGACGGGGACGAGGGCGACGACGGCGGAGGGGACGAGGACGCGTCAGCCGCCGCGGCCGAAGACAAGCCGGCCGATGAGGACGCAAGCGCGAAGCAAAAGGCGGACGAGGCCGCGGCCGCCGCGAAGGACGACTCGGAGGAAAAGAAAGCCGAGTCCGACGAGGAAGAGGAAAAGAAAGCGCTTCGGGCCGAGGCCGCCAAGCGTGGACCCAAGGCGCTGGCCGTGTTCGACAACATGATGGCGCGTGACGAGGAGGCCAAGGTCCTCGCCAAGCGCGTCGCCAAGATCGAACAGCGAAACGAGAACGCCGATCGCGATGCGCGAATCGCTACGGCCCTCGGCGCACGCAAGATCACCAAGGCCGAAGCGGAGGATCTCCGCGCCAAGCCGCTGGCATTCGTGGTGGACTACCTGTCACTCCGCAAGAAAGCGATCGTCCGCGGTACGGACCAGGCGTTCCAGCCGGGTGAAAAGTTGCCGGACTCGATCGAGAATGGCTACAGCGACAGCCCCGACGCCATGAGTGCGCATTTCTCCGAACAGGAGGCCGCTGAAAACGAGCGGATGATCACGGATATCGTCGCGCGCAGCGGCGGCAAGATTACCCGTGAACAGGTCATGAAAGATTTCAACGTGCGACTGTCCGCGATTCGCGGCGGGGCACCGAAAGGACGGTACTAGCCGTGAGCAACGCAACCGCAGACATCAAGATCGTGGAGTACGGTACTCCGGACGGTCATCAGTTCGTGTCGCAACCCATGAAGGGAAGCGCCACGGTGTACGGGGGAACCATCGCGACCACGCGATCCGGCTACCTCGTCAACCCGACCACCCCGGTGGCGGCCACGGACAAGGTGTGGGGCTTGATCCACAAGCAAACCACGAACCCGTCCACAACGGACGGTGCGGTGTCGTGCGACGTCGAAACGGGAACGTTCTACCTCGCATGCGCGGGTAGCTCGGACGCACTCGTACAGTCCGACATCGGCGCGACGGTCTACCTGGTGGACAACCGGACGATCGGCAAGACAGACGGTTCCGCCTCGCGACCGGTCGCGGGCGTTCTGATGAACATCGACACCTCACAACCTGGCGGCTACGCAATCAAGCTCGGTACACCCGCCCCGAGCATCGGCGGAGGCCCGTGACGTCATGCTAACTCCCGCGCAATTCGCATTCTTCACCACCGCCACGAACACGATGCTGGGCTCCGTCTACGAGTCCACGCCGATCGTTTCGCCTCAGTTCTCGTCGACCGTCCCAAGCGATGGCGATCAGAACGTCTACGGGTGGACCGGCCGCACGCCCAAGATGCGCGTGTGGAACGGCCCTCGCGTGGTGAACGAACCCGCTCCGCAAACGTACACGC
>Ga0105249_10002305_pt1 | contig 16586 bp, 15 predicted proteins | sample KBSS44metaG_FD_81522 | JGI IMG/M metagenome (GOLD analysis project Ga0105249, IMG submission 81522) | Switchgrass rhizosphere microbial communities from Kellogg Biological Station, Michigan, USA - KBS S4-4 metaG | ecosystem: Host-associated > Plants > Roots > Rhizosphere > Soil | place...
TCACCGGGTCACGCATCAGCATATTGATATGCTCCATATCGATCTTTGCCCGCAATGTCCTTGCTCCATCTTCAAACTCTCCTGCTTTCATTCTTGCAAACAGGTCAAGATTTTCTTCAACACTTCTATCACGATACTTGCTATTCTTACCCGGTTCAGTCGGCGTACCTTTCATTGCTGCCATTTCCTCACTTGTACTATCATCTACATAAGCCAATCCTTTTTTGATCAGTGTTACAGCAAATTCATACAACTTATCAAAATAATCACTGGCATACAATTCATTCTTCCATTCAAAACCCAACCATCGAATATCGTCTTTTATGCTGTCAACATACTCCACTTCTTCCGTTACAGGATTTGTATCATCAAACCTAAGATTTGTATAACCGGGATATTTTTTTGTCAACCCAAAATTCAAACAAATGCTTGAGGCATGACCGATATGTAAATAACCATTCGGCTCCGGCGGAAAACGGGTAACGATCTGCTTATACTTCCCAGCTTTCAGATCTTCTTCAATTATTTCTTCCAGGAAATTTAAACTCCTTTCTTCAGACATCTTCGATTTTTTTTAATGATTGTTTTGTCACCCTGAGCGAAGCGAAGGGTTACGTCTTCCGTCATAGGTCGGCAAAGATAATAATTATGAGGCGAGCTTTAGTACCCTGATTAAACGTTCCTTGCGACGCTCCATTCATCGTTCTGTAATTCTATTCATCTTTCCTTATTTTTAGAACTTAAATTATATTCAAAGAATGAATTCCGATGTAGATGTTGTCAGAGATGTTCTTGAATTAACGGAAGCGGCTTTTCCTGCTTCAACATTTGTTAAGAGTCTCCATCAACAGTATTTGAATCGTGGCGGGCTCAGTAAAAAGCAGCTGGAAGGATTATACCAAATAGCTCAGAAAGTAACTACGATTCCTGCTGGCAAACTCTCGACGTTAGAGGCGATCATATTAAAAAAGCCAACCCGCTATAAATCTGAAAAACCTGCCCCAGCACCTCTTTATAAAAAAGATGAAGGGTTGGGAAAAATGATAACGGCTATCCTGGAAAAATATCCTCAACATAAAAGAGTGCTGTTCCTCAAAACGAAATATGAAAACAATGAAGTTTTTTCTTCAACCGAAACAGCAGATTTAGAAAAATTTTATAAGCTGCTCCGGTAATCATTTCATGAATAGCAAGTCGCCCAGTTGCTCTGCAGTTTTTTCAAGATTCATATAAGTGTTCTCTATTGCTTCAGGTAGATCATCCGGGTTCTCATTTATTGAAATAAGTTGATCGAAATATTGTTTGTATGATTGACCAGGGCCAACTTCCACCCGACCGGCAATTCCAATTACAGGTAATGAAAATTCTTTTGCTCTTTTCGCTACTCCAAATGGGCCTTTGCCCCGCAACGTCTGTTCATCAATGGATCCTTCGCCCGTAATAACTACATCTGCTTTTCTCAACTCTTTTTCAAATTCTGTAGCTTCTAAAAAATAATCTATTCCATTTATAAGGCGAGCATTTAAAAATACATGCAAAGACGCGGCAACTCCTCCGGCTGCTCCTCCATGTTTTATAACAGCCATATCGTTTCTTGTTTTACTTAATACAACATCGCGGAGTTTGGTAAGGCCTGCTTCGAGCAACTGAACATCTTTAGCTGATGCTCCTTTTTGCGGGCTAAAAATTGCCGCGGCTCCATTTGATCCAAGCAAAGGGTTTTCTACATCGCATAAAATAATTATTTCTTTGTTTGCAATTCTCTTATTTAATCCCGTTATATCAATTTCTGCAAGCGATGTTAAAGAAGCAGGTAAATTATCAAGCTCATTTCCTTCCACATCAAAAAATTTTATTCCTAATGTTTTCAAAATTCCTGTACCTCCATCAACTGTTGCACTGCCGCCGATACATAAAATGATCTTAGCCGCACCTTTGTTTAAAGCCTCAATGATCAATTCGCCGGTACCATATGTTGTTGTAGTTAAAGGATCGTATTCATCGGCTTTCAATAATCGCAAACCTGAAGCAGCTGCCAATTCAATAATCGCTGTTTTATCTTTTTCGATCCAGCCGAATGAAGATGTTATTTTTCTTTTTAAGGGATCATTCACGATCGTATGGATCAATTGACCGCCCAAATAATTAATTAATAAATCCGCTGTGCCATCACCGCCATCAGCCACAGGAAAGCAGGTAGTAGTGCAGGACAATTTACTTTGCTGCAAACCATTGTCGATTGCTTCCGCAACTTTTGCAGCAGCAAGACTGTTTTTAAAAGCATTGGGAGCGATCAGTATATGCATATCCTGTTATAAAATCAGCAGAATGATAAAAATAATTCCAGCTAAGAGAGAAACAATTACCTGCGGAAAAGATACACTCATTAAGTCCTGTTTTCAAGTATTAAATACGACGTCTTTAGAAGTCCCGGTGGTTCCAAAATCATCGCAAATCCAAAAAAAAGAAACTCGTATATTTACAAAAAATAAATCTATCCGTATGTCATTATTAAATCAGCAAAAAGGTAAAAAGAAAAACGATAAAAAGAAAAATCAGAATGCCGCTGGGCCTGGTTCAAAATTCATTCAAAAACCGCAGACAAATACTTTTGTAAGCAAACAGGCTAATACGGGATCGCAAAGAGGAAGTTAATTTTTGCTTCACTAATCATTGGCTTTTACAATCCCCTTTTTTACGTTCAGTTTATAACGCAACGCTAATTCCTCGTTGCAAAAAACATAGAGCCATTCTCCGGTAGCCATCGTTATGTTATATTTCAACACAAGTTTTTCGCCACTTATGTTGACAGGGGAGAATCTGGCGAACTGAGCAGTATCAAGAATCGGCGATTCTGAAACAAAAAAATTCCTGAACTCCTTTCTCGCTTTTAATTCAATAAGAATAGTATCACCTACCGCCACATCAATTACACCTTTCGCAGGAAAATAACTGGTGACGCCAGCTTTAAGATAACCCGAATAGCGAAATGGACTTTGACTATATTCACGATAGACAGGCGGATATTTCAATAATGTCCATTGCAAATCTTCCGGGTAATGATCACGGATGAACTCGGCAGGTTCTGTTAAAAAATAAAAATCATTATATCGCCGTATATATTCATTTCCGTAAGTAACAAAACCACTGGCCCAGGTAACATCAAGCAAGTACCATGCACTGTCAATATAGACGGAATTCCATGCATGATTGACGGCAAATCTCCGGTTATTATTTGTTCTTACATAGCCATAAATGATCTCAGCTTTTATTCCAGCATGATCACATAAGGTTTTAAATAGCCGGGAATATCCTTCGCAAAAAGCAACTCCCATATTCAAAACTTTTGTCGCTATTCTTTCATTCAATGGCGGCAATGCAAGACTGCTATCTTCGGGCTCTTTATAAAATTGTAAGGGAATTTTTTTGCTGCGCCCAAAAGGCATCACATTATAATCGATATGTTCAGTTATCCAGCGAAAAATGGCTCTTACTTTTTCACGATCTGTTTTACCAAGCGAAGCAAGTTGTTTTGCCAATGTATCTGCTTTTGCAACAGGGATCGATTCGACCTTAGTGTCAATTTCATAGAAATTAGTTTGCCCGACCTGGGAATAAAACCTGAGCGGAAGAAAAATTAATATGAATAAAAAAGCTTTCACTTCAAAATAAACTCCTCTTAAAGTTAAGAAGAGTTTTGCGGGTAGCAACAAATACTGTTATACATTAAATATCAATTGTAACTCTTCGTAAAAAGGAGTCTTGTCATACCGAGATGGTTATTTCCAGATTCATTCTTTTATGAGAAAAAGTAATCGAGGTATCTCATACTTTAACAAGTATGAGATACCTCGCTGAAATTCATTTACGTGGAAGATTAAATAATGTTGGGCTCGGTATGACAAGCCGCATGTGATTTGATTATTTATTGAACTCCGAGTTCCCAGATAATCGCCGGCAGGTTCTTATTTTTGAATAAAGCATTGTAATTATCGATAGCCTTTCTCAGGTCCTTATCATAAACGTTTTTATACTTCACCCATTCTTTATCCAGGTCAGCATTCCGGTTTTTTAATCCTTCTGTTACTCTTGGATCGTGGGCATCGGCAAGATTTTTCAGGTAGAGAAACTCTACATTTAATTTGCTGGAAAAATTGATTACATCCTGGAAGGTCTTTTGTCTTGTTTCAATCAGGCTTGCTTCCCATTCATCGATCCTCTTAATCAGCTCCTTTCCTTTTTCAACTAACTCTTTGCTATCCCTTACATCTTTCAGCAATTCATTATAGGTTTCCACTTGCTTCTTTACTTTTCGCATCGCAATTATGGATTTATGAATTTCACTTACCTCATTGCTGATATTGTTGAGGAATTTTTGTTGTTCATTCCAATCAGCAGCCGTTACTTTTAAGGCTGGATCCTGGATCACATTCATTTCAGTTTCAGATGAAGTTCCTTTGTAACTGATCTTTGCTTTATATTTTCCCGGTGGTAAACGATAACCGCTGTAATCGCCATACACAAAGGCACCCTGTATATCAGGAGAAATATTTTCACCTTTAAAATTCCATGCAAAGCGATTGATCCCTTTCATTGCCGGGATAACCTGCGTTGGTGGCGGACCACCAGGATAAGGTTTGAACAAGCTATCTTTTTTATTGGTGTAAGTTCTTACCACTTTATTGGTTGCATCCATTATTTCAAGCTTCACCATATTTGTATCTGCATTTTCAGGGAAATAATAATCAAGCATCACTCCTTCTACCGGGTTTGCACCATTTGAATTTCCGGGATCAAGACCGGGAATATTTGCAGCGCCGCTATACCGATATGTTGTTTTCGGAGTAAACAATTTCACTTTTGCTGCTGCCATCACACCTGCAAACTGTTGTAAGGCCCCAAGATCATCCAGGATCCAGAATGCTCTCCCCGCTGTAGCTGCAACAAGGTCATTGTCTTTAATGATCAGATCTGTAACAGGTACCACTGGAAAATTTAATTGCATTTTATTCCAGTTTGCTCCACCATTGTATGAAATATAAAATCCTCTTTCACTACCTGCATAGAGCAAGTCTTTTACTTTTTTATCCTCTCTTATCACACGAATAAAATCATCGGCATCAACACCTGTGGTGATCTTTGTCCATGTTTTGCCATAGTCAGTTGTTTTGTATGTGTAAGAGGCATAATCATTGAACTTATACCGGGTTGCGCTGATGTAAGCAGTGGCTTTATCATTTGGAGAAAGCTCAATCGAGTTTATCATGGATTCCTGCAAACCAATTGGTGTTACATTTTTCCAGTTCTTTCCAGCATCTGTTGTCATAAAAACCAAACCGCAATCACTCCCTGTCCATATCACACCTTTTTCTAATGATGATTCGGTTACATAGTAAATTGTATTGTAGTTTTCACCGCCAGCACCTTCATTGGTGATCGGGCCGCCGCCTAATCCTTGTTTTGTTGAATCATTTCTTGTAAGGTCTGGACTGATGATCTCCCAATTGATGCCACCATTAGTCGTTTTGAATAAAACATTCCCTCCATGATAAATTATTGATGGATCATGTGGTGAGGCTACAATCGGCGCATTCCAGTTGAACCGGTATTTCATTTTTTTTGGTTCAATGGCAAGGTTGACTGAAGGATAAGCCTGGATATCTTTTACCTCTTTTGTTTTTGCATCCAGCACTTCAATATAACCCTGGTAGCAACCACCATAAAATTGTATTGGATTGTTGGGATCAAAAGCGATCCATGCACTTTCACAACCGGGACCTACCATCCAATCTTTTTCTGTTATACCAAATGAATTGTTACGGCTCTGTATCATCACGGACGTATTATCCTGCTGACCTCCGTATACCCAATAGGGAAAGCGATTATCAACATTCACACGATAAAATTGTGCAGTGGGTTGATTATTTAATGAACTCCAGCTTTTACAATCATTAAAAGTTATTTCACCACCGCCATCGTCCGCCAAACCAATTATTGAAGGATTGTTTGGATTGATCCAAAGATCATGCGTATCACCATGACCAACTCTTACCGGTGCAAATGTTTTTCCTCCATCAATTGATTTGGTCATCGGTGCATTTAACACATAAACTACATTTTCATTTTTTGTATCGGCAAATACTTCCATATAATACCAGGAACGGGACGTGATAAGCTGATCATTGCTCATTAATGTCCAACTTTCACCGCCATTATCAGAACGATACAATCCTGCTTTTGATTTTTCCGCTTCTACAATTGCAAAAACACGATTGGGGTTTGCTCTTGAAACTGACACGCCGATCTTTCCCATTTGTACAGGCAATCCTCCATTTATTTTGTTCCAGGTTTCTCCACCATCATTACTTTTCCAGATACTGCAACCGGGTCCTCCACTTTCTACTTTCCATGGAGTGCGGCGATGTTGCCATGTAGCTGCATAAAGTACACGGGGGTTTTTCATATCCATACTCAGGCTGCTGGCACCTGTACTATCATTTACAAATAAAACTTTGCGCCATGTTTGCCCCCCATCTGTTGATTTAAAAATTCCACGATCAACATTTGGACCATGCACGGTTCCTTGTGCTGCTACATAAACGATATCGGAATTATTAGGATTAATTACTACATCAGAAATATGCCGGGTGTTTTGCAAACCAATATTCTTCCATGTCTTGCCCCCGTCAACAGATTTATAAACACCATCACCATAAGAAGTCATAACACCACGAACAGCATGTTCGCCGGTGCCAACATATACAACGTTGGGATCAGATTCAGAAACAGCGATATCACCAATAGAACCAACTTTGAAAAAACCATCAGAAACATTCCGCCATGTTAATCCACCATCTTCAGTTTTTGAAACACCACCACCGGTATAACCAACAAAGAATGTTTGCTCATTTCCCGGCACACCACAAATTGCATTAGCACGGCCTCCGCGGAATGGGCCTATGCATCTCCATTTCAATGATTGAAAAACGGAATCGTAATTTATTGCAGCGGCTGATTTTGTTTCTTCTGTTTTCTTTTGCTTTTGTGCAGTCAATGAAAATGTAATAAATGCAAGTAATGTGATGGTGATAAGCTTTCGCATATAGTTAGTTTTGTGTTGCTGAAATTAGTGAAATATCTGTAACGGAGGTTTTATCCGCTTGACATGCCTAATACGATCAAAGTTGTATGTTCACAACTGCATATCGCGTGGAAAGAATAGAAAAACTTCTACAATGAGAAGACAAGGCCACCCAGGTTTTAGAAAATAGCGTTTCCCAACCGACTATTGGACCAGACTTACCGAAGTCGAAACCTTTCTTATGAGGCTTTGATATTTCAGCTTTGCATTGTTATTCACAAAAATAAAAAGCAATGGAAGCGACTATTATTAAAATCGTTCTGGCAGTAATCTTTACTTTACCGGTAGTGGGCAAGCTGACAGGCAAAACAAAGTCAACTTTTGAAAATGCCGGTTATGGCGCAATAGTAATGTATGCCACTGCTATTGCAGAAATAATATTTACCGTCGGACTGTTTACCAGGTATGAATTGTTTTCAACAGTTGGCCTGCTGGAGATAATCGGCGGCGCCGTTTTCACGTTGTTTCGTCAAAGGGCTAAGCCATCAAAATATACTTTAGCCTTGATTACTGCGTTCTTATTGATTGCATTGTTTGTCTTACAAATTTCAAAGTCATCATCACTTACCTGAAGCTTTAATCTTTGAATAATTCTAGGTTGGCGGCAATACCATAAATTTGAATAATTTCTGGTTATGCCAAAGCGATCCATCAAAACGTTCTTCTATAAGCAAGCAGAAGTTTTGTCTGGTCCAGAGTTTAATGCTAATCCCGATGTACACGGCTTTTCGGTGAGATACAATCAGCCTTTTTATGAACAGGATCTGTTCAAATTTCATTTCCGTTCCGATTTCCTTACTGTTCTTCTTATTGTAAAGGGTGAGCTTACTTTCTCATTAAACCTGGAGGAATATACCGCAAAACAAAACAGCCTCGTTATTGTCGCTCCTAATTCAATAAAAAAAGTTGGAATGGTTTCAAAAGACACCATCGTTTCGGGTGTCAATTTTACTATTGAGTTCCTGACTGCCATTGGAATGCCAAAAAATGCTGTAGAACTGCTTGATTATTTTTCCTCACAGTTTTCGCCGCATTGGAACCTTGACGGAAAAGATGCAGCCTCTGTGCAACTATTGATAAAACAGCTCAATAATAGAGTTATTTCATTGAATGAGCATGTATATGGTAAAGAACTCCTGTATCATAGTTTTTACATTTTTTTATACGAAGTGTACGGCCTGAGTAAAAAATATGCAGTACCAATTCTTCATCATGTTACGAGAAAAGAAAATCTTGTTAAGAATTTTACCCAGCTGGTGCAAAAGCAATTCAGATCGCAACGAAATGTAAACAGTTATGCAGTACAGCTCAGTATCACTCCTAAATATCTTACCGAAACAGTAAAAGAGATCACAGGCAAAACAGCAGGTGAAATTATTGATGATTTCGTTTTGCTGGAAGCAAAACTACTATTGGATAATCCTGCATTAAGCATTGCAGAGATAGCTGATGAACTTCATTTCAGCGATCAATCATTCTTTGGCAAATATTTTAAAAGGCACACCAGCCTGTCACCAAAGGAATACCGTCATACACCTTAAGATTATTTCAGGATTCATTAAAGAAATAATTTTCATCCATCCATTACCGACTATTAGACCAATCTTGCCGAAGCAGAGACCTTTCTCCGGGGGCTTTATCGTTTCATCTTTGTGCTGTGAAATTATTATGAAAGACAAGATGAACGATATAGTTGAGAAGGCGACAACACTTTTTATACAGAATGGATTGCACTCGGTTTCCATGGATGAGATCGCTTTATATTCTGGCATTTCCAAAAAAACGTTGTACGAAAATTTTCAAAACAAAGAAATGCTGGTAAATATAATAGTACAGCAAATAATCTCGAAGATCAGCAAATATATCCGGGTATGTACAGATATTTCTCCGAATGCAATTGCGGAAATGGCAAACTTTTCTTCCTACATCCTTGATCTTCCTGAGATATTAACTCCGGCTTTTATCAGGGACCTGAAAAAATATTACCCCGAAACTCATTTACAATTGCGCCTTTTCAGAATTAATTCTATAATACCCTTCATCCAACGCTGTTTACAACGTGGTATAGAGGAAGAGGTTTTCAGACATGATATAGATAAAACAAATGTAGCATGGCTATACTGCTGGCAACTGCAAAATGTATTTGAAGGTGACATTTTCCTTCCGGATCAAAAAAAGGTTATCTCAGGCATAAATGATTTGTTTTTACACAGCATTCTCAATTCGAAAGGACTGAAACTATTAACGATGAATAAACATAATGAAAACACCGGACTAAAAGAGAAGCCGGGAACAGGATGACCTTAGTCATTTTTTACATTGACTATGGTCATTTGAAGCGGGCAATCTTTAAATGTAATTTTTCCTTTCCCTCTGAAATCAATTCAATCGTTTCCGTTGAAAACAATTATTCACAATTAAAACTTTTTAAAATGAACAAGATGTTAATTGCGGTTTTTGAAACCGAAACAAAAGCCTACGAAGGGCTAAGCGCTTTGAAAGACTTACACAACAACGGGGACATTACCCTCTATGCAACAGCTGTAATCAATAAAGACCAAAACGGCCAGGTCCGGGTAAAGGATAGCGCCGATGAGGGACCTATTGGTACCGGCGTTGGTCTACTTACCGGGAGTTTGCTCGGCATATTGGGCGGGCCGGTAGGGTTAGCCATTGGAGCTTTTACAGGTTCGGTGGCAGGAATGATTTATGACGTGAATGCGGACGATGTTAATACCACATTTGTAGATGATGTATCTAAAGCCTTAAGCAAAGGTAAAACTGCTGTGGTTTGTGAGATTGATGAAACCTGGACCGTTCCGGTTGATACAAAAATGCAGGCTCTTGATGGACTGGTGTTCAGGCGTTTTCGGTATGAAGTGGAAGATGAACAAATCAACCGCGAAGCCGAAGCTATTTCAAATGAATACAAGCAGTTGAAAGAGGAATTTAAAGAAGCAAGGGAAGCCGATAAGGCAGCGATTAATGCATCGATCGAAAAATTGAAAACCAAAGCAAAGGCTGCAAATGATCTTTTGAAAAAGAAAATGGATGATTCAAAAAGCCAGTTTGATGCAAAAGTGAACGCAATTAAAGGCCAGATGAAAAATGCAAATGACAGGAGAAAAGCAAAACTGCAAAAAAGAATTGATTCGTTAACTGAAGAGTATAATGCAAGAACAGCTAAATTAAGACAAGCTGCAAAATTGGTCGGTGAAGCTTTTGAGACTAGAAAAAAAGAAGAAGCACCGGTAGCATAGTTGGGCAGTGTAACGGATCAGATGAATCATTAGATAACAACATTCTGCCGGTTGGCAGAATGTTGTTTGCAAAAGAACTTTTAAAGAGACAAAATTTCAATGTCCCCTTTGGAAAAAATAAATTTATAACACTTAAAAATATTTTTTATGGCAACAACAATTTTCAAAGAAATTAAAGAAGCGGTAACATACTGGTGGCTGCTTTTACTGACAGGGCTTATCCTGGTAGCGGTAGGCATCTGGGTTTTTGCTTCACCTGCTACAGCTTATTTATCTCTAAGCATTTTATTTGGAGCAAGTATTCTCAGCATTGGGTTCTTCGAAATAGTATTTGCAATATCTTCCCGTAAATCACTGCAAGGCTGGGGCTGGACATTAGCAAGTGGATTACTTGATATAGTGATCGGAACTTACTTGTTGACATATCCTGCTGTTACCATGGCAATATTGCCATTTGTTCTTGGCTTCTGGTTATTATTCCGCGGTTTTTCTGCTATTGGTTTTTCATTTGATATGAAATCTTACGGTGATTCCAACTGGGGCTGGTATTTATTTTTTGCAATAGGAATCATTTTCTTTGCTTTTATGATATTGGCGGTTCCCGCTTTTGGAGTTGCGAACATAATTGCATGGACAGGACTGTCATTTATTTTTGCAGGAGTGTTCAGGATAATGCTTGCATTTAAGTTGAAGAAATGGAAAACTGCAATAGCTTAATCACCTCTATTTGATCGTTGAATTTCAAATTGATGAAGGCACAAGCAGCCAACAGCTGCTTTTTTTCTATTACGGTTGATGAATAGCGTCTTTCATCGTTCAGTCATGCGAATCATTTGTTCAGTTTATCATTGGAGATGAAGCATTTTCTGAATAAGGAATTGTATATATTTATGTGTTAGCGGTAACTCTTTAGATACACATGAACGACAGAATAAAAATGATGTTGGTGGCAGCAGGCCTTGTGTTTATTGTTGGACTATTCGGACGTATCAAAAAGATACAACTCTCAGCAAAAGCAAGTTTGGTTGTAAAGAAATTTTTTATTTTCATGTGCTTTCTTTTATTGACAGTATTTGCCCTTTCTTTATTCGGGATTTATTTTCGTGGTTACTGGACAACCAAGGCCATAATCTGGGCTTTTGTATTGACAGCTTCTCTATATTATTCGTTTGGGAATAAACAAATATTGACGAAACCTTGGAAAAACATTGCTACAATCGTTTTTTATTTTCCTATAGTGTCAGCGTTGTTTATGGTGATTCCTACATTTCTTGGTATGATAATTTCATATTCTTTATGGCTTCGACTTACAGGTGACCCAAGAGCAATTTATTATAATGACAGTGAAATAAGAATACAAAAGGTTTGTACTGACTGCGACGCGGGGTTTCAAGGTTTTCCAAGATACTTTAAAAAGCAAGGGTTGTTTGAGCTTGACAAAGGTGAATTAGACAATGGCAACAACTTATTTGGTGATAGAATAAGAGTTGAAAAGACGAAGGACTCGACCATTGTTTATTTGTATTATACCAATTCTGAACCAGTACCATTCAAATTTAAACGATAAGAGCTACTGCCAACAGCAGCATTTGCGACTGGGTGCTATTTTTTGAATGTATCAGTGAAGGCTGCGTACATTAGCAAGAATTGAAAATTTTTACGCCGTTGTTAATGTTTAATAATAATTAAGCAGCTGTTTAAGCATCTAAACACCAACAACCAATTAGAGTTAATCATGCAATGGTATTAGAAGCTCCAATTATTCGATTGTTGGTGATGATGAACTATTTTTGTATTGAACTAAAATATAACACCAATAACGGCGAAAAAAAAATTGCATATTCTAAATAATGAAAGATATTAATAAACCATCAAGTGGCGATTATGGATACGCTGCTGCTAAAGCTGGATTAGGTTCTATTCCAATTGTTGGTGCAGCTGCTTCAGAACTACTTGGCTTTATTATAACGCCACCTCTTGAAAAAAGGCGACAGAAATGGATGGCAGAAGTTGGAAATAAACTCAAAGAACTTGAAGAGAAAAGCAAAGTAAATTTATCAGGCCTAGCGACCAATGAACAATTTATTGACACTGTTCTAGTAGCCACAAGCCTTGCAATTAAAACAAGCGATGAGGAAAAATTAAAAGCGTTTCAAAACGCCATAATGAATACTGCACTTGGAGAATCTCCAGATAAAACAAAAGGGCAAATATTTTTAAATTTTTTAGACACATTTACGGTGTGGCATATTAAGATTCTACATTTTATTGACAATCCGACAAAATGGTTTGAAGGTACTGGTCAACCCCCTCCAAGTTTGTATATGGGTAATTTATTTAGTGTATTGAAAAGTGCTTTCCCCGATTTGCAAGGACAAGATGAATTAGCTGATGTTATTTGGAGAGACTTGCATGACAATGGACTTCATAGAACTGGTGACCTCAAAACTACAATGACTGGAGACGGATTGCTTGCCAACAGAACTAGTGAATTAGGAAAAGAGTTTCTAAAGTTTATTTCACCGCCAACCTTATGATCAAAAGCAACTACACACAACATTGGTATGCAAAATTGAATTCAATACTCTTCATGCTGAATAGACATGTTGTAGTAAAAGTGTGCGACGCAACAAAAGCTCAATCAGGGAACTAATGTTCGCTACATAACTCTTTATTCTTTTCTTAACAACCGCTTTGCAATTACAGAAAATTACGCCGTTGTTGGTGTTCTGGTTTGAAGATATTCCAGGTATAAGACTCGCACCAACAACCGAATTTGATAAAGCCCCAATAAGCTGTGTTGTTGGTTATGAGAACTGTTGATGTTATATTCTTAATTTCGAACACCACCAACTGCATTGATAAATGATTACAAATTTGCCAAACAATATAAAGAACAATAAATTATTTTTGATAGTTGCCGTAGTATGTCTCTTACTCAATACTCGTTGTAGTACTAAACCCCCACATGAAACAGGAGATTTTAAGGCAACTGACCTGGTAGAGTTGATAACCCTTGATACATCATTCCATCTGGATATCAGGTATGCCACTTCCAACAATCTGGCAGGCAGACCGGTTTATACTGAAGCAAGGGTCTTTTTACAACGTCCAGCGGCAGAAGCGTTGGTCAAAGTAAATACAGAATTAAAATCGCTTGGATACGGTTTACTTCTATTTGATGGATACCGCCCCTGGAGTGTAACTAAATTATTTTGGGATATTACACCTAAAGAAAATAAAAAGTTTGTAGCTGATCCAAAAAAAGGTTCGAGGCATAACAGGGGTTGTGCGATAGATCTAAGCTTGTATGAAATTGCTACAGGCAAAGAAGTACAAATGACGGGGCAATACGATGAAATGAGTGAACGATCTTATCCAAACTATACAGGTGGAACACCTGAGCAACGAAGGATCCGGGACCTCCTTAGAAATAAAATGGAAGCTAATGGTTTTACCGTTTATGATTATGAATGGTGGCATTTTGATTTCAATGATTGGAAATCGTATCGTATTGGGAATATTCAATTTTCTGAAATTAAATAAAAACCTGTCCTGCAATCGTGAGTTTCCCTTTATATGTAATTCTATAATCTAAAGATATTCTTCCCAGACGAGTCCCCTCCGAATAGCAAAGTATTTGACCTTAGGAAAACTAAGAGGGACTCGTCGGCTACTGTTCGGTTTACGGCGACGAGTCCCTCTTGAAACTTTTAAACTATACCTTTACATAAATTGGGATCGTAAGAGCTCTACTGAATAACTTGAATTACAAAATGAAATTTTTAGCAATAATATTATTCATAAACTTATTTTTTTCCTGCAGGCAAAAGCAGGACGAAAATCAGGTTAATACATTGGCACCACTTGACAAACTGAAAGCGGGAAATGAAAAGTTTGTAAGTGGACATCCTGGACATCCTCATGAAACGCTAAATAGAATTAAAGAGTTAAAAAAAGGGCAAGATCCTTTTGTTGTTCTTGTTAGTTGCTCTGACTCACGAATACCACCGGAATTAATATTTGACCAGGGATTGGGTGATATTTTTTCTATACGAACAGCTGGCAATGTAATTGGAGACTTTGAGTTAGGGAGTATTGAATATGCCATTGAACATCTTCATTGCAAACTAATAGTGGTGTTGGGTCATGAAAACTGTGGCGCTATCCAGGCATATGCAACATCTGGAAACGAGAAGCATAACGACCATATTCAAAGTTTAGTAAACTATATAGCTTCCGAAGAAGAGGAAAAAATTATTCCGGATAGCCTGAGATCGAATATTGACATTTTAGTTAAAGCTAATATTACACATGGTGTTAATTTTTTAAAGTCATCTACTCCTGTTTTAAAATCCCTTGTTGACAACAATGAAATAAAGATCATCGGTGCTTATTACGACCTTGATAGCGGAAAAGTTTTATTTGATAAGTGAGGAACGGCTGACTAAATTTCACGCAGCGGACGCAAAGAGGCAGCGACTGCAGAGCCACCCCTTTTATCGTCGTGATCGCCGCGTGAAAAAGGCTGAATAGAATTACCAGAAGTACAAGAGTGCGACGCAACAAAAGCTTAACCAGAGAACAAATGTTTGGTACCCAACTACGCTTTTTTAAATAAAAAAGCTTCGTCGGGCAAGCATAACTCTTTATCCATTTCTTAACAACCTTTTTATAATTAGCAGAAATTCCCAGCGTTTAAAAATCATTCAACTTCTAACCGGACATTTCATTTTTATTTTTTTACTGAAAAACACCTGCAATGGCTGATACCAATGAAAGCCTTAATGGCTTGTACACGTACGACTCATTCGGCGAAAAGAAAAAACCGGTTGATAATAATTTTTTATGGTGGTGCTCGGGAGCACATCAAAAATTATTAAAACAATTTCCATCTGAACATAGTAAATACTCAGGGCTTGGCGCTGTGTTGCTGGCAACCTTCGTGCTGGCAACTATCTCTGCCGGCTATGCAGTTTATACTGTTTTTGGAAACTGGTTGTGGACGATCGGGTTTGCGATCATCTGGGGTTTGATAATTTTTAATTTCGACCGCTTTCTTGTTTCCACTATGCGGAAATATGGTGTATCACGCCGCAAACAAATTATGATGGCATTGCCCCGGCTTGCTCTTGCATTGCTGATCGGTGTGGTGATCGCACGGCCGCTTGAAATGAAAATTTTTGAAAAAGAGATCAATGTGAAGATGACGAAAAACCTCCATGACAAGATCCGGCTTAATGATAGTCTATTAGCCATGGAATATAAAAATCAACTTGCCAATGCAGAAACTGAAAGACAGCGCCTCCTCGGTCGCAAGCTGGCGATCGAGGATACGCTGCACAATTTGCAATCAGCGTACCTGCAGGAAGCTGATGGTACAGGCGGCAGTCGTCAAAGAGGTATTGAAAATATTACACGATTAAAACAGGATGCATTTAACCTGGCAAGAATTCAATTTGCTCCTGAACTTTTATTGCTTGAACAAAATATGAAAAGCCAGGATAGCATAAATGCTACCGCAAAAGCTTCAATGGAAGATAAAAGAAAACAGTTTGAAACAACAGCCATGGCGAACATGGGATTTCTTGAACGCAATAAAGCATTGGCTGATCTGTCTGCCGAAGAAGGAAGTGTGTTTTGGGCAAGCCTTTTAATTTCAATGCTGATCATTTTAATTGAGATCGGGCCCGTGTTATCAAAATTGATGATGCCACTGGGGCCTTATGATATTGCATTAGCAAAAGAAGAATTGCTGCACATGGCCAATGAAGAAGGCGAAATAAGAAAAGATAAAGTGGAAAGATTTGAAAGAAGAAAAGTTTATCACGAAAAGCAAAAAGAAATGAGTGAAACACTTGCAGAAAAAGTAGTGCAGCTTCAGCAGAAAAATATTGACAGGGAGCTTGACAAATGGGAACGTGGTGAATGGGAACCTGAAGATCATCGTGCAAGCATGGATGAAGTGATGCGGAAAATAAAAAGTCAATACCAGTTCAAAGAAGATGACCTGTTATAATAAAATTTGAAGAGCCAGTTAACCAGGGAGCCTTATTCTCGTACAATTCTTATGACCCGTCAACGAATATTGAGTATAGCCACGAAAATATGCGCCGGGTCATTTGTTTTATTGATCATTGGTTTTATCATTCCGCAAAAAGTTATAATGCCGGTGGAAGGAGCGA
>Ga0105249_10002309_pt1 | contig 16562 bp, 15 predicted proteins | sample KBSS44metaG_FD_81522 | JGI IMG/M metagenome (GOLD analysis project Ga0105249, IMG submission 81522) | Switchgrass rhizosphere microbial communities from Kellogg Biological Station, Michigan, USA - KBS S4-4 metaG | ecosystem: Host-associated > Plants > Roots > Rhizosphere > Soil | place...
CACCTTTGTCGCCCTGACTATGCACGGCTGGTGGTTCGCGGGCCGGCAGGTGGTGGTCGTCCTGCCCCTGGCCGCCCTGGCCGTCGCCTGGTGGACGGGCCGGGACCGACGCCGGCGCCTGCTGCTGGCCGTGGCCGGCGGGTTCGGGGTGGTCGCCTTCGGATGGCTGGTCGCCGAGGGCGCCGCCGGGAGGGTCACCTGGGCGGTGGACTTCGCCGCCACCGCCAACCCGCTGTACCGGGCCTGGAGGCTGGCTCTGCCCGACTACCTGGCCATGAGCTGGTGGACCTGGGTCCTCCACGGAGCCTGGCTTGTCACCCTGACCGCCTGGGCGGTGGTCACCACCCGTCCTCGAAAGGTCCAATCCCGCCTCCGTAGCTCCGGAACCGCGAGCTGACGTAGGCCTGAACCGCGGAGGTGGAAGATGCACGACGGCAAGGGGCACCGACTGGCGGGGCTGGGGATCGGCCTGGCCCTGCTGCTGGCCGGCTGCGGGTCGGACGACGGGACCGGGGTGCGCAACGTGGACGGCACCCAGGCCGCCTCCGGGAGCGGCACCGCCTCGGGCAGCGGCACCGCCTCGGGCAGCGGGACCGCCTCCGGGCAGGCGGCCGCCTGCAAGCCGGTCGGCGACGCGGCCAGCGCCGAGGCCACCATCGCGGTCGAGCTCAAGGAGTGGACGGTCCTGCCGGCCCGGGCCGACGTGCCCGCCGGCACCGTCACCTTCGAGGCCCGCAACACCGGCCAGGACGCCCACGAGCTGGTCGTGGTCCGCGCCGCCGACCCGGCCAGCCTGCCCCTGGCCGCCGACGGCACCGTCGACGAGGAGAAGCTGCCCGAGGGCGCGTTCGTCGGCGAGATCGAGGCGTTCCCGGCCGGGCAGAGCTGCACCGGCACCTTCGAGCTGCCGGCGGGCAGCTACGCGCTGTTCTGCAACCTCCTGGAGACCGAGGCCGACGGCTCCAAGGAGAACCACTACGCCAACGGGATGCGCACCCGCTTCGAGGCCCGCGGGTAGCTGTCCGTCCGCGCCCGGCGGCCCAGGGTGGCCAGGGCGACCATGCCGGCCAGCAGGTACAGGGCCGCCTGGCCGTTGAGCACGGCGACCACCCCGACGGTGTCGCCCAGCAGCCCCGCGGCCAGCATGCCGAGGGCCATCAGGCCGTTGAAGCTGCCGTAGTAGGTGGCGAACACCCGGCCAAGGAAGGCGCGGCCGGTCCGCTCCTGGACCAGGGCGGTCAGGCCGGTCATGACCCCGATCCCCGGGATCCCGGCGGCCACGAACAGCCCCAGGTACAGCCAGCCGGCGGTCGTCACCAGCGGCCCGTTCCAGATGGCCAGGTCGACCACGGCGAACACCACCAGGCACAGCCCCAGCAGCCGCCCCGGTTCCAGCCGCCTGGCCAGCCCGACCACCACCACCCCGCCGACCAGCCCACCGATCGCCTGCACCCCCCGCAGCAACCCCACCTGCGCCCCGTCCCCGCCCAGCTCCCTGGTCACGAACAGCACGAACAACACGGTGAAGACCCCCTGGGCGACCGCGGCCATGCCGTTCACCACCAGCCCCCACCGCAACCCATGGTCGCCGACCGTCACCCGCAGCCCATCCACCCACTCCCGCACGAACCCGGTCGCAGGGGCTGTGGACAACTCCCCGCGGTCGTCTGCCTCAGCGGGTAGGCTCCCCCTCCGGGGGACCTCGAAGCGCGAGGGCGCGCTGGCGCGCGGCCGCACCAACGCCAGGAGGGCGGCGCCCAGGAGGAACGAGATGGCGTCGCCGATGACCAGGCCGGGGAGGCCGGCCAGCTCGACCAGGACGCCGCCGAGGGGGCTGCCGACCAGGCGGGCCAGGTTGCTGTTGAGGCCGATCAGGGCGTTGGCCGCGACCAGGTCGTCCGGTGGGACCAGGGAGGGGACCAGGGCGTTGCGGACCGGGTCGTTGAGCTGGCCAAGGGACGCCTCCACGGCCATGACCAGGTAGACGATCCACAGCCGGTCGGGGCCGTCCACGGCCAGCAGCGGCAGCAGGAACACGGCCTCGGCAAGGCTGACCGCGACCAGGGTCCGGCGCCGGTCCCAGCGGTCGGCCAGGACCCCGGCCAGCGGGCCCACGACCAGGCTGGGCAGCAGGCCGACCAGGAACACGGTCGCGGTGACCAGGCTGGACCCGGTGAGCTTGAAGACCCAGACCGGCAGCCCGACGAGCAGGAACCAGTCGCCGGTCTCGGAGATGAGCCCGCCCGCCCACAGCAGCCCGAAGTCACGCCGGCGCAGCAGGGCCCAGCCGGCTCTCATGTCAGGGCCTCTGGCCGCAGGAACGCCTTGAGGTCGAGGTGCACCGGCTGGGCGCCCTCGGGCGGGTCGTCGCGGGTCTGCCCGATATAGGGCCGGATGGCGGCGTCAAGGGCCTGGACCAGGCCGGCCAGCTCGTCGGCGGTGAGGCGCAGGGAGTAGCTGGCCATGGTCGCGGCGTCGTGCCACTCCTTGGGCGCCCGCCGCTCCAGGCGCAGGTACTGGCGGGCCAGGCGGGCGTGCTCCTCGATCTCGGCGTTGGCCAGGGCCGCCCGGGTCGCCCGGGCCGCGGTCACCACCTCCGGGTCGGGGTCGTCGACGGCCGGGCGCAGGTCCAGGCCGGTGTAGACCGACCGCCAGGGCCGCTCCCGCCCGTTGCCGGCCTCGTCCCTGGCCACCAGCCCCACCTTGGCCAGCTGGCGCAGGTGGTAGCTGCAGTTGGCCGGCGTCTCCCCCAGCGCCTGGGCGCACTGACTGGCCGTCCGCGACCCGAGCGCGTTGAGCTGGTACAGCAGGGCCACCCGCAGCGGATGGGCCATCGCCGCCAGCACCGCCCCGTCGGTGACCTCTGTCCGGCGCTCGGTCCTGGCCATGGCCCGCCTCCTCAACCTGAAAGAGTTGTTGCAGGTTCCAGGGAACCACGCTTCCGGAAAACCCGCAACAGTTCTTTCAGATCAGGCTGGGGCCGGCCAGGAGAGGCCGACGGCGGCGGCCATGGCGTCCAGGTCGGGGCGGACCCGGGCGATCTTGACCACCGCTCCGGCGGCCTGGGCGCAGAGCATGCCGAGGCCGTCGGCGGCGGCCGTCGCCCCGGCCGCGCGGGCCGCGGTGACCAGGCCCTGGCTGGCCGGGCCGTAGTTGCAGTCGAGCACGCGGACCCCTGAGCGGAGGCGGTCCTGGCCGGGGACGGGCTCGCCCCGGGCGGTCAGGGTGGTGGCCTGGACGAGCACGTCGGCGGCGGCGACCAGCTCGGCCGCCCCGGCCCAGTCCACCGCATGGGCGCCGGGACCGGCCAGGTTGGCCACGGCGGCGGCGTGGGCGCCGTCGCGGCCGGCGACCTGGAGCGGGGCCACGGGCAGGCCCTGGTGCCGGCGGGCCCTGGCCAGGCGGCTCCAGGCGAACGCCACCGCAAGGGCGACCCCGCCGGTGCCGAGCAGCAGGGCCGGGCCGTCGCCCGCCCAGCGGTCGTCCCGGAGGGCGAGCTGGCTGCCCAGGGCCCAGACGGCCCCGGCGACGTCGGTGTTGCCGCCGACCAGGCGGCCCTCGCGCACGAACACGGTGTTGACCGCCCCGAGCCGGTCGGCCGGCCGCTCCAGGACGTCGACCAGCTCGGCCGCCGGCTGCTTGTGCGGGGTGGTCAGGTTGACCCCGGCGAGCGCGCCCGACCTGACCTCGTCCAGGGCCGCGGCCAGCTCCTCAGGGCGGGTCGGGCGGGCCTGGTAGGCCCAGCCGTCCAGCCCGGCGGCCCGGTAGGCGGCCTGGTGCAGGGCCGGCGACAACGTGTGCGTGAGAGGCCAGCCAAGCACCGCCGCGACGGGCACGGCTACACCAGCCCCCTGGCTCGCACCGCCGCGAGGGGCACGCTAGAGCAGGCCCTTGGCCCTGGCCTCGGACTTGAGGCGCAGGAACTCCTGGTAGCTGCTGGTGAAGGCGTGCTCGCCGTCCTTGCTGGCGAGCACGTAGTAGATCCAGTCGCCGTCGGCCGGCTGGAGGGCGGCCTTGATCGCGGCCTCGCCGGGGGCGGCGATCGGGGTCGGCGGCAGGCCGTCCCTGACATAGGTGTTGTACGGCGAGGTCGACTGCAGGTCCTTGGCGGTCAGCTTGGAATGGCCGACCGCGTACTCGACGGTGGCGTCGATCTCCAGCGGCTTGCCGGCGGCCAGGCGGTTGTAGATGACGGCGGCGATCTTGGGCCGGTCGGCGTCGACCTTCGCCTCGCGCTCGATCATGCTGGCGACAATCAGCAGCTGGTAGGCGTTGAGGCCCTGGGGGGCGGTCGACAGCTGGTAGCGCGACAGCACCACCTCGAGCTGCTCGGCCATGTCCTGGAGGACGCCGACGGCGGTGTCGTCCTCCTCGATGCCGTAGGTGTCGGGGAACAGCAGGCCCTCCAGCGAGGTCACGCCCTTGGGCCGGAGGGGGACGATCAGGTCCTTGCTCGTGAGGGCCTTGGTGACCTCGGCCTTGGTGAACTGGTCGGTGGCGGCCAGCTTCTCGACGATCTGGGCCACGGTGAATCCCTCGGGGATGGTCAGCGGGATGCCGGTGCTTGGGCCCTTGGCCAGGATCTCGAGCACGGCGTCGATGCTCATGCCGGTGACCAGCTTGTATTCGCCCGGCTTGAGCAGGCTGTCCAGGCCGCGCTCCTCGGCGACGTCGCGGAAGCGGTTGACGCTGTCGACCACCCCGGCCTCGCGCAGGGCCCGGCCGATCTCGACGCTGCTCTGGCCGCTGCTGACGGTGATGGTCACCTCCTGGCCGGGCGGGATCGCCTTCTTCTCCCTGGCCGCGCTCCACTGGAGGGCCTGGAACACCACCATCCCGACCACGGCCAGCAGCGCCCCCATGACCAGGACGCCCCGGCGCCGCCGGCGCCGGCGCAGCCGCCGCTCGACCCGGCTCATCGGGGCACCCCCTTGGAAGAGCTGCCCGACCAACCGGGGCACCCCTTCGGGGTTCCCCGGACCCCTCCCTCCGAACCCCTCCGGCTCACGAGCCGGTCCCTCGGCGGCCGTCCAGCCAGGTCTGGAGGAACACGCTGGCCGCGACCTGGTCGACCACCTGGCGGCGGTCCCGGCGGCGGACCCCGCCGCCGACCAGGGCCCGCTCGGCGGCCACGGTGGAGAGGCGCTCGTCGACGAGCTCGAAGGCCAGCCCGGGCAGCAGCGGGCGCAGCTCGTCCAGGTAGGCCCGGACGGCCCTGGCCGCCGGGCCTTCGGCCCCGGCCATGGTCACGGGCAGGCCGGCGACCACCGTGGTGGCGCCCTGCTCGGCGGCCAGGGCGGCCAGGGCGGCGGCGTCGGTGGCCGGGGCCCGGCGCAAGATGGTGGCGAGCGGGCTGGCCACCGTCCCCGACGGGTCGGACACGGCGACGCCCAGTCGCCGGGTCCCGACGTCGAGGGCGAGGACGCGGCCCGTCATCCCGCGGCAGCTCCCCGGCCCAGGACCTCGACCGCGTCGGCCCGGGCGATCCGCAGGGCCTCATCCAGCTGGCCCGGGTCGCGGCCGCCGGCGCTCGCCAGGTCGCCCTTGCCGCCGGCGCCGCCCCCGACCGCCTTGGCCGCCCGTGCCAGGACGTCCCTGGCCGCCGCCCCGGATCCGGCCAGGTCGGCGGTGAGCAGGGCGACCATGGCCGCCTTGCCCTGGGCCTCGGAGCCCAGCACGACCACCCCGGGCCCAGCGCCGACCCGGTCGCGGACCGCGCTGGCGATCCGGCGCAGGTCGTCGCCGCCGGCCTCGGGGACCCGCTCGACCACCAGCCAGCCGTCGGCCTCCTTGGCCACGCGGCCGGCCAGCTCGGTGGCCAGGCGCTCGAGCCCGGCCACGCGTAGGCGCTCCAGCTCCCGCTGGGCGTTGGCCAGCGCCTCCAGCCGCCGCCGCAGCTGCTCGGGGGCGTCCTCGGGCCGGGTCTTGAGCAGGGCCGCCACCTCGGCCAGGAGCTGGCGCTCACGGTCGACGTAGTGGAGCGCCTCGAGGCCGGTCAGGGCCTCGATCCGGCGCAGGTTGGCCCCGATCGAGGCCTCGCCGAGCACGTGCACCGGCCCGACCTGGCTGCCGTGGCCGACGTGGGTGCCGCCGCACAGCTCGCGGGAGAAGTCGCCGACCTCGACCACCCGGACCACCGACCCGTACTTCTCGCCGAACAGCGAGAGCGCCCCGGCCGCCTCGGCGTCGGCCAGGCTGCCGTGCCACACGGTCACGTCCGGGTCGGCCAGGAGCTGGCGGTTGACGGCCGCCTCGATCTCGGCCAGCCGCTCGGCCGGGACCTGCTGGAAGTGGGCGAAGTCGAAGCGCAGCCGGCCCGCGTCGACCAGCGAGCCCTGCTGGCGGGCATGCTCGCCCAGCTGGTCGCGGAGTGCCCAGTGGAGGGTGTGGGTGGCGGTGTGGCTGCGGGCCACCGCCGCCCGGCGGTCGGCGTCGATCTCGGCGTGGACCTGGTCACCGACCCGGGGCTGGCCCGACACCACCCGGGCGCTGTGGACGTAGAAGCCCTCCAGCCCGGGCCGGGTGTCGGTGACCTGGAGCACGGCCCCGTCGCCGGTGCGGACCAGGCCGGTGTCGCCGACCTGGCCGCCACCCTCGGCGTAGAAGGGCGTCCGGTCGAGGATCAGCTCGACCTGGTCGCCCTCGCCGGCCGCGGCCAGCTCCTCGCCGTCGGCCAGCAGCCCCAGGATGCGGCCCTCGGCGGTGGTGGTCTCGTAGCCGACGAAGGTGGTGCGGCCGTGGCGGCTGGAGAGGTCGCGGTAGGACTCGAGCCGGCGCAGGTCGGTGTCCAGCTCCCGGCGGGCCTCCTTGGCCCGGCGGCGCTGGTCGTCCATCAGCTCCTGGAAGCGGTCGGCGTCGACGTCCAGGCCGGCCTCGGCGGCCGCCTCGAGGGTCAGCTCGTAGGGGAACCCGTAGGTGTCGTGCAGCTGGAAGGCGGTGTCGCCGGCCAGCCGGGCCCCGCCCTGGTCCCTGGTCCGGCGGATGGCCCCCTCCAGCAGGGTCGAGCCCTGGCGCAGGGTGCGCGAGAACGACTCCTCCTCGCTGGCCACCACCTGCTCGATCAGCGACCGCTGGGCGACCAGCTCCGGCCAGGCCTCGCCCAGGTTGGCCACCACCCGCTGGCAGACCCGGGCCACGGCCGGGTCCTCGACCCCGAGCAGGCGCAGATGCCGGACCGAGCGGCGCAGCAGCCGGCGAAGGATGTAGCCGCGGCCCTCGTTGGAGGGCAGCACCCCGTCGGCGATCAGGAAGCTGGCCGTGCGGCCGTGCTCGGCCACGATCCGCAGCGACCGGTCGACCCGGTCCTCCGTGCCGTAGCCGGCCCCCGACAGCTCCTGGACCTCGTGGAGGACCGGGGCCAGGAGATCGGTCTCGTACATCGAGTCGGCGTCCTGGAGCACCATGGCCACCCGCTCGAGGCCCATGCCGGTGTCGATGTTCTTCTCGGGCAGCTCGCCGATGATCGGGTAGTCCTTGCCGTCGCCCTCGCCCCGGATGTTCTGCATGAACACCAGGTTCCAGATCTCGAGGTACCGGTCGGACTCGCTCGCCGGGCCGCCGCCGGGGCCGAAGGAGGGCCCGCGGTCGTAATAGATCTCCGAGCATGGGCCGCAGGGACCGGGCACGCCCATGTCCCAGTAGTTGTCGGCCTTGCCGAGGCGCTGGATGCGCTCGGCGGGCACGCCGATGTCGCGCCAGTGGCCGACCGCCTCGTCGTCGTCCAGGTAGACGGTGATCCAGAGCCGGTCCGGCTCCAGCCCGAACCGCTCGGTCACCAGCTCCCAGGCATAGGCGATGGCGCCTTCCTTGAAGTAGTCGCCGAAGGAGAAGTTGCCCAGCATCTCGAAGAAGGTGGCGTGGCTGCGGTCGCCGACCACCTCGATGTCGGAGGTGCGGGTGCACTTCTGCACGCTGGTCGCCCGGCGGTAGTCGGGCTCGACCTCGCCGAGGAAGTAGGGCTTGAACTGGTTCATGCCCGCGTTGGCCAGCAGCAGGGTCGGGTCGTTGGGGATCAGCGGGCTGGAGGGGACCAGCCGGTGGTTCCGCTCGACGAAGAAGTCGGTGAACCGGCGCCGGATCTCTGTGGAGTTCATGGTGTGGACCTCGCGTTCGTGGGTCGGGAGCGTGGCGTTCCTCTCCCGCCGAACCGGGCCAGGGCGCTAACCGGCCCCGCTCCCCGGCTCGGCGAGCTGAGCTCGCAGCTCCGCCTCCCGCTCGGCCATGGCCGCCTGGCCCTGCTCCAGCGCCCCCGACAGGCGCGCACGCCAGTCGGCGGCCGTCCGGACCAGCTCCTCGGCCAGCGACTGGGGAGCCAGCCGGTCCGCGGCCCGCGACGCCCACCGCATCACGCCCACGCCGAGGGCCGCCCCCATGCCGAGCCCGACCAGGCCCCAGAAGACCCGCTTCATCGCCTCATCGCCGCCTACGGGAGCGGCGGCCCCGGTCCACCGGCTGGTCGTCGTCGGAGGAGGCCGCGCCGGCCGCCCTGCGCAGCCCGTAGGCGAACGCGCTCAGCTTGACCAGGGGGCTGGAGATGGTGGCCGCGACGGTGTTGACCATGCCGCCGACCGAGGCGGTGACCCCCTCGGCGGTGGCCAGGATGCCGTCGACCCGGGTGAGCTCCTGGTTGACCATGGCCACGGTGGTGTTGACCTCGCCCAGCAGCGGCACCGTCTGGGAGGTCACGCCGTCGATCAGGTCCTTGGTCGAGGTCAGGACCCGGAACAGGTTGGCCATGACGACACAGAGCACGACGACCAGGGCGCCGACCAGGAAGGCGACGATCGTCCAGGCGATGGCCAGCAGGCTCACGGGTTCTACTCCTCGTTGTCCGTCGGGTCCGGAACGCTCCAGCTTAGCCGGTCCGACCCGGTCCGGCCCGCGGATTTCGGGGGCAGCAAGCTGGAGCCGCCGGGAGTCTACCTCGACGGGCTAGGAGCCGGCGGGCACCGGGTCCGTGACGAAGTCGCGCTGGCGGACCAGGGTCGCGGCCAGGGCGGCCCCGGCGACGGCGACCCCGGCGCTGACCAGCAGGATCTGGTCGAGGGCGGCCGCGAAGGCCGCCGGGTCGCCCTCGATCCGGGCCGGGAGCAGCGTGCCGAGGACGGCGATGCCGAGGGCGATGCCGACCTGGCGGAAGGTGTTGTTGACCCCCGAGGCCATGCCGCTGCGGGTGGCCGGGACCACACCCAGGGCGGCATACGTCACGGCCGGGTTGGACAGCCCGATCCCGACCCCCAGGACGATCAGGCCGGGCAGCATGGCCGTCCAGGGCGACGACGCCTCCAGCCCCCGCATGGCCAGCAGCCCGGCCGCGCACAGCAGCTGCCCGGCCGGCAGGGCGGCCCGCACCGGCAGGACGCCGGCGAAGCGGCCGCCAAGCACCGACACCACCAGCGCCGCCCCGGACAGGGGCAGCAGCTGGAGCCCGACCTCGGTCGGGGAGGTCCCGGCCCCGTCGAGCAGGAACAGGGTCAGGTACAGGAACGGGCCGAAGGTGGTGGCGGCCATCACCATCACCACCACCGACGCCCCGGTGAAGGTGGGGATGGCGAACAGGCCGAGGTCGAGCATGGGCTCGCGCTCGCGCCGCTCGACCACCACGAAGGCGGCCAGCAGCAGCGCCGCCCCGGCCGCGCTGGCCAGGATGATCCCGCTCCCCCACCCGGCGACGTCGCCGCGGGTGAGGGCGAACACGCCCAGGAACAGCCCGGTGCTCAGGGTGAGGGTGCCCCACCAGTCGACCCCGTCGGCGTCGGGGTCGCGGGACTCGCGCAGGCGCCGGATGGCCACCGGCAGGCAGGCCAGGGCGACGGCGGCGTCGAGCACGAACATGGCCCGCCAGCCGAACGACTCGGTGAGCAGCCCGCCCTCGAGCGGGCCGACGGCGAAGGCGGCCGCGACCGTCGCCCCCCAGACGCCGAGGGCGCCGGCCCGGGCCGTCCCGGTGAAGTCCTGGGCCAGCAGGGCGAGCGAGGAGGACAGCAGCACCGCCCCGGCCAGCCCCTGGGCGGCCCGCCCGGCGATCAGGACCAGCGCCGAGGGCGCCAGGGCGCACAGCACCGACGCGGCCGCGAACCCGGCCAGCCCGCCCAGGAACATGCGCCGCCGCCCGACCAGGTCGGCCAGGGTGCCGGCGGTCAGCAGGGTCGCCGCCAGGGCCAGCGAGTAGCCGCTGACCACCCACTGGAGCCCGCTCAGGTCGGCTCCGAGGTCGCGCCCGACCGCGGGCAGGGTCACACTGGGCGCGGACACGTTCAGCAGCAGCACCCCGGTGGCGAGGCAGACCACCAGCAGGGTCCAGCGCTGGCCCTCCCTCACCCGCCGGCTCGCGCCGGCCCGGCGTTCTCGACCTCGAAGGCCAGCTCGTCCACATAGCACCACCACCAGCCCTCGTCCGGGTCGTAGGCGCGGATGATCGGGTGCCCCGTGGCCTGGAAGTGCTTGGTCGCGTGCCGGTTGGGCGAGTTGTCGCAGCACCCCACCCGCCCGCATTCCACGCACAGCCGCAGCTCCACCCACGTCCCTCCGGTGGCCAGGCACTCCTGGCACCCGGGCTGGCTCGCGCTCGAGATCCGGATCTGGTCCAGGTGGGTGCACTCGTCAGCCATGGGCGGCGCTCCAAGGGGATTTGGGTGATGGACGTCACCGGCGCCAACAGCCGCCGGGGGCGCCGCATTCCGTCAGGCCGAGGGCGCCGGGAGGCCGACCGGGTTGGGGAATGGGATGCCGCCGCCCTCCACCACCAGGCGGACCGGCCGGTCGAGCAGGTCCAGGAGGCGAGCGCAGCCGTCGGGGCCGAGCTGGCGCCATGGGGGCATGGCCAGGTCGTCGGTGCGCCGCTCGCGGGCGTCGCGGGCGGCCCGGCCGGCCTCGGTCAGGGCGCCGTCGGCCTCCAGCCAGCCTCGGGACCGCAGGCCGGCCGCGGCCGCGGCCCACTCCTCGTCGGACCAGCCGCGGTACTCGCGCAGCAACGACCCGGGGAGCTGGCCGGCGGCGGCGGCCAGGACGTGGGCCTCGCAGCCGCCGACGCCGTCGGTCAGCAGGGAGGCGACGTGGCCGTCGCCGCGGAACTCGCGGTACAGGGTGGCGCCGTGCCACAGGGCCAGGTGGGGCTCCTCGGGCCAACCCAGGGCGGCGTGGGCGGCGAACAGGGGGCGGCCGGAGCGGTCCTGGTCCTGCATGGCCCGGCGGGTGAGGATGGCGGCCTCGGCCGCCGCCGGCGAGTCGGCCCAGGTCCCCAGCAGGCGGCGCAGGGCGGCGCCGGCGCCCGAGAACCGGGCCTCGAGCACCTTGGCCGGGGGCGCGAACCCCCAGGCGTCGGGGATGGCCCGGCGGACCATGCGGGGGTGGAAGTTGTAGAAGGTGGCCATCACCACCTCGGCCGGGACCGGGCCCATGGCGGCGGCGCGGGAGGCGAAGTAGCCCATCCAGCCGCCGCGCAGCCCGGCCCGGCGGTAGGCGTCGCGGGGCTCGGGGTTGAAGTAGACGGTCATGTGGAGGGTCTCAAGGGCCCGCCACATCCGCCTGGCCGTCCCCGGCGCGCCGCCGGTGGTCGCTGCGGCGCTCACTCGCTCTCCCGGTCCGCGGTGGGCTGGCCGTCGTCGCCGTCGGGGGGCTGGCCGCGGCGGCGGCGCCAGTCCTCGGCCATGGCGGCCTCGCGACCCTGGTCGGTGGGCTGGTAGTAGCCGCCGCGGAGGCCCTCGGGCAGGTAGCGCTGGGCGACCCAGTGGCCGGGCTGGTCGTGGGGGTAGACGTAGCCGACCCCGATGCCGAGCTTCTTCTCGCCGGCGTAGGAGGCCGACTGGAGGTGGCTGGGGACCCGGCCTGGCCGGGCCTCCTCCAGCTCCCGGGACGCCGCCCCCAGGGCCGCGTAGGCGCTGTTGGACTTGGGGGCCAGGGCCAGGTAGACGACCGCCTCGGCCAGGTTGAGCCGGGCCTCGGGCAGCCCCACGAACTCCAGCGCCTGGAAGGCCGCAACCGCGATGGGCAGGGCCTGCGGGTCGGCCAGGCCGACGTCCTCGGAGGCCGAGATGACCAGGCGGCGGGCCACGAACCGGGGGTCCTCGCCGGCGGCCAGCATCCGGGCCAGGTAGTGGAGGGCGGCGTCGGGGTCGGAGCCGCGGATCGACTTGATGAAGGCGCTGGCCACGTCGTAGTGCTGGTCGCCGGCCCGGTCGTAGGTGACCCGCGGGCGCTGCAGGGCGTCCTCGATGTCGGCCAGGGTGATCCGGGCACCCGGCTCTCCGGTGGACCCCCCCGGGGTCCCCCGGGCCCCCCCGGCCTTCGCCGTGACGACCAGGGCGGCCGCCTCGAGGGCGTTGAGGGCGTGCCGGGCGTCGCCGTCGGCCCGGTCGACCAGGTGGGCCAGGGCGTCGTCGTCAAGGGCCAGGCCCCGGCCGCCGAGACCCCGCTCGGGGTCGGCCAGGGCCCGGGTGATGATCAGCTCGAGGTCGCCGGCGCCCAGCGGCTCCAGCCGGAACAGCAGCGAGCGGCTCATCAGGGGCGCGTTCACGGTGAAGAACGGGTTCTCGGTGGTCGCCCCGACCAGCACCACCGTGCGGTCCTCGACCCCGGGCAGCAGGGCGTCCTGCTGGCCCTTGTTGAAGCGGTGGATCTCGTCGATGAACAGGATGCTGCGCCGCCCCAGCGCGCCGAGGCGCTCGCGGGCCGCGGCCAGCAGGGCCCGCACGTCCTTGACCCCGGCGCTGGTCGCCGACAGCTCCTCGAAGTGGGACCGGGTGGCCTGGGCGATGATGTGGGCCAGCGAGGTCTTCCCGGTCCCGGCCGGCCCCCACAGGATCACCGACCGCAGCTCGTCGGCCTCGATCAGCGACCGCAGCGCGCTCTGGGGCCCGAGCACCTGCCCCTGCCCGACGAACTCCTCAAGGGTCCGTGGCCGCATCCGCGCCGCCAGCGGCGCGTCCTGGTCGGCCAGCCGCTCGGCCCGCTCCGAGAACAGGTCCATAGTCCGGCCATCGTAGCCGCTCCCGCCACCTGGCCAGAATGCGTTGCGGCAGCGCTCCACGAGTGCCGTGACCGGTCGACGTTTGCACCTGCTCTCGAGGGAACAGGTGGGGTCCGCCCCAGCCGTTTCCGGTACCCGCAACCGAAGCCGGGTGCCTTCCGCGACCGAAAGTACGGTCCCCTACGTCGAAGTGTTGGCGCAAACGAAAGCCGGCCACTAACAACGTCGGGCGCTGCCGAGAACCGCATTGAACCACCGCCACCCCACACCGGCAACCGCTCCCGACAACCCGGTCGTCAGCCTCGAATGGTGGGCTTGCCGGGGGGGTCCAGGGGGCGGAGGCGGACCTCGGCGAGCTGGTCGGAGGGGATGGGGGTGGGGGCGCCGGTGAGGGGGTCGGCGCCGGACTGGGTCTTGGGGAAGGTGATGACGTCGCGGATGGAGGGGGTGCCGGCGAGCAGCATGTAGAGGCGGTCGAGGCCGAAGGCGAAGCCGCCGTGCGGGGGGGCGCCGTAGGCGAGGCCCTTGAGGAAGAAGCCGAAGCGGTCCTCGGCCTCCTGGGGGCTGATGCCGAGGGCCTCGAAGACGCGGCGCTGGACGTCGGCGCGGTGGATACGGATGCTGCCCGACCCGAGCTCGTAGCCGTTGAGGACCAGGTCGTAGGCGCGGGCGGTGGCCTCCTCGCGGGCGTCCATGAAGGTGTCGGCCCACTTGGGCGCCGGGGCGGTGAACGGGTGGTGGGCCGGGTCCCAGCGGCCGGCCTGCTCGTCCCACTCGAACATGGGGAACTCGGTGACCCACAGGAACGCCCATTGCCCCTCGGGGACCAGGCCCCGCTCGGCGGCCAGGTGGACCCGCAGCCCGCCGAGGACGGTCTGGGCGACCGGGGTCCGGTCGGCGGCCAGCAGCAGCAGGTCGCCCGGCCTGGCGCCGGTGGCCTGGCGCAGGCCATCGCGCTCGGCGTCGGAGAAGAACTTGTCAAGGGGCGAGCGCAGGCCGTCGGCCTCGACCGCGACCCAGGCCAGGCCTTTGGCCCCGCGGGCCTTGGCCTGCTCGGTCAGGGCGTCGAGCTGCTTACGGGTCAGGTCGGCACCGCCGCTGACCCGCAGACCGAGCACCGAGCCCCTGGCCTCCAGCGCGCCGGCGAAGACCCCGACCCCGGTGCCGGCGAACACCTGGCCCAGGTCGACCAGCTCCATGCCGTAGCGCAGGTCGGGCTTGTCGGTGCCGAAGCGGCGCATGGCCTCGGCGTGGGTCAGGCGCGTGAACGGGGTCGTCAGCTCGGCCCCGAGGATGTCGTGCCAGACCGCCGCCATCAGCTCCTCGCCGAGGGCGTACACGTCCTCCTCGTCGAGGAAGGACAGCTCCAGGTCGAGCTGGGTGAACTCGGGCTGGCGGTCGGCCCGCAGGGCCTCGTCGCGGAAGCAGCGGACGATCTGGTAGTAGCGCTCGACCCCGGCCACCATCAGCAGCTGCTTGAACAGCTGGGGCGACTGGGGCAGGGCGTAGAACTGCCCGGGGGCCAGGTGGGTGGTGACCAGGAAGTCGCGCGCCCCCTCGGGGGTCGACTTGGTCAGGTACGGGGTCTCGACCTCGAGGAACCCGCGGTCGCCGAGGACCCGGCGCAGGGTGGCGTTGGCCGCCGCCCGGATCTCCAGGCCGCGCCGGGCCGCGGGGCGCCGCAGGTCGAGGTACCGGTACTGGAGGCGCAGGTTCTCGTCGGCGTCGACCCGGCCCTCGAGCGGGAACGGCGGGGTCTGCGACGGGGCCAGCACCTCGACGGCGTCCGCGGCCACCTCGACCTCGCCGGTGGGCAGCTCGGGGTTCTCGTTGCCGGCCGGCCGGGCCCTGACCGTGCCCGCGACCCGGACGCAGTCCTCGTTCCGGATGGCGGCGGCGGCCGGTGTCTCGTCGGGTCGGACGACCACCTGCACGACCCCGGAGGCGTCGCGCAGGTCGAGGAAGGCCACCCCGCCGTGGTCGCGCCGGCGGGCCACCCAGCCGGCCAGCCGCACCTCGGTCCCGGCGTCGCCGGCCCGCAGGCTCCCGCAGGCGTGGGTCCGCATGGCGCCGAGCACCGGACGGGTCATGGAGTGCCTCCAGCGGCGACCTGCCGCACGCGGGCCACCACCTCCTCGAGGGGGACAGCCTGCTGGTCGCGGGCGGTCATGTCGCGGACCGCGGCCAGGCCGGCGGCCAGCTCCTGCTCGCCCAGGATGACCACGGTCCGGGCGGCGGCCTTGGCGGCCGCCTTCATGTGGCCGTTGAGGGTCCGCTCGGCGTACGGCAGGTCGGCGACCAGGCCGGCCCGGCGCAGGTCGCGGACCAGGACCTGGGCGGGCACCTTGGCCGCCGGGACCAGGGGCAGGACCAGGGCGTCGAGACGCCAGGGGTCGGGGGGGAGCCGGCCGGCCTGCTCGAGGGCGAGCGTGGTCCGGTCGAGGCCGAGCGCCCAGCCGATGCCGGGTGCCGGGGGGCCGCCCAGAGCCTCGGACAGGCCGTCGTAGCGGCCGCCGCCGCCGAGGGCGTTCTGGGCCGCGTCCAGCGACCTGGCCTGCCACTCGAAGGTGGTGCGGACGTAGTAGTCGAGGCCGCGGACCAGCCGGGGCGCCTCGGCCCACTCGACCCCGGCGCCGGCCAGGAGCTCCTGGACCGCCTGGTCGTGGGCCTTGCAGGCGTTGCAGAGGAAGTCGCGCATCAGGGGCGCGTCGGCGGTCAGCGCCTGGACCCGGGGGTCCTTCATGTCCAGGACCCGCAGCGGGTTCTGCTCGGCGCGCGCCCTGGCCTCGGCCGGGAGCTGGTCGCCGAGCCGGTGCAGGAAGCCGAGCAGGGCGTCGCGGTAGGCCGGGCGGCAGACCGGGTCGCCGAGGCTGGTCAGCAGCAGGGTGACCGGGATCTCCAGGCGCCGGAAGACCTCGTGGCCGACCAGGATCACGTCGGCGTCGATGGCCGGGTCGTTGGAGCCCATGGCCTCGATGTCGACCTGGGAGAACTGGCGCTGGCGGCCGGCCTGGGGCCGCTCGTAGCGGAACTGGGGGCCGGAGCAGACGACCTTGGTCAGGCCGGTGGTCAGCCGGCCGTGCTCGATCAGGGCCCTGACGATCCCGGCGGTCAGCTCCGGGCGCAGGGTGAGGGAGCGGCCCCCCTTGTCGGTGAAGGTGTACATCTCCTTCTGGACGACGTCGGTGGCCTCGCCGACCCCGCGGGCGAACACGGCCGTGTCCTCGAAGATCGGCGTCTCGATGGGCTGGTAGCCGGCCAGCCGGGCCTGCTCGAGCATGATCCGCTCGACCTCGGCCCTCGATCCCGAGGCCGGCGGCAGCTGGTCGAAGGTGCCCTTGGGGGCCTCGAACCGGCGGCTCACGCCCGGCTCCCCCCCACCGGGTCGAGGCCGGCCAGGAACGGGTTGGTGGCCCGTTCGCGGCCGACCGTGGTGGTCGGGCCGTGGCCGGGCAGCACCACCGTGTCGTCCTCCAGGGTCAGGAACCGGGAGGCCAGCGAGGCCAGCATCTCCGGGGTCGACCCGCCGGGCAGGTCGGTGCGGCCGATCGAGCCGGCGAACACCAGGTCGCCGGCCAGCAGCTGGGGCGGCTGG
>Ga0105249_10002316_pt1 | contig 16533 bp, 11 predicted proteins | sample KBSS44metaG_FD_81522 | JGI IMG/M metagenome (GOLD analysis project Ga0105249, IMG submission 81522) | Switchgrass rhizosphere microbial communities from Kellogg Biological Station, Michigan, USA - KBS S4-4 metaG | ecosystem: Host-associated > Plants > Roots > Rhizosphere > Soil | place...
CAATCTTCGCCCCATGAGTTTCGGATCTTAAATGCGCCAACAGTTTTATCATTATCCTCTTCTATTTCTATTACTTTTTTATCATCATATCCTATTGCGACCACTGCGTGGCCGCCGAGCAGCTTGTTTTTCTTTGAAGGAAATGCGATCAGACCACCATTGTTTTTACTTGCACTGATATTATTATAAATAGTAAAACCAAACATTACAGGTAATTGTTTTACCAGGTTGATCTTGATCTCCTGCAAAACTTCCTCTCTCTTTATATTCTGCTTATCGAGCCTATAATATTGTATTGCCTGGTAATTTTGACCAAATGCATAGCAGAATTGTGTTGGTTCTTCTTTTATTTTATCATTTGTATAGGGCCAATATTTTTCAGGCGGTACTCCAAAAAGCACAAGGGCTTTCATGGTGCTGCGCACAAATGCACCCGTATCACCTTCGAAATCCATCAGGTTACGGGTTACTTTATATAAAAACATTTTTGATTTCTTCTCATAGTTGCCACTAATTCGATTCTCAAAATATTCGACAAGAGAAGTACCTGCATGAGCAGTGCATGAGTTATTAGGACCCTGGTCATCAGGCGGGCAAAAATATTTTGTATCTATTTCAGCTTTCACCGGCATTGTACTTTTTGCAAGTACTCTTTTTTTAGACTTTACTCCTGCTTTTTCCCGCATATCTTTTATCGATTCTTTTTTTTCATATTCGGGCACGGTTTTATCATTAGGCTTGCTGTAATTGTAAAGACGATCTCTTATATCCGGGAAATCCGGCAACCAGCCAAAATGTTTAATACTCATAAAAAGATTTTAAACAATGTAAATAAGAGTGGTCGTACGTGAAAGCTACACGATGTTTAAATGGCAGGCAATACCACTTTCGTGGTAGAATAATGAATAACAAACAAGAGATATATTACTTTTTAAATTTCTCCAGTGCCTTCTTTGTAAACTCACTCAAGATCAATCTACCACTGATCTTTGCACGGTCAATTAATAAATGATCCCAATGCTCTGTTCCTTTCCAGAAAATCTTTTTCATTTCGGCCATTGCGTCAGGATTGGAATGTGAAAGTGTATCAGCAAGCCGTTGAATCGATTCATCCATTTCTTCTGTGGTGTTATGTAATTCTGAAAACAATCCCTTTCTTCTTGCCCAATCTGCATTGCGCCAATGATTGGCATCAATCGATAATTGACTAAATGCTGAAGTACCGATCTTTCTTTCAACAGCAGGGCCAACAACAAATGGTCCAATACCAATAGCAAGCTCACTTAATCTTACTTCGGCTGCTTCTGTTGCAATAGCATAATCAACCGATGCTGTTAAACCAACGCCGCCGCCAACACATTTACCATGAATGCGGCCAATGATAAATTTCGGGCATAATCTCATTGCATTAATTACCTGAGCAAAGCCACTGAAAAAAGCTAACCCTTCTTTTTCATTCTTTATTTCGATCAGTTCATCAAACGATGCACCGGCACAAAAAGCTTTTTCGCCGGCAGAACGAAGAATGATAACAATCGTGTCCGGGTCTTGACCCGCATGCTTAATAGCAACAGCAAGCTCATGCAATATTTTTCCCGGTAATGAATTGCTTTGCGGATGAAAGAATTCAATTGATGTGATTCCTTTATGGGTCTCTCTTTTTACATATCCACTCATACGTTCTAAGTTAGTTTCTTTCTTTTTAGTTTGGTTTCATCAAACAAAGAATATTTATCCTAAGTCTGCACTTTAGGTGGACAGCGGATTCTTTGCTACCATTGTTAAGATCGTAGCAACTCCTGTTATCTCATCTGTTTCATCAATAAATTCCACCAGCCATTTTACAATTCCTTTTTCGATATCATCTCCTCGTTTAAAATCTTCTGGCTTTTCAACAATTCTTTTATCACTTGGTAATTTTTCTTTGCAGGTAAAGCGGATATGAATTTCAGCACCAGCATAAACAGGTTTGGTAAATCGAAGTTCATCGATCCCATAATTCAGCAATACTGGATTTTTTTCATAACTGTCAACAAACAAACCGGCGGCAATGCTCATAATAAAATATCCGTGTGCCACTTGTTGCTCAAACATAGTTCCGGTAAAATCAGTTGTTTTTATATGCGCATAAAAATGATCGCCACTCAGGTCAGCAAACTTATCGATGTCTTCGCTTGTTATAATTCTTTTTTCAGTAATGATCTGATCACCGATCCGCAGTTCTTCAAAATATTTTTTAAATGGATGTTTGCCAGGATCTTTTCCTTTTGCATGTTGTTGATAAACCCCAGTGATCTCAGTAAGGGTAGTTGGCGAACCCTGCAACGCGGCTCTTTGCATATAATGTTTTACACCACGAATACCGCCCATTTCTTCACCACCACCGGCACGACCGGGGCCGCCATGAACTAATAATGGCAATGGCGAACCATGACCTGTACTTTCCTTGGCACATTCATTATTCAAAACTAAAATTCTTCCATGATGTGTAGCCGCACCGATCACATATTGTTTTGCAATTTTATAATCAGCAGTAACTATTGTTGTACAAAGACTTCCTTTCCCCAATTTTCCTAGTTCTATTGCTTCATCTAAAGTTTTATAAGGCATGATAGTGCTCACCGGTCCGAATGCTTCCACTTCATGAACTTCCTTTGCAGTGTGTGGCTTCTCATTCATTAATAAAATAGGAGATAGAAATGCACCTTTCCTGGCATCTGCGTCTACCACTTCAACACTATCAAGCGAGCCATAAACTATTTGTGATGATGCCAGTAGTTTTTGTACCTGTTCTCTTACTTCTTTTCGCTGACTTTCACCTGCAAGACTTCCCATCCTCACTCTTTCATTCAATGGATTACCAATAATAGTTTGAGATAAAGAAGTTGAAATAGCTTTCCAGAGATCTTCCATTTTATTTTCAGGAACAAATATTCTGCGAATGCCGGTACAACGCTGACCGGCCTTTAATGTCATTTCTTTTCTTACTTCTTTTACAAAAATGTCCCACTCCGATTTATCAGGTGTTACATCTTCACCAAGCACAATACAATTCAAACTATCTGCTTCCATATTAAATGGAACATTCTCATTCATTATAATTGGATTGCTTTTCAACATTAAGCCGGTTGATGAACTTCCGGTAAATGTGATGACATCCTGTGAAGTAACATGATCTAACAAATCACCAGCACTGCCACAGATAAGTTGCAAGGCGCCTTCAGGTAAAATTTTACTTGCAATAATCTCTTTTACTACTGCTTCAGTCAGGTAAGAAGTAATTGTTGCTGGTTTTACAATGGCCGGCATTCCTGCTAAAAGATTTACCGCAACTTTTTCTAACATTCCCCAGACTGGAAAATTGAATGCATTGATATGAATGGCAACACCTTCTTTTGGCACAAGAATATGCATACCCATGAAAGTATTATTCTTACTCAGGTTATGGCTTTCTCCATCAATGCAAAAAATTTCATCAGGAAATTTTCTCCTTAAAGATGAATTAGCAAAAAGATTTCCTATACCTCCTTCAATATCTACCCAGCTATCGGCTTTTGTAGCGCCGGTTTTATAAGAGATAGAATAAAATTTATCAAGATGTTTGCGCAAATGAAGAGCAAGTTCTTTCAACATTCTTCCTCTTTCATGAAAAGTCATTTTCCGCAAGTTCCTGTTGCCAACTTTTCTTGCATACCCGGTCATCGATCTGAAATCTAATCCTTTCGAGGTAGCGGTTGCTACTACTTCGCCGGTCACTGCATTAAAAAGTTGTTGGCCATCTCCATCGCCCGTGACCCATTTTCCTGCTATATAGTTTTCTAGTTTACTCATTCAATACAATATTAGGAACTAAAGATATTTTAATTTTATAAGCAGGAGAGCAACGAAATATTGCTGAAATTCAAGTATCGATCAGTTGAATAATTTTGAAAAAAAATTATTCATTACTGATCAATTGATCTCTATACCAAACTGCTTTAAATGATGCAATGCGTGTTTATAGAGTAGTTGAATGTTGGCATCAAAATCCAACTCACCAAAAACGGGATTGCTTGTTTTTAATCCCGGGGCTTTCTCAAAGGCTTCAAAAAAATAGATCAGCTCTTCCTGTAATTTACCAATAGCGGCTTCTTTGGTATGTTTTTTCAAAGGTGCAGGTTCTTCAGTAAGCACCGGGCTTTTGGTATTTTCTTTAAATGGTTTTTCGCTAAACATGAATTCACGGAGCCGTGGCAGCTTATCTGCCGGAGTTACTACCGGTAATTTGATCTTGCCTGAGGCTACCATCATTACATCCGTAAAATGTTCAATCATCTGTTGAACATTCATTTTGCCCCAGCGGGCAGGTTCATCACTTTTTAGTTTCTGTAAAAGGAAAATAAGTTTTGTGCGCAGAAAATTTTCTTTTTCAAAATTCATGTTGCAAGCTTAAACCCTGCAAGTTTAGCTAAAACAACCACATAAAAAAATCCCGGGAGCCGGGATCGAAATCAGTCTTTATGAACTGCCATTGCTTTATCAATCGCTTGCCGTAGCGCTGCATTGATCTCATCTACTGAACCCTCGCCTTGAATTGATTTGAATTTCTTAGCCTTTTTATAATATTCAGCAACCGGCGCTGTTTCATTTGTATAAACTGCAAATCTTTTTTTAATGACATCTTCACTATTATCATCACTACGGCCGCTGGTCTTACCTCGATTTAATAACCTTTTTACCAACTCTTCCTCAGTTACGTCAAGTGCAAGCACTACTGCAATATCTGTTTTTTTCAAGGTCAACAATTTATCCAATGCCTGCGACTGTGCAACAGTACGGGGAAAACCATCAAATAAAAAACCGTTTACGTTTTTATGCCTGTCAAAAAAAGAATCAACCATGCCGATCACCACTTCGTCAGGGACCAATTGACCATGATCGATAAATTTTTTTGCTTCTTTCCCAAGCGGAGTTTTATTGGCGATCTCTTCACGTAGCAGGTTGCCGGTGGAAAGATGGACAAGTCCATATTTTTCAACCAGCCTGTCTGATTGCGTTCCTTTACCGCTGCCCGGAGGGCCAAATAAAATTAAATTGAACATGTGTACTTGGTGAACCTGTGAACGACAAATATAATGTCCCTTCCTGAAAAATTCATTACTAGGGGCTGTTTTACTCAAAATCATTTAATAAACGGCTGTTTGTAATGAAATGTTAAGCCTTCGGTTTCGTCTTACCAATGACAAACCGCCCAAACATATAAAACGTAAATTTGTTATATCAAAGAATTGAAGACAATGAAACAGCTACTGATACTATTGATCGTTGCCGCAGCTTGCCAGCAATGCAGCTATTCCCAATCCTCAAAAACAAAATTTGCAAAAATGGATACTATTAATAAAAAAAATAACCCGGTTTATTCTAATACCGACACATCAAAAGTGAATATGAAAGAAGAAGAATGGAAAAAAGTTCTTCCTGAAGATGTTTATAATATTGCCAGGCTGAAAGGAACTGAAAGACCCTGGAGCAGTAAGTATGAAGCCTTCAATGAAAAAGGAACTTACTACTGCGCCGCCTGCGGCAATGCATTATTTAGAAGTGATACAAAATTTGAAAGCGGTTGTGGTTGGCCAAGTTTTTATGAACCGATCAGTAAAGAAAGTATTATTTACACGGAAGATAATACGCTTGGTATGAGGAGAACTGAAGTTCAGTGTGGACGTTGTAAAGCACACTTAGGTCATGTGTTTGATGATGGCCCCAAACCTACGGGTCTGCGTTACTGTATCAATGGTGTGGTACTTGATTTTGCAAAAGCAAAAGAGGCTGAAAAGAAATACAATGAGAAAAAAGAAGAAAAGCCGAATAACTAATCAACTTATATTCCCTTTGAACTATTGCTCCCTCCCGCCGAGGGAGTTTTTTATTTTCCTTAACGAACGAGCCTGCCTATATTTACCACCCTAAAAATCAGCTCATGAAACAAAAGCTTAAACCATTATTGTTTCTTGCATTTACCTTTTTCTATATCATTTCTTTAGGCCAATACAAGTTAACAGATCCTCTGCCTGTAGACCCGAATGTGAAGATTGGAAAATTGGCTAATGGTCTTACTTATTATATCCGCAAAAATGTAAAGCCCGAAAAGAAAGCAGAATTAAGATTGGCGGTAAATGCCGGATCGATCCTTGAAGATAACGATGAGCAAGGTCTTGCTCATTTCACCGAGCACATGGCTTTTAATGGTTCAAAACATTTTAAAAAGAATGAGCTTGTTGATTTCTTACAAAAAATGGGTGTCGAATTTGGCGCAGACCTGAATGCTTATACCGGCTTTGATGAAACGGTTTATATCCTTCCGATACCATTAGATGATACAAGCAATCTTCGCCAGGGCTTAACTGTTTTGCAGGATTGGGCATCCGGGTTAACATTTGACAACAAAGAAATAGATGCAGAAAGAGGAGTGGTGCTTGAAGAGAGTCGTCTTGGTAAAGGCGCTGATGACAGGATGTTCCGAAAAATTTATCCAATACAATATGCCGGTTCAAAATATGCCGATCGCTTGCCTATTGGTAAAGACAATATTCTTCAGAATGCAAAGTATGATGTAGTAAAAAGATTTTTTAAAGATTATTACAGACCCAATTTGCAAGCTGTGATTGTAGTAGGTGACATTGATATGGCTAAAACAGAAAAGCTGATTAAAGAATTTTTCGGAGGATTAAAAAATCCGGCCGTCGAAAGACCAAGAACAAAACCAACAGTGCCTGCAAGAAAAATTAATCAGTCTATCGTAGTAACAGATAAGGAAGCAACCAACTTTATAGTAGAAGTAAATTATCCTGCCTCTCCCTCCAAAATTCAAACTACCCTCAAAGATTATCGTGATGGACTTGTAAAAAGTTTATTTACTTCCTTACTAAATCAGCGTTTGAATGAACTGACCCGTAGCGGCAATCCACCTTTTGTATATGGTGCTACAAACTTCAGCAGTTTCGCAAGAGGTTATGAAAGCTTTTCCGCATTCGCAGTTGCAGGAAAAGACGGCCCCGAAGCAGCATTAAATGTTTTAATGACTGAAGTAAACCGGGCTACTAAATATGGTTTTACACAGCCAGAACTGAATAGGGGTAAGCAAGATCTGCTTGCATTTATAGAACAAGCTTATAACAATCGTGATAAAACAGAATCTTCAGACTTTGCTGAAGAATATGTTCGTGTTTTCTTGCAAAAAGAACCAACACCGGGTATTAAAAAAGAAAATGAGTATTATAAATTCTTAATGCCGGGGATTACTCTTGAAGAAATCAATGCTGTTGCCAACCCAATAAAACAAAATGAAAAATTATTTGTAAGCCTGCAAGGGCCATCTGAAAGTAAATACACCTTACCCGACAGTACTGCATTACTCGCTATTACAGAAAAAGCATTAAAATCTGATGTGAAAGCTTATGAAGAAAAAGCAATTGCTACTTCATTAATGCAAACAAAACCTCAACCTGCAGCTATTGTTAGTGAAAAAAAGAATGAACAGTTGGGAACAACTGAAATAACTTTTGCAAACGGTGCAAAAGCCATTTTAAAACCAACTGATTTTAAGAATGACGAAATAGTGATGACTGCTTTTCGAAAGGGTGGTATTTCAACTTATCCATCCGAAGATAAATACAATGCTAACTATGCAGCAACGATAGTGCAGCAAATGGGTGTTGGTGATTTTTCACCTGTTGACCTTCAAAAATTTTTAGCTGGTAAAATTGCATCCGTAAGTCCACGTATTACCAACCTGACTGCAGGACTGAGTGGCAGAAGCAGCATTAAAGATTTTGAGACAACGCTTCAATTACTGAATCTTTATTTTACAGCTCCAAGAAAAGATGCCGCACTCTTTGGAGGCTGGAAAGAAAAGCAAAAATCACAAATGGAATTTGCGATGGCCGATCCGCAAACTGCTTTTGTAGATACTTTTTATCAGATCTTATATCAAAAAAATCCAAAGATGCCGATCATTGTTCCAAGACCCCACGATTTTGATAAAATAAATCTTGACAGATCGTTTGCTATTTATAAAGAACAGTTTGGCAATGCCAATGATTTCAATTTTATTTTCACGGGAAGTTTTGATATTGAAAAAATTAAGCTATTGCTTGCGGTTTATATTGGCAGCTTGCCTTCTTCGGATAAACCAGCTGCATTTGCTGATAATGGTGTGAGGCCCATAAAAGGCAACACAGATCTTGCATTGAAAAGAGGTACAGATCCAAAAAGTATGATTGTCGCTGTTTATTCGGGTGAGCTTCCCTATAGCGAAGATCTTTCTTTGAAAGCAAAAGCGGTGACAGAAATACTGAATATAAAGATCATTGAAAATCTCAGGGAAAAAATGGGAGCTATATATGGTGGTGGCATTTTCGGCGGATTAAATAAATATCCTTACAGCAACTACTCGCTTTTCCTGCAATTACCTTGTGGCCCTCAGAACGTAGACACATTGCTTAAAACAGCTGCAAAAGAAATAGATGATTTAAAAACCAAAGGCCCAAGCCAGGTGGATCTGGATAAAGTAAAGAAAACATGGATCGAACAATATAGAGTGCAGATAAAGGATAACGGTTATTGGAGCGGCAAACTACAAGGCATCTATTTCCAGGGTGATGACCCCCAGGCTGTTTTTGATTTTGAGAAATTAGTAAATGCGTTGACAGTTGATGATATTAAATCAGCTGCCAATAAGTTATTCGATGGTAAAAATGTATTCACTGCTGTCCTTTATCCAGAAAATTTTGAAGTGAAAGGAAAAGCACCAAAGCCATTTTAAGCTAAGAAACAGAAAAAGAGAAAGAGAAAAAGAGTGATTCAATTAATTTTTTTTCTCTTTTTTATTGGCAAATACTAATGACTCTTTATCTCCTTTTCTCTTTTATTCTCTTAGCCCACTGCCATTCATCTAATTTTTTTTCTCCCTCCCCGTTTTTAAGTAAGTTTATTTTTTTAAAACATCACATGCAATGAGAAAAACTATTCTGCTCGGCACATTCTGTGCTTTGATCTGCTTGTTTACAAATGCTCAAAAAATAAGTCTTGAACAATTTAAGAATTGGAAACCACGCAATATCGGTCCGGCAGGCATGAGTGGCCGCATCACAACAATTGATGTTGTGTTAGAAAATCCGAATATTATTTACCTCGGCGCTGCGTCCGGAGGGGTATGGAAAACTGAAAACAGTGGCAATTCATGGACACCCGTTTTTGATGAGCAACCAACACAAAATATTGGTTCGGTTGCAGTTCAGCAATCAAATCCAAACATTGTATGGGTTGGAACCGGTGAAGGCAATCCAAGAAATTCATTAAACATTGGTGAAGGAATTTTCAAAACATTGGATGCCGGCAAAACATGGAAAAGAATGGGATTGGAGAATACAAGAAATATTCACCGCATTATTGTTGATCCTGTTAATCCAAACACTGTTTATGCGGCTGCGATTGGAAATCCTTATGGCATACATCCTGAAAGAGGAGTTTTTAAAACAACAGATGGCGGTGAAACATGGACAAAGATCTTATATACCAATGATACTTCAGGCTGCGCTGATCTTGTAATGGATCCTTCAAACCCAAATCGTTTGTTGGCAAATATGTGGCAACACCGTCGTACACCATGGGATTTTAAAAGTGGTGGACCAGGCAGCGGATTGTATTTAACGATCGATGGAGGGAAAACATGGAAAAAATTAGGTAAGGATGATGGTTTGCCTGACGGAACTTATGGAAGAGTTGGCCTGGCTTATGCCACTAATGATCCTCGTCGTGTGTATGCAATGGTGGAAGCAACAAAAAATGGTTTATATAAAAGTGATGATGGCGGTACGAAATGGGAACTGGTAACAAATGATGCGAGATGGGTAACCAACCGGCCTTTTTATTTCCAGGACATTCGTGTAGATCCACAAAATGAAAATCGTTTATATAATATCCATGACCAGGTGGAGGTAAGTGAAGATGGTGGTAAAACATTCAGCACTCTGATTCCTTATTCAGGTATTCATCCTGATCACCATGCATGGTGGATACATCCTAAAAATGGAAGTTTTATGATCGAAGGAAATGATGGTGGTATCGGTATCACTCATGACCGCGGCAAGAACTGGATATTTGATGATAAACTTCCTGTCGGACAGTTCTATCATATCAATGTTGACAACGAAATGCCATATAATGTAATGGGGGGTATGCAGGATAATGGAAGCTGGCACGGACCTGCTTATACCTGGATCAATGCTGGTATAAGAAATTATTACTGGAACAATGTCGGCGGTGGTGATGGTTTTGATGTGATGCCTGATGCAGAAGATGCAAGCTGGGTATATAGTGAAAGCCAGGGAGGAAGTGTTGGTCGTCGTAACTGGAAAACGGGTGAAAGCTGGTTTGTGAAACCACCGACTCTGGATCCAAAACAAATGTTGCGTTGGAACTGGAACACTGCCATGGCACAAGACCCGTTTGATAAAAAAACAATTTATCTCGGCAGCCAGTTTGTACATAAAAGTACCGACAAAGGAGTAAGCTGGCAAATGATATCTCCTGACCTTACAACAAATGATTCAGTAAAGATCAAAGCATTTCAAAATACAGGTGGAATAACATTGGATATAACCGGCGCTGAAACACATTGTACTATAATCACAATTGCGCCTTCAGCAAAAGAACAGGGAACAATTTGGATAGGCACTGATGATGGCAATGTGCAATTAACAAGAGATGGCGGAAAAACATGGACAAATTTTCGTGGAAAAATTCCGGGCATGCCGTTGAGTTGCTGGATACCACAAATCACTGCTTCACGATATAATGCAGGCGAAGCATTTGTTGTTGCTAATGATTATCGGCGCGGCGATTTCAAGCCCTATCTATTCCGTACAACAGATTATGGGAAAACATGGACAAGAATGGTGGATGAAAATAAAGTAAAAGGTTATGCATTGTGTATGATACAAGATCCTGTTGAACCAAATTTAATTTTTGTTGGAACCGAACATGGGTTATGGATAAGCTTAGATAATGGCGCTACTTATGAGCAATGGAAAAATGGTTATCCTTCTGTTTCTACATACGACTTGGCTATACAGGAAAGAGAAGCTGATCTTGCTATCGCAACTTTCGGCAGATCACTTTGGATATTGGATGATATTCGTCCGTTAAGAAAAGCAGCGTCGATTAAAGGAATGGCAATGACAAGTCCAATCACTGTTTTCTCTGCGCCTGATGCATACCAGGCACAGTACCGGGCTGCTACAGGTTATGAATGGAGTGTAGATGGTTTATGGGATGCAGATAATAGGAGACGTGGTGCACCTATTTCATTTTATATAAACAAACCCAAGCAGGCAACAGGTCAAACCGCGCCACAGGGAGATAATCAACAACAAACGCCAACACCACAACAACAAGGTGGTGGAGGCGGTGGCCGTGGGGGTGGCGGAGGATTTGGTGGTGGGCAAGGAGGACAAGGTCAAGGTAGTGTAAGAAGAGGTGATAGTGCAATGGTGAGAATTTTTAATGATAAAAATGAATTGATAAGAACCATTCGCTGGAATGTTGATAGCGGTTTTAATCGTCAATACTGGGGAATGGAAGAAAAAGGATTTCGTCAACCTGGATCACCTAAGCCAACACCAGGTTCACCAGAACCAGGTGGTTTCCAGGTTTTGCCAGGTACATATAAAGTGATAGTTACTTATGCAAGATCATACGATTCAACTTACGTTACAGTAAAAGATGATCCGAGATTGGGAAATCGAAATGATATAAAAATTGCGCAGCGAACAATGTATAATCGCCTTCGTAAGACTGCAGATAAATTAACAGAAGGAATGGATAGGCTTACTGAAGCAGAAGAGGTTTGTACAAAAATGCAAGCTCAATTAAAAGGAGTAGAAGGAAAAGAAGCTGATTCGTTGAGAAAGACAACAACTAAAATACAGGATGAGATAAAATCTATTCGTGAGGTTATTAGTGGCAAAACATCTGACAAACAGGGATTGGCAAGAAACCCATTTGAAGTAACTGTAATGAGTCAAATGCAGCAAGCTCAACAATCAATAGGAAGTAAGATGGTAGCACCCGGACAGCAGGAAGAAACCATGGTAGTGAATGCAGAAAAAGCTGTCGGTGACGCGATACAAAAGATTAATGCCTTCTTTGATGGTAAATGGAAAGATTATCGCAACCAGGTGGAAGCAACCAAGGTTAACTTGTTTAAAGACTATAAGCCAATTCAATAATAATTGAAAATTAAAAGTCAAAGGTTGAAGGCGATCAATAAAGCCTTCGACCTTTATTTTTTCTCCTAACGACTGTTCTGTTATCGCTTCTTCCTTTTACATTTGCTGCAAAGAAACAAGGATATGAAACTGTCGCATTTATCTGAAACACTCATTGGTTCTGAAATCGTAAAACTGGGAGGAGAGATCCGCGAAAAGATGAGACAAGGGGAAAAGATCTACAACTTTACTGTTGGTGATTTTGATCCTTCAATTTTTCCCATACCAAAAGAATTGGAAGATGAGATTGTAACTGCATACAGGAATCATTTTACCAACTATCCTGCAGCAGAAGGTAATCTTGATCTTCGTGAAGCTATTGTTTCGTTTATGAAAGAATGGGAAAAGCTTGATTATTCATTAGGCGAGATACTTGTCTCTTCAGGGGGTCGCCCATTAATTTATGCTACATACCGGGCTATATGTGATAAAGGTGATAAAGTGATCTATGCTGTGCCTTCATGGAACAACAATCATTACACTCATTTTGTGGAAGGTGAACACGTTGTGATAGAAGCAACGGCAGAAAATAATTTTATGCCGACGGCTGATGATATTCGTCCACATATAAAAAACGCAACGCTTATTTCTTTATGCTCACCACAAAATCCAACAGGCACAACTTTTTCAAAAAAAGAATTAGAGGCAATTTGTGATCTTGTACTAGAAGAAAATTCAAGAAGAAGCGAAAAAGAAAAAAAGGTATTTATCATGTACGATCAGATGTACTGGCACTTGACTTACGGAGATATTAAACATTATAATCCTGTTTCATTGCGACCAGAGATGCGCAACTACACGATCTTTATTGATGCCATCAGTAAAGTATTTGCAGCAACTGGTGTACGAGTTGGCTGGAGCATGGGACCGGCATCTATTATCAATAAAATGAAATCAATCCTCGGACATGTGGGTGCATGGGCGCCAATGGCCGAACAAAAAGCCGTAGCCAATTTTTTAAATAAGAAAAAAGAAATTGAAAACTATCTTCTTCATTTCAAAAATGGATTAGAAGAAAGATTGCGTGGTATTCATGCCGGTTTTATGAAATTAAAAAATGAAGGGTTGCCGGTTGATTGCATTACACCGGAAGCTGCAATTTATTTAACCATAAAAATAGACGCAGCCGACAGAAAAACTGTTGGCGGAAAATTATTAGAAACTCAAAGTGACGTTACTGCTTATATATTAGGCGAGGCTGGTCTTGCTGTCGTTCCTTTTTATGCATTTGGCAGCAGCCGCAGCAATCCCTGGTATCGTCTCAGTGTTGGTACTTGCAAAAAAGAAGAGATCAATGAAATGATCAGCAAATTGGGTGAGGCATTGCGAAAATTACAATAGAAATTTTCTGCCGCTCATACATAAAATTTTTTCCCGGTAAAAAATTATCATAACTTCTCTACCCTAAAATTTATTGCCATGAGAAGTGTAGCCTTATCGGGCCTGTTCATTGTCTCTGCGCTTGCAATGAATGCCCAAAAACTTTCCTTAACTCCACAAGTGGGTTTCGAAAATTCAAGAACATCTGTCAATTATAACGATCTCGGATCATTTGCTCCTCTTGGAGGAGAATTGAATCCGCAGGTAAGCCTGCGGCTTGACTATAAATTTAAGCAGGGCTTTGGGCCGTATGTCGGGGCAAGTACCAGCCGCTCTGGTGTGCTTTATAATTTTAATGAAATCGAGAATGGAATGACTGCATACAACGCAACAAAAGCAAATATGCAATTGCGCCTGGAAGCGGGTTATCAATATACAACAAAGCCAATTTTCTTTAATAAATCAACCCAAGCTTCAACTACTTCGTCATCAAAAACAAAATCACCAGCTAAAAGTTCATGTGGCAGTTATTCTTATCGCAGTAGCTGCTCAAGAAGTTCTTCATCCCAGTGCCATAGCAAAACCAGTTCTGCAAAAAAAGTTGAAAATAAAAACAAAGGCGGATGGGTTCGTTTGCAGCCATCTATGGGTGTGGGATACATTGCAGCTCCAACAACAGATATTGTTACAAAAACACAAGGCGGGCAAACTACTTATGAATATCGTGCCGGTAATTGGAATACGGCCTTTCTTACAGGAATGGGTTTTGAATTTGGAAGAAACAAACAACGCCTTCTGAATGTCAGTATTAATTATTTTAAAGGCATTGGCAATATGAACCAGCAAACAATTTCTAACGAATCAGGTATAAAAACAAATTATGCAACCCTGGAATCAAAAGCTTCAGGTTGGAATATGCGGATCGGAATTCCTTTTACTCTTGTCCCAGAAAAGAAACCAGGAAAACATACAACAAATAATAAAACAAAAAAAACAAGTTGTTGCGATAAAATCAGGACTGAATATAAATATCGTTGCAGAATGCAATAGAAACTTTCATCTTGAAAAACAAGAAAGGAGAAGGTCAAACTTCTCCTTTTTTGTTGCGATCTCAAAAGGAGAGACGAAGCAATTAATAATGTGCGATAGGATCAGGCGTACCATCTGGATCATTCTTAGCAACACCTGAACTTGTAATACTTCTTCCTCGCAATAATAATAATCCTGCGACATGCGGGGCTGCCATTGAAGTACCACTTGCATAAGCATATCGATTATCAGTCCAGGTAGATAGAATGCGAACGCCGGGTGCTGCAAAATCCACTACATCATTTCCATAATTAGAAAATGAAGCAAAATTGTCAAGGCTATCAACTGCTGATACCGTATAAACATTTTGAGCGTTAACCCTTGCCGGAGAACTAAGGTTTGCCAATTTATTTTCATTACCTGCTGCTATTGCAAAATAAATTCCTCTTGCCGCTGTATTCTTCACTTGCTGATCAAGTATAGCAGAGCCTTCTTCTCCTCCAACACTCATATTTACAACATCGCCTGCGGTAGCAGTTGTATTTATATATGCCAATGCCTGAATGATATAAGACAAATTACCTTCTCCGTCTTTATCCAATACTTTAAGTGCAACAAGAGAAGCACCAGATGCAACACCCAATACTCCGATGGTATTATTTTTTGCACCGATAATCCCTGCTACATGTGTACCATGTCCATTTTGATCATCCGCTGATGTCTGTCCATCAACAAATGACCGGCTTCTTGTTTGATCAACCGTTAAATCTGGATGCTCAAAGTCGATTCCCGAATCTACGATCCATGCGGTTTTGCCAATACCATTGCCATAACCAATGCGATTAATATTCCAGGTAACAAGTCGTGGTTCAACAACTGTAAAACATGATCCCAATGAAATAACTCTATCTGGTTCTACTGCTTCAATCGATCCGTCATGTCGTAAGGCTTCCGCTTCGGCTGCTGTCATAGTTGCTATAAATCCTCCGGGCTCGCCAACAAAAGATGTTTTTAATGCTGAAACATCAATAGTATTTCGTTGCAAAATATTTTTACTTACCAGGTCAAGGCTGATACGGGATGAGGTGCGTGAATTAATGACAGGACTAAACGCAACTATATATTGGCTCGCTTTTATTTCACCATTACCAGTTGACGCTTTCATGACACATTCATCATCACCCGAGCTATTGCTTGTTGAGTCATTATTTTTTTTACATGATACGAGAACAAAAATTGCGACTAAAAGAAAAATATATTTTTGCATGTGTGTGTAGTATTTTCTTGCTAACGCAATCACATTTACAGATATTGATTTCTGTAAAAGGCTTTAACAAGTCTTTACAGTAATGCGAGAATAATGCCGTGATTTGTGAAAAGACTAAGTGACCGACTTTAAACTTTGCTAAAAAATGATGGTCAGTTTTTGTTCACTAAAAACCAGAATGGTTTTAATTGATGATCGTAGTAAACGTTTACAAGCTTTGCTCTTTTGGATGTGATCCGATTGCGAAGTACCAACTCATGAGTTTGACAAAATGCGGTTGCTGATTCTGCATACAGAAAAAGGTGCTCAAGGCTGATCAATTCTTTTTCAAGAGCCTTCTCACTCATCAGCGCTGTTTTTAATAACAACACCAGTTCTCTTTCTCTGTTCGGGGTTTTCATTTCAATTACACATTAATAACCGGCCATGCCCTTTTTATTCGGGCAGCCACAATCGTTTCCTTTGGCTTTGCTGGTATAATAGTTTTTATTGCAGCTAATGGCTCCAACGGCTACTATTAATAACACCGCAAACACTATCTTGTTTAATCTCTTCATAATTGAATTTCTAAATTAAACTATTTTACGGGCAATTTAGTATACCAATTGA
>Ga0105249_10002317_pt1 | contig 16530 bp, 13 predicted proteins | sample KBSS44metaG_FD_81522 | JGI IMG/M metagenome (GOLD analysis project Ga0105249, IMG submission 81522) | Switchgrass rhizosphere microbial communities from Kellogg Biological Station, Michigan, USA - KBS S4-4 metaG | ecosystem: Host-associated > Plants > Roots > Rhizosphere > Soil | place...
ATTGGTGCTTGAAGGCATGGAATGGCAGTCGAGCAGCACGGCATGGCCGTAAGCCTTCTGGGCACGGGAAATCAGCCGGCGAAGCTCGCGGTGATAGGGTTTGTAATAGCGCTCGATACGACCAAGCGCTTCATCGACCGGCAGCCTGCGGTCATAAATTTCGCGCGCGTCGCCAACCACCCGTGCGATCGTACCGAGCCCACCGGCTACACGAAGCGATCGTGTATTGGCGAAAGGCGGCAATCTGCCATCAAACATGCGCGGGTCGAGCTCATAGGGCTCGCGATTGACGTCAAGAAAAGAGCGGGGAAAATGCGCCCGCATCATCGGAATTCCTAGCCGCAATGAATCCGCAAACAGTTCGTCGACGAACGTATCTTCGGAGCGCCGCAGCACTGAAAGATCGAGCCGCGTTTGCGCCAGAAATGACGAGGGATAAGAACGCCCGCTATGTGGAGAATTGCAGACTACGGGGCGCGAAAGCGTCGAAGGTTCATCTAGCTCAAAGGCAGGGCCGAGCTCTTGGACAATCTGGGCGCTCATGCGGGTTTGCTCGATGAAGGGTCAAAGACGCTTGATTCACTGCCAAGGCTCATTCTGCCTGTCTCAATGCCTGATTGGAAAGGCTGTTTTTCATCATGAATCGCCTTCACCCTGCATTTACCCGTATGGCTGTTTATAGAGGTCCTAGTTTCGCGTTGGTGGGGATCGAATGACTAAGAAAACCAAAGAACCGAAAGAGCCAAAAGAGCCGGAAATCGTTGGCCAGAAGATTCTGCTTGCCGAAGACGATAACGACATGCGCCGCTTTCTAGTGAGAGCGCTGACCAAGGCTGGCTATGAGGTCGTTTCCTTTGATAACGGCAAGGCGGCGTATGACCGGCTGCGCGAAGAGCCTTTCGAATTGCTCCTTACCGATATCGTGATGCCTGAAATGGACGGCATTGAACTCGCCCGCCGTGCAACCGAAATCGACCCTCAGTTAAAAGTCATGTTCATCACCGGCTTTGCCGCGGTTGCACTCAATCCTGAGAACCAAGCTCCCAAGGACGCCAAGGTGTTGTCGAAGCCCTTCCACCTCAAGGATCTAGTGAACGAGGTGGAACGCATGCTAGCTGCCTGAACGTTCGCTTGCGCCTCTAGACCTGAGCCGATATAGGAGCAGCCTTCCTAAAAGGGCGCGTAGCTCAGCGGGAGAGCACTACCTTGACATGGTAGGGGTCACAGGTTCGATCCCTGTCGCGCCCACCATTTTGCCATGATTTAGAACGGGACTGAAAAAATGAAAATTCGCAACTCACTCCGCTCGCTGCGCAAGCGCCATCGCGACAATCGTCTGGTGCGGAGAAAGGGCCGCGTCTACGTCATCAACAAGACGCAGCGTCGTTTCAAAGCGCGTCAAGGCTGATTCAAGTCCGATCCGAACGGGCTCTGCGCACGTTATCGCCGCAATTCCCGACTTTGCGCTTGCCCTAGCTGCCGCTAGAATCCCGAAATGGCGGGACGTCGATTCCTTTCGCTACTTATTGTGTTTGCCGCATTTCTTGCGGCAAAGATCGATCTTGCCGCCGCGCAATCGCAATCGACTCCGCCAGGTGTGCGCGAGGCTTTGCCCGATACGAAACCCACCCGTAGGTCGCAACGTCCCGCAAAAGCCGATCGCACGGCGCGGCTGAACGCTCTTTTTGACGCGTTAGCAAAAGCGCCGAACGCGCAAATCGCCAAGCTCGTCGAGAGCAAAATTGAAGCAGCCATGATGCAGTCCGGCAGCGCTACAGCCGATCTTCTGATGACCCGTGCTCGCCTGACCATTGAGGCGAAGGATAATAAGCTTGCCTTCGAATTATTGGACGCAATTATCCAGATCACACCGAATTTTGTCGAGGCGCGGGCGCAGCGCGCAACTTTGTACTATGCGACCAAGGACTTTGCCCGTTCGCTTGCTGATATACGAATGATTCTCTCGCAGGAGCCTCGTCATTACGGTGCGCTCGCCGGGCTCGGCGTGATTTTGCAGGACATTGGCGAGGATAAGCGGGCGCTGGAAGTCTTCCGCCGCGCACTCGCGATCAATCCTTACATGGATATGCTTCCGGAGATGGTAAAGAAGCTCACCATTAAAGTAGAAGGCCGCGAAATCTAGTCGCGCAATCAATCTAGTTCGACGTCTTTTCCACCGACAAAAGCAATGCGCACCATATTGGTGGCGCCGGGTGTGCCGAGCGGTACGCCTGCGACGACGATTACACGTTGCCCTTCCTTTGCAAAACCCTCGCGGAAAGAGATGTTGCAGGCGCGTGCAATCATCTCGTCGAGATCGCGGGCATCTTCCATGATGACGCAATGCGTGCCCCACAGCACCGCAAGCCGGCGAGCGGTCGCTAGATTAGGAGAAAGCGCGATGATCGGCGGCTCTGGGCGCTCACGTGCTACACGCAACGCTGTCGCGCCTGAGCTGGTGAGGCAGAGAATTGCAGGAAGATGCAATGTCTCGGCGATCTGACGGGCAGCAGCCGATATTGCGTCGGCTCCGGTCGCTTCAGGGTTGGGGCGCTGGGTATCGATTACGGAATGATAAGTTGCGTCGCGCTCGACCTCGCGCGCGATCCTGTCCATGGTTTCGACCGCTTCTACTGGATGCTGGCCGGCAGCCGACTCCGCCGAAAGCATGATCGCATCAGCCCCGTCGAAGATTGCTGTAGCGACATCAGAAACTTCGGCGCGTGTTGGGACCGGTGAGGTAATCATTGATTCGAGCATCTGGGTTGCGACGACGACAGGCTTTCCGGCTTGGCGCGCGCCGCGTGTGATCTGCTTTTGCAAACCAGGCACGCGCTCAAGTGGCATTTCAACGCCGAGATCGCCGCGCGCAACCATCAGCGCATCGGACAACTCGATAATTTCGGAAAGCCTCGTGATTGCCTGTGGTTTCTCGATCTTGGACATAATCGCTGCACGACCGCGTGTAAATTTTCTTGCTTCTGCAATGTCTTCGGGCCGCTGAATAAAAGAAAGCCCAATCCAATCGACGCCCTTTTCGAGCGCAGCTTCAAGATCGGTTTGGTCCTTAGGCGTGAGTGCAGAAAGGGTAACGATCGTATCAGGTAGGCTCACGCCTTTACGATCCGAGACATGACCCGCGACCTCGACCTTACTTAGCGCGCGTTTTGGCGATGCCTCGGTTACTCTCAACCGTACCTTGCCATCATTAACGAGGAGACGATCGCCTGGCCGGAGGGCCGACAAGATTTCAGCATGAGGCAGATGCACGCGGTTGATGTCGCCGGGCTTCGGATCATTGTCGAGGATAAAGTTTGAGCCTTCGGCTAGATCGACGCCGCCTGCCGCAAATGTACCCAGACGTAGCTTCGGCCCCTGCAGATCCGCGAGCACGCCAATCGGCCGGCTGTGACGATTTTCGATCTTGCGGATGGCATCGACATAGGTGCGCATCGCATCGGGAGACGTATGACTCATATTAATGCGGAATACGTCCGCACCAGCAATAAAGAGCCGCTCGATGACGGTGGGATCGGAAGAAGAGGGCCCGAGTGTCGCGACGATTTTGGTGCGGCGTTCGCGTTTCATCGCGATGGCGACCCCGGCCGGTTCAGCAACGGTTGCGACCCGCTTGGTGTGGTCTGGCCTTGTTCAGTGAGCTGCACGGTCCAGTTCTTCTGCTCGGTCGTGTCGACCTCGAAAAATCCGGTTCGGTCGTAACCACGCGCGAGACAATCGCCGATACCTTTGATGGTGAACTCCTTTTCCTTCGTGCACATAAAAGCCTTGCCGGCCCATTCGCCGCCCTGGTCGTAATCGAGTGCGTAGATGTAATAGAAGCGTGCGACTAGTGGACCGCGCATCAACGTTTCGCAGGTGTTCGCCGCCACGTTCCACCAGCCTTCCGTGGACCAGCCTTCATTGTCCTTATAGCCGACGGCGACACCGACCCGACTTTGCGTCTGATTGCAAAGTCGGAAATCCGCGTAAGCGAGTGTTGGCATGGTGATGCCTAGTAGTAGCGATATGAGGCGAAAGATTTGTGTCGGCTTCTTCATCGGCTGAGAGAATCTCTATTAAAATCACCACGGCCGAAGCAATTCATTGCTCTATTTGTTCTTCGGTTCTTCAACTGTCAACGACGATCGCCCTTAGATCGTTCACATTGGTGTAGGTGGGGCCGGGATCCAGAAGATCGCCGAGCTGTTCGAAGAAGCCGGTTGAGTTATTGTCGGCGAGGAAACGGGCGGGATCGAGGCCAAGCTTCTTCGCGCGGACCAGCGTTGTTTCGTCGACGAAAGCGCCCGCAGGATCATCGGCTTTACCGCTGCCGCCATCGGTGCCGTCGGTATCGCCCGCGACTGCAGCAATTCCTCTGCTGCCATTCAGCGCAAGCGCGAGTGCGAGTGCATATTCTTGGTTGGGGCCGCCACGGCCTTTTCCGTGCAGCGTTACGGTCAGCTCGCCGCCGGATAGCAACACGCTCCGCTTGCCTTCGCCAGCGATCCTTATGGCTTGCTGAGCATGGCTTTGCGCGATTTGGCGCGCCTCGCCCTCGATCTGATCCCCAAGAACAATTGGGGTAAATCCTTCCTTGCGAGCGGCGTTCGATGCTGCCACCAGCGCATCGATCGGTCGTGCGACGATTCGATATTCGCATTTAGCGAAGGCGCGATTGTCTGGCTTCGGTGATTCGTTTTCAGGGTCACGGAGTGCGCGTGCGATTGAAGGTGGGGGCTCGATCTTACGCTGGAGGAGGATCGCCTGTGCCTCCCGGAGCGTGCTCGGATCAGGAACTGTGGGGCCTGATCCGATCACTGAGGGGTCATCGCCGGGCACGTCGGAAATGGCCAATGTCAGGAGCCTTCCGCGCGGCGTGGAGGTTGCAAGACGACCGCCCTTGATGCGGGAAAGATGCTTTCGAACCGTGTTGATCTCACTAATGGTAGCGCCCGAGGAGAGGAGAGCGCTGGTGAGGCCACGTTTGTCGTCGAGAGAAATTCCAAGTGCAGGGGCGATCCAATTCGCCGAGGCGCCGCCCGACAGCAACACCAAGACCAGGTCGCTGTCGTTTGTTTGATGGGCAAGTGTTAGCACACGCTCGGTCGCGTTGAGGCCGGCCTCATCAGGGACAGGATGGCCCGCTTCCACCATTTCGATCCGGCGCGTCGGGCGGCCGTAGCCATGGCGGGTAACGGCAATGCCGGCGATCCTATCGAGAGGCAAGCCCGCGCCTAGATAATGCGCCTCCGCAACTTCGGCCATGGAGCCAGCGGCCTTGCCGGCGGCGAGAACTAGAATATTCCCATGTTCCGGCGGGTTTGGTAACGCAGGGGTGAGACAGATGGAGGGATGTGCTGCGGTGACGGCGGCATCAAATAATTGCCTGAGCAGCATCTTTGTTGCGTCCCGATTCATGTCGCACTTCTACTCGATTCGTGTTGGCGGGATGTTGTAGAGTGTATTTACGCGATACTCGAAAGGGAATGCGAGATGAAACAGCTCGACGATCTTACTCGCACGGAGCTTGAAGCCGCCGTATATCGCCGCTTAGTCGAGCACTTGCGGAGGCGTACCGAAGTTCAAAATATCGATCTGATGAATCTTGCGGGCTTTTGCCGCAATTGCCTCTCCAATTGGATGAAGGACGCCGCTGATGAGAAAGGCGTGGCGATGACAAAGGACGATAGCCGCGAGATTGTCTACGGCATGAGTTACGAGGAATGGAAGAGGCTTCATCAGAATGAGGCGAGCGCCGAACAGAAGGCCGCCTTCGACAAAGCGGACGCCAAGCGCTAATTCTTTCGTCAAACCAGCAAGGAATGGAGACCGCGATGGCGGCCGCGCCCAATTTTGCGAAAGCAAAACTGAAATCTATCGTCGAGCGCATTGAAAAACTTGAGGAAGAAAAGAAGACAATCTCCGACGATATCCGCGAGGTTTATGCAGAGGCGAGGGGCGAGGGCTTCGATGTAAAGGCGTTGCGTACTGTCGTCCGCATGTACAGGCAGGACAGGGCCGAACGCCAAGAGCACGAGGCCCTTGTCGATCTTTACCGCGATGCCTTGGGAATGGGCGGCTAGGCTGGGATCAATTCGCGCGGAAAGCCAGTTTGCCGGGTATGAGGGCAGCTTCGCGGTCGAAAATGATTGTCGGCAGCGCTACTACCGCCGGGCCGGCGAAGCGAGACATGGCGGGTTGTTCCGTCGCGCTCAAATTGAACTGAACACGTAGCGCCATACGTGCAGGCTCCACGAGGGTCATGGCAGTCGAATGATCCGGCTGACGAAGTTCGTTAGAGAACTGAACGGAGTTGCCACCGAGCAGCGTAACGGGAGCGTTCGCGGCATCGGCATAGTGTTTTACGGTGGGGGCAGGTCCGGTCACACGAGCACGCGGTGCGGATTGTGAAGTTGATTGCTGAGCAGGTAAGGCGACCGGGTTATTGCGAACGAGACCACTATCGGTTGCTGCATAACCCAAAGCCTTAGTTTGCAATCCATTGCTGCCGGTGATGGCTGCTGGCAGCGCAGCGGTGACGTCGCCTGCGTATGCCAACTGACGAGAATTCAGCGAAGCGATGACGCTGTTGGCGGGACGCGGGCGCGGAATGGGTGTAGTGGCGCCTGCTTCGGCGAGATTTGCGCCGGGTCCTGTGACCCATTGCAGCTGCGGGCCGCGTTGCTGCGGCGTATCGACTGCGGCGAGTGCCAAGGGCTTAGCGGTTTCGATCGTTTTCGAAGCCGCAGCGACCATAGCCGGACGCGAGCGCACGGTCGTAATATTGCTTTCTTGGTCCTCGCTCTCTTCTTTTTTCTTCTTACCGAAAAGACCGGCGAAGAATTGCTTCATGCGTGTGTTGCTGGCGTTCGCTCCGGAATTTTCCTCGTCCGCGCCGCCTCGCGAAGCCACCGCGTATGAATCAACTTTTCCGTCGCGTGCCCTTATCTCCGCGAGCGCGAGTTCGTAACCTTGCAGAGGTCGGCCGTCGGCGGGTACGTGGACGGTCTTACCGTCTGGGAAAATGCGGGCGAGTAGTTCGCGCGAAGCCTTCGGCCAATGACGCACGCCCCCGGTGTCGAGATGGACGAAAGGCGAGCCGGAGGTAGGATAGAAGCCGACACCGCCGCGCTGCAGGCGGAGCCCGATTTCGCGCAGGCGGGAAAGCTCGACGCCAGGGATGTAGAAGTCGATCGCCTTGCCGAGCATATGCTGGCTGAATTGAGCAACACCGCGACTGCGCGCGCGTAGCATGGCGTTTGTCCCTGGCGCGCGATAACCGCAAATAACATGAATCGAATCGGTGGCACCTACCTCGCGATGAACCTCCCACAACAGATCGATCAGGTGCGGATCCATCTTGATAGGATCGTCCTCACGCCAATCGCGCAAAATATGATTGATCTTTACTAGCGCAGCTTCGTCGTAACGGCCATCGCGCTTGAAAGTGACTGTGAGGTCTTCACCTGTGTGCAGATGGTGGAACGAGATCGTCCGCGTGTCGCCATTCGCGATCACGCTCTGTAGGCTTTGGGATCCAAAAAAGAAAATTGCTGCCGCAAGGCTCATGCGCCGCCCGGCACGAAATACAATTGAAAATCTGGCCTTGCGCGCTGTGTCAGCTGGCACGTGCGACTTTTTCCGCTCGAGTCAGGCCATCGCGCGCGCGGCGTCCCCGGGCCGCGTATGGCTAAATTACTCAATTCGTTGTCGGAAAGGGTTAATCGAAAGTTACCGCCCCCTCACCGATTTCAGGCTTGGAGTAACCATTGAACATGGCGAAATCGGGCCGCTGAACGAGTTCCACCCCCTGTTGGTAAACAGGAGGTGGACGCTGAAAAGCGGCAGAATTTAGCGGAAAAGGCCGAAGAAATTGCCGGAATTCGTTTCCCGCCGGCTGTTCTTGCTGCCCCGACGATCGTCACGGGTTTCGGCGCGGGGCTGGAAGAAGAACAGGAACGGATTTTCAAAGTTCATGCCGCCTCCCCCCACCGAATACCTTAGCGCATCGCGGCTCACATTCGCGCTGCCGACCGAGCGCTGCTCAACGGCAATGTCGGCGACCTTGCGCTCGTCGGTCTTGAGCGCCTGAAGTAGGCGGACGTCGCGGCCATAGATGTCTTCGCGAATCTGCAACTTGCCGTCTTCGTCCACAAATGCTGTCTGATAGGTGATGTGCACCGGGAGCGGTTTTGGGAAATCTATGTTGATCTCGGCGCCGCCGAACATTTTCTTGATTTTATCCTGCGTATAGCCCTGGTTCGGAAGCTGGATTGAAAGCAGCTTCTCCCCGTACTCAATCGGGTTCTGCACTCGCATGCAGCCGTGGCTGAACGCACGCTTATCCTGCGCGAATAACTGTTTGTCCGGAGTATCGTGCTGATAGACAAGGAATTTGTTCGGGAAATTGAAACGGATACGGCCGAGGGCGTTGGCTTCGCCTGGTGGCTGATAAATGCGAACCGTGCCATCCTTGTTCTGCTCGAGTTTTAGGCCGATACGCGAAAGCGCCCCCGGATCCTGGCGGAGCGCGGGCAAATATTCGTTCGCGATGATCGACGGCGGCACATTCCACGTCGGATTGACCGTAATGAATTTCATATCAGGGCTGATCATAGGCGTCGGCATGCCGGGCTTACCCACGACAATGCGTGTCTTCCAATACTCTTTGCTGTTGTTCACGATCTTCAGCGAGTAGTCCGCAATGTTGACCATGACATAGGTATCGCCACGCAGATCACGCGGCAGCCAGCGCCAGCGCTCGAGATTGGCAAGAATGACGTCGGCGTCCTTATCGCGGCGCGGGCCGTTGATCGAGTCTATCGTGGCTTGGTTCAGCACACCGTTCGCGGGAAGTTTCTTTTCCGCCTGATACTTCTTGACCGCGTCGGCGACGGCCTTGTCATATGTGGTGTCGTCGGCATTTTCCTTGACGCCAAGACGCTCGCGCAGGAGCGGCAAACGCGGATCCTGTATCGTGTCTTTGCCAAGCTTGAGTATCGGTCCGTTGGGAATGCGAATCGGGCCTAATTCGCCTTTTTTCGAGCGCGTTTCGGCAAATTTTACCTTCAACGCTTTATAGGCGGGATGCTGCGGTAAAAACGACGCAAGCGTATCAGCTGGGTTGTTGGTGAGTGCCAGCTTCGCAAGAGTTGCGGCAGGCTCCGGTACATCTTGGTCATAGAAAATATCGTTGCTTATGCGCGTAAATGAAACGCGGCCAATGGCAGCATGGCGTACATAGGTAAGCGCTGCATTCGTCAGTTTCAGTTCTGCGTCGGCAAGCGTGTCGGGCTCGAGACCCGCCTTTAGTTCCGGACTCGCGTATTCGGTGGGCTCAAGTCCGTCGGCGTCGGCCCCTTTGAAATAGTTTACAGCCGACGAAGCGCGGGCATTTGCTTGACCGTTGTCGATCCATAGCGGCGCAAAGCCGCGATCGCGATAAAAAGCTTCAAGTGCGTCGCGCTCTTTCTTACGGTCCTGATATTTGGTGCTCTTGGTTGCGAGTAGATCGCGGATCTTTTCCGCGATTGCGGCGTCGGTCGTCGAAAGCGACGTCGCGATCGGGGCCTTGGAAAGATCCTTGCCCACATAAGCAGGGGGAGGCGGAGCGACATTAGTTTCCGGCTGCGGCGCTGCGGCAGTGCTCGGGGCGGGCACGCTTGCTGTTGCCGCCGGCGGGTTGCTGTCGACAGCAGGTGCGGGATTCGGGGTCGGGGTAACGACAGTAACGGAGGGGGCGCTCGGCAACGATACATTGCCAATGTCGGCTGGACCGGGAGGAATAACATTGGCCTCTTCTGGGACCGGGACCAGCTTATCGATGTTTGTTTTTGCTTCCGCGGAAGCTTGGGCGAGCGCTATCGGGGCACGGGCTGAAGGTTCACCGGGAGCAACTGACTGAGCGGAGACAATTACCGGCGCTAGAATAATTCCCGAGCTCAAAAGAGCTAGAATCGAGGCCCCGGCCAATAGTTTGCCTTTGTGCAACCGCCGCATCGCTACCTCCATTGGATGGTAGGTTCTGACAGACCCGGCCATTCGAAATCAAGGCACAACCGCGTTAGTCAGGTATTCCGCCAATAAGTGTCACTTCCCGGCCACGCCAGAACCGACCACTTCCGCTGGTTCGCCGTCTGCCTCGGTAGCAATGCCTAAATCCTTAAGCTTGCGATAGAGCGTCGAGCGCCCGATTCCAAGGCGGCGCGATACCTCGGTCATGCGGCCTCGATAATGTGCAATTGCAAAACGGATAGCAGTGGCTTCCAGTTCCTCCATCGGCTTCACGTGCCCGTCATGGCCTAAAAGCCCGAGTGTATCGTAGGTTGTGCCAGGCGAGGTTGCAGGCGCGTCGAGGATGAGCGGTGTGATGCCCGGCTGTAGGCCTTCGGGGATCGATGCTGGTTGCGGAATCGAGAAGCCCTCGAAGCCCGGCACTTGCGCTGCGATCTGCGGAAATTCGGCGACTCCTATTTCGTCGCTTTCCGCTAGGACAACGGCACGAAAAACGGCGTTCTCAAGTTGGCGCACATTGCCGGGCCAGCGATAGCTCGTGAGCATCTTGATTGCGTCGGCAGAAACCGAGCGCACGCGCTTTCCCTCTTCCGCGGCGAAGCGTGTGACGAAACGGCGGACGAGATCAGGCACATCCTCAGTACGCTCGCGCAACGGAGGCACCGTGATCGGGAAAATGTGAAGGCGATAAAATAGATCTTCGCGAAAGCTGTCCGTTTTGACGCATTGCAGAAGATCGCGATTGGTCGCTGAGATCAGGCGGAAGTTCACTTTCACCGGTTTACGCGAACCAACCGGATCGACCTCACCCTCCTGAAGGGCACGGAGCAATTTTACTTGCGCCTCGGCGGGAAGTTCTCCGATCTCATCGAGAAACAAGGTGCCACCGTCAGCTTCGACAAATTTTCCGACCTGACGGTCGGAGGCACCCGTAAAAGCTCCCTTCTCATGGCCAAAAAGAATGGACTCGACGAGATTGGCAGGGATCGCTCCGCAATTCACAGCGACGAATGCTTTGTTCGCGCGGCTACCGGCAGCGCGGATTGCGCGAGCCAGGAGTTCCTTGCCGACACCGGATTCTCCTTCAAGCAATACAGGAATTTCTGATGTTGAAGCTTTTTCCGCGAGCTTGAGGGCTGCTTGCATGCGCGTGCTCGCCGTCGAAAAATCGCTGAATGCAACGGTGTCGGAAACGGCGCGCTGCATGCGACGTACTTCACCGGCAAGCGCCGCTTGCGCGAGTGCGTTACCGACCGAGACGTGTATGCGCTCGGGGCCGACAGGCTTAACGCAGAAATCGACGGCGCCCGCGCGCATCGCTGTGACCACGGTATCGATCGACCCTTGCGCTGTGAGCACGATCACCGGAATGCTTATGCCACGTTCTTTCAGGCGGCCGAGAACACCCAGACCATCGAGGTCCGGCATTACTAGATCAAGGATCATGCAAGCGATGCTCGCGCCTTCGGGGCTCTCCAACAAGCGCACGGCTGCATCGCCGTTATCAAGCAGTTCCGGCTCGTAGCCAAAACGTTTCAGCATGGCGTCGATCAACCGGCGCTGAACCGGATCGTCGTCGACAACAAGTACGCGCATGGTCATTGAACCTCCTGACGGGCCACGGATTGCCCGTCCCATTCCGGGTCACTCTCGACGACTGCCGTTAACGGAACCTGAATCGCCGCTGCCAGAAGGCCCTGTAAGGACGGATTGATCCGCTGCCCGGTGCGTTACATATGTAAAGATGTAAGGAACGAGAGAATCGTTCGGCCACTGGATCCAGCGCACAGGAAACCATGCTCCCCGTCTTTCACGTTCCGTCCGGAAGTGCCGCCCGCAAGAGCGACGCACTCGGATCATTACCGGAATGGAACCTTCGCGATCTCTATGCGGCAATCGACGCCCCCGAGGTCGCCGCCGACCTTGCGCGCGGGGATGCCGAATGCATTGCATTCGAGGAAACCTACAAAGGCAAGCTTGCCGTAATCGCAAACGCGCCGAATGCAGGGGAAAATCTCGCCATCGCGGTGAAACGCTTTGAGGCAATCGAGGACTTGCTTGGAAAGTTGATCTCTTATGCAGGCCTTATGTATGCGGGCGATACCACCGACGCGAAGCGCGGTAAATTTTATGGCGACGTGCAGGAAAAGATCACGGCGGCTTCTTCGCATCTTCTGTTTTTCACGCTCGAACTGAATCGTATTGACGATGCCCTGGTCGAAGAGGCATTGGCATCTTCCGCACTCGGCCATTACCGGCCTTGGATCGAAGACGTCCGTAAAGAGCGACCATATCAGCTCGAGGACAAGATCGAACAATTGTTTCACGAAAAATCCGTCACGGGTCGCAGCGCTTGGAATCGGTTGTTCGACGAGACGCTTGCGTCATTGAAATTTAAAGTTGGCGAGGAAGAGCTTGCGCTTGAAGCGGCGCTAAATCTCTTAATGGATCAGGAGGAGGCGCGGCGGCACGCCGCAGCCGATGCGATTGCCGATATATTCCGTAAGAACTTGCGAACCTTTACGTTAGTCATGAATACTCTTTCGAAGGACAAGGAGATTTCAGACCGCTGGCGGGGCTTCGAGGATATAGCGGACGAGCGGCATCTTTCGAATCGTGTCGAGCGTGAATTGGTGGAAGCGCTGGTTTCTTCGGTGCGCGCATCTTTTCCGCGGCTCTCGCATCGATACTACGCGCTGAAAGCAAAATGGCTCGGCAAGGATAAGCTGGAATATTGGGACCGGAATGCGCCGTTGCCCAAGGTACCACTGCGCTCGATCGAATGGGATGAGGCGCGCGAAACAGTTCTCTCCGCCTACAGCGCGTTCTCACCGAAGATGGCTTCGGTTGCGAAGCGCTTCTTTGATGACCGTTGGATTGACGCGCCAACGCGCCCCGGAAAGGCGCCGGGCGCATTCGCACATCCGACAGTGCCCTCGGCGCATCCCTATGTGCTGCTCAACTACCAGGGCCGCCCGCGCGACGTGATGACGCTAGCGCATGAACTGGGTCATGGTGTGCATCAGGTGTTGGCGGCGCGCAACGGCGCGCTTATGGCACCGACACCGCTTACACTTGCTGAAACCGCCAGTGTTTTCGGTGAAATGCTCACTTTCCGCTCGCTGCTATCCAAAATTACCGATGCGCGCGAGAAAAAAGTGATGCTCGCCCAAAAGGTGGAGGATATGTTGAACACGGTCGTGCGGCAGATCGCGTTCTATATGTTCGAGCGCAAGGTCCACACAGAACGGAAACAGGGCGAGCTGACGTCCGAACGTCTTGGCGAAATCTGGCTCGAAATCCAAAGTGAAAGTCTAGGACCCGCAATCCGGCTAGGTTCGGGATACGAAACCTATTGGGCCTATGTCGGGCATTTCGTGCACGCCCCATTTTACGTTTACGCCTATGCGTTTGGCGATTGTCTCGTGAACTCGCTCTACGCGGTTTACGAGCGTGCCGATGCGGGCTTCGCGGACCGCTATCTTGAGATGCTCGCAGCCGGCGGCACGAAGCATCACTCCGAATTGCTGAAACCCTTCGGTCTCGACGCGCGGGATCCGAAATTCTGGCAGACTGGCCTTGACCTCATTGACCGCATGATTACCGAGATTGAGACCCTCGACGCGAAGAGTTGACCGCTGAGTTTTCTGCGACGCCCCAATCATCGCAACAGTTTGTAGCGCCCTGACAACCGCGCTAGCATTCTCCTCTCGCTGGAGTATGCGGCATGGAAAAACTGGCGAAAGCGGCGATCGGCGAACAGGATCCCGGCAAACTGCAGTTTGCCGATATTCAGAGGGCGGAAAACGAAAGCATCAACAAGCGTCGCAGCCGCATCGGCCGGGATAAGGTTCGCCAGATTTCTGCGAAGGGCGGCGTGCCGGTTTATGACACGGTTGCCCTTTCTCTCTCGGGTGGCGGCATTCGCTCGGCGGCGTTTTCGCTTGGTGTCTTGCAGGCACTCAATCACCAGGGTGTTCTGAACAAAATAGATTACCTCTCGACCGTTTCCGGCGGCGGTTATATCGGTACGTCGCTAAGTGCGACGATGTCGATGAGCAGAGGCGAATTTGTTTTTGAGCGAGGAGAACAAAGTCAAAATACCGTCGCGCCCGGGCTCGCTTCCGAAATCAGCGACACGGAAGCCGTCGGCCATATTCGCAATTATTCGAACTACCTGATTCCGCGAGGATTTCGTGACGTGCTCACGGGCGTCGCTATCGTAGTGCGTGGGCTTGTGGCCAATCTCGGGCTTTTGTTGCCGATCGTGTTGTTGCTGGCGGCGATCACGGTATGGTCGAATCCTAACCGCACGTCACTCACCTGCGCGGATTTTTTCGGCTATCCGCTGTGCAAATATCTTCCAATAGAGAGCTTCGGGTTGACGCTTTTCTTTGCTTTGACAGGGCTTGTCCTGTTTTTCCTGTGGGCACTTTATCGTTCGCTTCTTCGCCCCGATATGCTGGCGGAGTTTCGCGCCAGCGCTCCGTTTCTTGCCGCCGCCTATTTAGTCTTTCTCGCGATTGTTTTCTTTTGCGAATTGCAGCCTTTTCTCATCGACGGCATGTTCGATATCGCCGATAGCGGTGGTTTTTTCAGTTTCTTTGCGGGGCTGATTAAGACGCTTGCTGCTGTCGCAACGCCGATAGCGGCCGTCGTCACGTTATTTCGCCAGCAGCTCGCTGCGGTTCTGAAAAATACAAGTGCCGAGTCGAATCTCTCGACAAAATTCCTCGCCGGTTTCGGAAAAACTGCGATCTGGATTGCAGCTCTGGCGTTGCCGTTGCTAATCTGGCTTGGGTATCTCTATCTCTGTTACTGGGGCATCATCAACGATAAGGCCGTCCCCGGCAGCCAGGGAATTCATACGCCGCAATGGCTGCTTACGGGTGCAACGATATTCAGCCAGCATGTGACGGCTTGGCTTGGCAAATGCGCGGACTCGGTTCTCTTTGCGACACTGATCGCGCGGCCAATGTCGCTGCTCTATCTTGCATCGGGACTGGCTCTGCTGGTCGTTTCGTGGTTGCTGAAACCGAATGCGAATTCGTTGCACCGGCTTTATCGCGATCGGTTGAGTAAGGCATTCCTATTCGATCCGAATGCGCATGCCGATGATCGTTTGATCACGCGCGATGATCCGAGTCCTGATCAGAAGCGCGACTTTGACCAGCTTGATACGATGCGGCTTAGCGAAATCGCGCCAGTTTTCACGCCCTATCACCTGATCAATGCGGCGTTGAACATTCAGGGTTCCGACTACGCGAACCGACGCGGCCGCGATGCCGATTTTTTTCTGTTCTCACCGCTCTATACGGGAAGTTTGGCGACTGGCTACGCGCGCACGCGTGAGTTGGAAGCAATCGCGCCTGCGCTGGATCTCGCAACCGCGATGGCGATCTCAGGCGCAGCCGTTTCGTCTAACATGGGCGCGCAATCGATCCGGCCATTGACGCCGACGCTGGCACTTCTCAACTTTCGGCTGGGTTATTGGTTGAAAAATCCGAAGTATGTCGGTGTGCCTGCACGAGGGCTTGCACGAGTTGGCGCAATGCTCAAAGCCCGTTGGTATAAACCTGGTTCGTTTCTGTGGTCCGAAATCACCGGCCGCCTCTACGAAAATAGCAGCGATGTGTATCTCACGGACGGCGGACACATCGAAAATCTTGGTATTTACGAGCTGCTGCGCCGCCGCTGTCGCGTGATCATCGCCGTTGACGCGGATGCCGATCCGGAAATGCGTTATGGCTCGTTCGTGACGCTGCAACGCTACGCGCGCATTGATCTGGGTGTGCGGATTGAAATGCCTTGGGAAAGGGTCAGCGAAACAACACTTGCTCTCATGCGGTATCGCCGCGATGAAAAAGGTTCGTCGCCGCCGAAACCGGCAAAAGGACCCCATGCGTCCATCGGAATTATTGACTATGGCGGGGGTGCCAAGGGATTTCTTGTTTATCTGAAATCTTCGGTCACCGGTGATGAAAACGACTATGTGCGCGACTACCGCCGCCGCTACAACGAGTATCCGCATGAGTCGACGGGCGATCAGTTCTTCAGCGAGGAGCAATTCGAAGTTTATCGGGCGCTCGGGTTTCATGTAGCCAACGGCGCCTTTGGCGGCAGCGAAATCGTCGAGGTTGAGGGGGCCCCGAAACCTGTGACGTTGATGGACAAGAAAAACACAACAGTAAAAGCCGTTCGCGAAGCTTTGCTCTGAATGTGCCCTGTTTTGTCGAATGGCTGGTGTTTCGGTGTCGACTGCCTATGTTGATTGAAAGACCAGTCGAGAGCCACTCGCGCCGTGACCGATAACGAACGAAACCGCTTCTCCGCCCGCGCGGCGCGCTACGCACGCGTGGGTACGAATGTGGGCGGGGTCGCCGCGCAAATGATCGGCTCGCGCATGTTCGGCTTTGCACTAGACCGCGGGGCAAATGCAATCGCGCTTGCCGCAGCACTCGGCAACCTCAAAGGACCGATCATGAAGGTGGCGCAGCTCATCGCCACCATTCCCGA
>Ga0105249_10002321_pt1 | contig 16512 bp, 18 predicted proteins | sample KBSS44metaG_FD_81522 | JGI IMG/M metagenome (GOLD analysis project Ga0105249, IMG submission 81522) | Switchgrass rhizosphere microbial communities from Kellogg Biological Station, Michigan, USA - KBS S4-4 metaG | ecosystem: Host-associated > Plants > Roots > Rhizosphere > Soil | place...
ATGGGGCGCGCCTGCTCGAATTTGGTCTTGTTCTCTTCCTCGGTCGGCTTGTCGGCTACAATTTTCATGGCTTAATGTCGCACCCACGTCGCGACGTGTCAAATGTTTTCGTGTGCCTTTGCGAAGGCTGCGGCCAATGCCCCGGCGGAGAGTTGGTCGTTTCTCCGCACCCGTTCATCGAGGAAGGCCTGCACCCGCTCGAGCTCAATCTGCTCCACCCGCGTGGCAAGGCGGTCAACCAGCCCGTCCATGTCCGGAAGGTTGGTTAGGGCGTATTCTCCCCCACCTTGATAGATGAAGGCGTCGTCAAGAATGACCGCGATGGCGCGGCGCAGGCGGTCAGCCGGCGTCTTTGGTGTTTCCGCGAGGTATTTCATAAGTCTTTCCACTGGGGTCCGAACAGTTCAAACAAAATTGGTTCCAGAAGCCTTCGAGCCCGTCGGCCATCTGCGGCGTGCATTTGGGGCAGAAACGGATGGGGCGCGTCGAAGTCGCGGTAGGCTTGGAGCAAAAGCAGGCCCGTGGCCCGGTGCTTTTTCAGAACTTCGCGCTCGATTGCGGAAAAGGATTTTTTGTTCATGGTCGGTAAGGTGGCAGATTACCGCGCCCGCACAAGTGTTTTCTTTGCGCGGGTCACGGCCACATAGTAGATGTTCGCTTCCTCGCCCGTGGCTTCCTTGTTCTTGAACGTCTCCTCGAGGAGGCAAACACGGTTCCATTCCAGGCCTTTCGCCTTGTGGACGCTCGAGCAGACCACGGCGGGCTTGCGGGCGTTGTCGCTGTCCTCGAAAAGCGCGGTGATTTTCAATTCGATATCCGTCACGCTCTCGCAGCCCTCGGCCACCGTGGCCAGCGTCTGGACTTGGTCTTGAATCAACTCGAGCTTGGAAGAGACGTGCCGGCCACCGCTGGCCTGAATGCGGCGGGATTGCTTGGTGCCCCAGGCGGTGAGCTTTTCCAGGAAGTTCGGGACAGACTTGGCCTTCAGCTTGCGGACCATGCCGACCAGCTGCTTGCCGATGTCGCGGCCTTCGATGCGGGCGGCGGTTCCGTTGCGGAGCAGCGAGAGGCAGACGCTCATCAGGGGCGCGTTGAGACGGCTCAGAACGGCATCACCAACGACGAGGGACTTCACCGCGACGTCCAGGCCCATGTCGAGCACTTCGCCTTCGGGGGCGCTCGGAGCGGCGGTGTAATCAGGCACCACGACGTTTGCCAAGGCCACCACGGTCTTCGGGCAGCGGTAGGTAGTCGTCAGACCAAGCTGGCCGGCGTTCAGCCGCTGGCGCATCATGTGCATGCCGTCCGTCGCCGCGCCACGAAAACCATAGATGGCCTGCCGGTCGTCGCCGACGATGCAGATGCGGCCCGTCTTCAGGCAAGCGCGCTCGGCCATCAGCAACTGCGGCATGTTCATGTCCTGCGCTTCGTCGACCACGACCATGGAAAAGGTGGGCTTGACCCAACCGGCAACCACGGGCAGCCAAACCATGTCGTTGAACGAGACGCGGTCGGCTTGGTCGGCAATCAGGGTCTCCTTGAGGACCGCGATGGCGAGCTTCGCCAACTTCGCGGGCGGGAATTCGGCTTCCATCTCGTCCGGCACCGTGATGTTGCGCGAATCGATAATGTCAAGCACCGTGTTCAGGTCCGGCACCGATGTGGTGAGGTTTTTGCAGAAACCGACGAGGCGATGGAGCGCGGAGGCCACCTCGTCTGGCAGGCAATCCGTTACGCGGTTGATGCGGTCATATTCGACGGCGTCGTCCGGGCGGGCGTTGCGCCAAACGCTCTTGATGAAGAAAAAGCCCAGGGAATGGAGGGTGCGGACGTCCACGCGCGCGTCGGTGATTTTCTCCTGCGCTTCCTTCTGGTTTTTCTTGTTGAAAACGGCATAGAGCAGGCGACCGGTTTCGGGAGCGTGATTGAAGGCCTCCTTGATGGTGGTGGTCTTGCCGGTGCCCGCGCGAGCCTGCACAACCATGTTGCCGGTGCCCGTCGCAAACCATTGGAAGATAGCGGTTTGCTCCTCGGACCAGTTGACAGACGTTGTCGGCGTCGGAACGACAGCGGCGCGGGGCGCGGGGGCTTGAACCAGGGCGGCGGCTTCCTCAGCACGGTCCGCCGAGACGACCCAGCAGCGTTTCGCACCATTCCATCGGGCCCCGAGCGCTTTGAGCTGCTCCTTGACCGGGTAGGTGTTTCCCGTGATTTCCACCAGAGCCGTCGCTTTTTTCGTTTCGTTCATGTGGTTAAATTACCACGGCGCGACGGCACGTCAAGCGAATTTAATCAACAAAATGACCGTCCCGGTAGACGCATTTGTTTTCCGGCATCCGGAAAATCTGTGCGCCCGGGATGCGGCGGGCAATTCGATACGCGAACGTCAGGCACGGAAACCGGAGGTTCGCTCCGGAAATCCGATACCATCTGTCCTCGTCGTCGTTCAAATGAATTCGCCCGGAATATTATAGGGCCGGGTGAGCTCCACCTTGGCGAATTTGAGCTCAATGTCGTAAGTGGCTGTTTTTCCGTAGCGCGGATGCACCAGGAAAAAGACTTGCTTCGGGTCCACGGGGGAGAAGCCGGACGCAAGCCCGTAGCCGTCGACACCTGGGAAGCCACCATTAACGATAAAGGAGCCTCGGGCATGTGGCAGAACGATACCGCGGTGCAGGTGCCCCACGAGATAATAATGCGGACTCGGCTGGCCTTCTTTTCCGAACAGCTGGCTTGTGCTGCTCACCATGCGCCCAACGGCGTGGTTGGGGATGCCCAGCGCGCGGTCACCGCCCTTGAGCTGGTCGCCGTGGGAGAGGTGGAACCGGAAGCCCTGCACGTCGAAAAGGCTTACCGGCTGCGTGTCGAGTTGCCAGGACACCGTCTTGAGCTCTCGCGTCAATGCCTCCGTGTAGCTGTAAACGAAGTTGTCGAGGTTCGAGAACCGCTGGTCGGTCGGCATCTTGTGCTGATGCCCCCAGCGGGTATGATTGCCGACGGTGCAGACGACGCGCGTTCGGGGCACGAGTGGGGACAGATTCCGCAGAAACTGAGCAAATGCGTGGCCGGCACCATACCATTGCGAAAAAAGCGTGTGCCGCTGCGCCACTTCAGCGGCGTGGTTCAGCGCGCCGTGCAGCATGTCGCCGCCCATGACCACGACGAGCTCGTCCAGCGCTGTCGTGGTGTGGTCGCGCATGATGCTCGTGACGGCCTCTTCGTAAAACTTCAGGCGCGCGAGAAACACCTCGAAATTGTATTCACCGAAGCCCATTGTCTGAGCGGGGTCGATGACCTGACCGACGTGCGTGTCCGAGAGGAAAAGCACGGCGGACTGCGGCTTGCCTTTTCCTCCGCTGACGCGAATCTGGGGCGGCATCGGGGCGTAGGAGAGCGGGGCGAGGTCTTTTGCCGCGGCCACGAGTTGGTCGATGGCGGCCTGCTCCTTCAGCGCGCGGTTGTATTTCAGCCGGAGCGCGTCGTGCTGGCGTTTCCAGAAGTCTGCTCCCGCGCGCTCCTTGTCCTCTTCGTAGCCCGTGGCCTCCTGGACGGTCTCGCCGGCATTCTCCGGAAAAGGTTTCGGCTCAAGCATGCCCGTCCAGGCCTTGACCGTTGCTTTCGCCCCCTCGACGGCTTGTTGCATTATCTCCTGCCCGATGTGTTTGGCGAGACGTTGTCGCTTGCCACGGACGGCGGCCTGACTGCGGCCAGTCTTTTCCGCCGCGACCTTGTTGCTGCAGCCGGAGGCTAAGATTTCGAGTTCGTAAGTGGACCAGGGTTTGTCGTTCATTCTTGGTTAGGTTTTGGTTTGATAAAACTGGGCGGAAGCATTATTCCGCCGTCGGAGACCGGTTCGTCCGGCGCTTTCCCGAGGCCGGGGGCTTCGGCAACGACGATGATTTGCTCTCCGGGCGCGCGTTTAAACGCAGCATCAAAATCGAGCATCGCGGCCTCGGGAGTGGTTCCGCGACCGATGATGGCGTGGCCTTCTTTTTCGACGTCGCCCCAATAGGCGAGAAAATACTCCTGCCCCTCTTGCGTGCGAATCGTGGTGAGCGAAGGCTTGAATTGAAACGACGGGCGCTGGAGTTGCCGGGCGGATTGCAGCTGCGCCTCGAGAAATTCTCGCTGTGCTTTGTGGACCGCCAGCACCTCCTTCTCAAACTCGCCGTAGAACCCGCTCGCGCTCCATCGCTCGGCATCCGCCAGAACAGCGTCGAGCCGATTGCAAAGCGCGGAAAACGTCGCAGACGCGGAGGCAGACGCGCCGCCGTCGAGTTCAGGCCGGTTGGGGACGTCTTCCGAGAAAATCGAGCGGTGCGGCTCGAGCAGATACGGCTGAAGGCTGTGCAGAATCGAGAGCAGCGTTGAAATCTGCTGCTGATTGCTGTCCTCGCGGCTTTTCAACGTTAGGACCTGAGACGGCTCTCTTTCCGGCTCGGAGTTATCGTGATTTCGAGGTCGCATATTTTTCTTTGGCCCAACCGAGTAAATGTAACGCGTCAACCGCGTTGTCATCCAAGATAGCACGGGTCACGGTATCTCGCACCTGCAAAGGAGCTGGCTTTCCCTTATTTTTTCCCGCCTTCAGGATGCGTTCCACGAGTTGAAAACGGGGGTTCTTGCAGAGGTGCCGCGCCATGTCGTCCTTCTTCGCGCCGCCGCTGCCCGTCGCCCATTTCTTTAACGTCTGCACCGGGCAGCAATCCAACTCCATTCCCATCACTTCTGGCCCACAAGACTCCGCGGAGCGGGCCGAGGCAAACCAGCAGGCGGTTCGCAGGCTTGCCCAGAGTTGTGTTTGTGCGCAGCCCGCCGACTGAAATTGGACATCTTCCCAAACGAGAAGGTCAATCCCAATGACGGTGTGCAAGTCGATAATCCAGCTGTAGAGCGACCAAACTCGGGCGTCTCCCGTTCGGGATATTGTCTTTTTGCTCAATTCCAGCGTTCCGCAGGCGAGAGGGTAGTCGTTTGCCTCGAGAGCGTAGCCAGTTTTCGAGCCGAGGTCGAGAGCGAGAATTTTCACCGGCTGTGAATTCCTTGCTTCTTCATCTCACGTTGCAGCTTGGCGAGAATTTCCACATGCATCTGCCGGATGCGCTCGCGGGTCACCTTGAGCTTGCGGCCTACTTGCGCGAGGTTCCATCCCTCGTCATAAACGTAGCGCACAATGGTTTTCTCCCGCGCGGTGAGACACGCCCGGCATTTCTCGAGCGCCGCACGGATGAAAACGGAGTATTCCTGTTCCTCAAACTCGTGGTCCACGGTCGTGGGGACCACCGGCACCCCCTCGGACGAATCCCAGGACATCGGCACTGGCTGATTGTCCTGCGCGCCGTCGCGTGTCTCCGGCAACCCCAGGCTGCGGGCCCGTTCTTTCCAGAGCTCCGAGATGGCTCCGCGGATGAAGGGCCGGAGATAGCCGGTGAAGCGAGAACCACGGTCGAAGTCGAAATGTCCACGGTCGACGGCTTCCATCAACGCCTCGTTGGCGGCGCTCACGACGTCGTTGTCCGGGAACTTTCCGCGGGCGAGCTTTCGCGCTTCGTTGGCGACGAAAAGCAGGTGGTTCTTGATGATGAGCTCACGCGCGGCGGCGTCGCCCTTCTTCATCTTGCGGAACAGCTCGCGCTCTTCTTCGAGCGTGGGGCCCTCGAAACTCAGGTCGGTGTTCGGAGGGTAGTATCGGTCGTTATTCATGGCTTTTCAAATCGGCTTGGTCCGGATGGCTCTGCCACGGGCGGCGGAGGTGGTCGGTTGAATTTTTCATTTCGTGTGATTGCCCAAATACGGTCGTCTCCCTTGTCCTGCATGTCAATTTTGAGCATGCCGCGGGATTGAATCTGCGCCAGAGCTCGGCTGATGCCGTCGTGACGATACGGACGCAAGAGCTCCGCGTAAGCCGGATTCATGGCCATGGCAACGCGCAAGTCAGTCGCGGTGCCGCTCCATTCCAGCCCGGGATTCTCCTGGAAGAACTCCCGGAGCCACTTCGTCAGCAACTCGCAGAATGCATTCGAGACTGTGGATTGATTCGCCGAGCGGAGCAAAGACGGCTCGCAATAGGAGTTCATTCCCCAGCGTGGAGACGCTCCTTCGGTCACGAAAGCCGGCGGTTCGTATTGAAGCAGCCACTTGAGAAGATATGGCAGCTCTCGTGCGACTACCTCTTCCATTTGCGCTCGGGGAAGGAACTGAAACGGGCTGTCGTCGCGCATCCGGAAAATCAGGAACTTTTCCCGGTTGCTTTGGTCGAGCGTCGGCATCCCCCGAAGAGACTCGGGGTCGCTGTTACAAGTCAACACGATGAAATGAGACCACGGGACCATCACCGCCTTGCGAAATTTCTCGTTCACACGGTGCTCGGAATTCGCAAGAGACTGCTTTGTCCTTTCGCTCATGATGCGATGAAGCATCTCGGAAGAGAGGCCGGTGCCGTCGTCCATCACCCAGGCCGCCACGTCGAAAAGCTCGGAGTTGAAGTTGTCCGCGCCAGAGAAGTAAGAGCCGGCCTCGGCAAAGCCGCCGAGAGCTCCGATGATGGCGCGTGACAGGAACGTCTTGCCCTTGTCGGGCGGACCGCAGAAGATAAGACCTTGGCTCTGCACCGGCTTGCGCTCCCGGCAGGCGATATATCCGCGTTTGATACGGGCGAGAAGATACGGGAGCTGGTCGTCGGAGGTGAAGGCATTGTCGAGGAAAAGGCAGAGTGTCGGAAATTTTCCTGTCGGGCCCCACGGGGTGAGCTCTTCAGCAGGTGCCAGGACGTCGCGCTCGTGCATGTTCAGGATTTTCTTGCCCTGATAGTTGAAGATGCCCTTCGGATAGAAGGCGCAGCACGCCGCGCCGTCGATGCGGTTTCGCGACGTAATGAAATGCAGCGCTCGGTCGACGTCGCTCGCCTGCCCCTGTTTTCCGCGCGTCGAAAGCCCGTGGGCGACGTGGAGGGCGAGGCGGATGGATTCTCGGCTCTCGTCGCGCCACAGCCCCGAGGCGTCGCGAAGGAAGAACCGCTGGCCGTCATAGAAAATGTCTTTGACGGCGTTGCCCATCGTCTTGTTCTCGGTGTCTTCGACGAACTTTGCGCCAACAATCTCCGACCAGGGATAAAAGCCCTTGGTGGCATGCGCGGAAAAGGTATGCATGCCCGTAAGGTGGACAATGGCGGACTTCGGGGACGTGGAGCCGTCAATCCAGAACGTCGGGCCCTGCGCGCTGTCCTTGAACTCGCCCGGCCACTCCGCGAACTTCGGGTATCGGCGGCGGCATTCTTCCGCGACCGCTTCCAGGCTGACCGCCTTGCCGAGCTCCTTGCGCTCCCAGTTGAATTTTTCCGCGACCTTGAGCGTGAACCCGACGAGAGCTTCCTCGGGGATGGCGTCGTCGGAAAGTTTGGTCCATCGTGCGCCGTTGGTGAAATAGCGGCCCGGTTCGGTGAGCGCCGGCTGGTCGATTCCGGGAATCAGGTTGAGCTCGAGAAGCTCTCCGATGCGAGACATGAAATATTTCACGAACTCGCGTGAAACGTGTTTCACCGGCACTTTGAAAAGCCAGACGAAACGACCGTGACCGGAAAGCGTCTGCTCAAACCACGCGGGCTTGTAGCCTTTCATGGCCCCGACGTATTTAATGGCTTCCTCTGGCGTCAGCGGCACGTCGGCGTCGACGGCAACGCACCATTGCGACACGGGCGGGTTGTCTTCTCCGTCGTTGGTCTTGCCATCGGTCCGAACGCGGAGCCGCGGGTTCGTGCCCTCATACATCGACCACATATACCAGCGGGTCGCGGGCAAGTTCGCCCAGGCATCGCGTTTTGTTTTGTCTTTGAGACAGACCGCGGGAACGTTTTCGAGATTTTCCGGACCGAACTCCCAGGGGGCGGGCCCCTCAACTAACTCGAGGGACGAGAGGTTTTGTAAGTGAAGCATCGAAGGGAAAGATGCGGCCCAGGGAGTGAATTGTCAACCTTGGGCGCTATTTCTTGTAGTGTGGAGCCTCCTGCGCCTCAGCAGAAACCGGCAGCCCGGGAATCCAGTCGGGAGCCTTGCTCATCACGTCTTGAACATCCTTGACCGTTCTTGAACTATCGCAATCGGTGATGGCCTCGTCGTGAACGCTCCAGAGCGGGTCCATTCCGCCTGCTTCATCCAACGCAATTAAATGTTCGCCAAAGACATCGCGCGCGGTAGCCTGCACGAGATTTTCCGTGAGCAGCCCGCCGTAAAAAGGCTTTCGCACGACGGCGTTTCGCTTCTGGTCGAACGCGAGAGCGGTCATCGCCCACTTCCATTTTGTCTCGCCCGTTTCCTCGTCGTGGATGGCTCGTCGCTCGCGGCGCACTTCGCCGTAACGAAGAGAACGCCCCGAAGGCAGCGACATCTCGAAGTCTCCGCCCTCCGACTGTTTAAACGACTCGTCCAGCGTCTTCCACAGCCCGGTGATGAGCGGGTTCTGCTCTCGATATTCCTTGACGATGCGACGGCTGTTGTATCCGTATCCGTCCTTCATGACCGGCGTCCCGTCTGCATGGTAACAAGGCTCCCCTTCGTCGTTGGTCGCCTGATACTCTTCTGGGTCGTCCTTCGTGATGTCGAGGCCCGCCATGTTATAGGCCACCGTGATGAACTTCTTCCAACCGCAGCCGAAGCCGAGGCCCAGCACGCGCGCCTTAGCCAGCGGATACAACGCCTTCGCATCGCCGTCGCCCGCCTTGATAAGCTTTTTCAAGTCCCCGCGCGACCATCGCATCGTCGATTCCGCGTGCGCCTGATACGGAGACTTCCCGTCGGCGAGCATTTTCAACATCGCGGTGTCCCCCACCAGCCACGCTAACACGCGCGGCTCGATTTGCGAAAGGTCCGACAGGATGAGCTTGCGCCCGGGACGCGCGGTGAAAAGGGCCCGGATGTCCAGCGCATACGCGACCCAGGACGGCAGCTTCCCAGAGCCTTTCTCGGAGAGCTCGAAATCAATTTCCTGGAGCTTGGCCGGGTCGGTGATGAGCCAGCCCTCGTCGTCGCAGTAAAGCGGCTCCTTGCGCATGTTCTGCATGTTGAACCCGCCGGCACCAGACCAGCGGCCCGTGTGCGCTCCGAAATAAAGCAGCTCGAAGGGAAACGTGCCGTCCTCGCGCAACCGTTCCCGGAGGGTGTTCAACGTCGTGATGAACTTATTGATGACGCGGAAATCCGTGTAGGCCTTCACCCACCGATACTTGGTGGAAAACTGAGCGGCCCACTCGTCGTAAGCTTCCTCGCCATCGTGGCTCTTGACGGGCGGACAGGGAATGTTGACACGCCGGCACTGTTCTGCCACCGCTTTCGGCGACGTCGGCTTTTTCCCCTCGGCCATCCAGGGAAGAGCCTGCTCCGCCTGCACTCGCATCTTCTCCGCGACGCCGAGGAAAAGCTCGAGCTTGTCGGCGTCGATTTGCACGCCTCGCCGGCATTGCTTGATGGTGAGCGCCGAGAGTTTTTTCTCGAGCGTCGGCCAGAGATGCCCGTATTTATTCCAGATGCGCCAACAGTAGATTGCGTCCTGCTTGGCGTATTCGGTCATGGACTTCCCACCGTCTTCCTTCGTCAGGTCTTCCCACGTCTTGCCGTCAGCGTTTCCGCGGACCGACTTGTCCAGCTGAACACCGAAAAGGAATTCAACGGCGCGGCCTAAGTCGCGGCGCATGCAGAGGTAGGTCGAGAGATTCGCGGTGCATTGCCAGCTTGGGATGTTGAGCGTCGGGGCGAGGTTCTGTTCCACGAGCCGAGAGTAGACGCGCGCGTCAAAGCCCGCATTGTGGGACAGCAGATGCTGTCCGTCCAAGGCCTCCCAGTTGAACCGGGAGAGGTGACCAGACCACGCCTCGGTGCCATCATAGACCGAAATCATGTAGGCGTGGAATCGCGGGTCCCGGATGTAGAGGTCTGCGCCTTGGACGGAAGCGCTCAGCTTGTTCTTCTTGTCGTAGAACGTCTCGAAGTCAACGGATGTCGGCATGTTGATACCTTACCACACCTGTCAATCTTGGAGCGTGCAACCGATGCTTGGGTGCCGCATGACCCTTCCGTGAATGATGCGCTTCGCTCGTTCGTTGAGCTTTTCACGTATCCGGTCGAGAGCGGTTCCGGTGATAAACTCTCGGTCGTCCTCCGCCGCCGGGATGCAGTCGAGGCTGATGCAGGTCTGACGAATTACCGCCTCCACGTCCGCCTCCACGGCGTTCAGAAAATCCTCGCCAACGCGTTTGAACTTGTTGGCTCGTTTCTCCCGGCTGACTTTCAGGGCGTAAGCTTTGACGGCGCTTCGGTTGATGACGGACTGCGTGCGGGTAACGGGCGGAGTGTTTTCAGTTTCGATGTTCATAAGTTGGAGGTATTGTTTGGTTGTTCTTTACGGAGTTGTTCGATTCGTTTCGCGGCATGCCAGCCGTCGCGCCAGAGCGGTGCTGCGCCGCCGTGTTCGGTGTTGGCTTCCATGCCGCGGCCTGAGACGTAGGCATCGAAGCCACGCTCCCAGGCCCTGAACTGTCCTAGCGGGCCGTTGTTGTCCAGCGGCGGGCAGATGGCTCCCGGCGTGGCGTTGCGGAGCAGATACGCAAAATTAGTCATTGTCTTCCCCTTCAGGCTGGTCTGGTTCAAGGACAGGGTGGCCCGGAACGGGACAGTTGGGAACGCCCACGTCGAGCCACTTTTTCGTGAGCCGGATGGTGTATTCGCACTCCGGGCACATGCATTTGCGCATGCGCGTGGTCTGCACCTTGCGCTCCTTGACCATGCGGAGTTCGCTGTGGGGATAGGCCCCGAGCTCGGCAATGACCTTGCCCAAGGTGGCGATGAGCTCAGCACCCGCCACGGTGGCGGTGGGCTTGCCCTCGAGACCAAGCTTGGTCATGGCTTTCTTGAACTTCGGCCCGTGTTTCGCCTTGCAGCCGATGGTGGCGTGAACCATCTCGTGGACGAGCGTGGCGAGCACGCCCTGGGTCGCCGCGAACTCGTTGCCGGGCGTCATGATGTCCGGCGTATTCTCCACCAGCATCGGGCTGATGAAAAGCTGGGGCTTGCCGTCGGCGGCACAAAGGCCGTCCCAACATTCCCCGATGACGCGTTTCTTGGTGGCCAATCCGCCCTTGGACGGAAAACCACATGAGACCCGCAGGTCGGGGACGGTGAAACCTGCCGCCTCAAAGAGCGGCTTGATTTTGTCGACCGCGTTTTGTAGCCATTGTTCTCTATTCATGGTCGGGATTGTCGCACACGATTGTGTGCTGTCAAATTATTTCGGTTGCCTCCAGCTAACAATGATTCGAGCGTGTTCACCCGATACGTGGCTCGCGGCGTAGCCCAGGGCTTTCAACTGCTCGACCATCGGCGCGGCGTCGGTCACGTCTTCGTGAATTTTCACGTAGGCCATGAAGCGTCCGTGACACTGCGCAGACTCGATTTGGTCCGCGACCTGCTGGGTGAACTCAATCCAAATGTTTTCTTTGGATTCGAGGGTTGCTTTGTGGATTTTGGCTGCCGGTTTTAGTCTGCTCATTTTTCCTGTTGGATTAAGCTGGTTAGGAGTCGCTTGATGGTGAGGTCAAATTCCCATTCCCCGGTTTTCGGATGTCGTGCGGCATACCAGGTTTCTGTAACGCGGCCTGTTACGTAAAACGGATTGCAGTATCCGTGACGGCTTCGCTCGACGACTACGACCACGCACTCGCGGCGCTGAATCTCGCGGAGTGGTCCCCACCCCAGCTTTACGAGTTCGGGATACTCCGCGCGCGTACGCTCTCGCAGCTCTTCCTGGGACCAGTTAAGCCGACGCGCCGCCAACGCCTTGGCGCGACCCCGGTCGTCTGGTGCGCGGCGCATAGAGGACACCGCCAGGGCCCGTTGATAGTCGTTCGTGTAGCCGTCGTGTTCGGCTTCCAGCTCCGCGCGTTCAAATTCATTCATCATATACCAATGTCGCACAGGGTTGTCGGTTGTCAAATGGAATTTTCAGGGCCACGGTCATCCCGGAGGCTGATGGGCGGAGCGCTGGGGTCAAGGAGAAGGCCGCCGTAGACGCCGCCGTTGTAGCCGAGATGACGGATTGGGTCATTGCACGGCTCCGGAGTGCAGAAGCCGCGAAACCGATAGACCCGCTTGCCGTTCGATAAAGAACCCGTCCAGATGTCCGCGACGATGAAGGAATAGCCGTAAACCCTAACGGTTTGTCCGAGAGTCACCGGAACGATGGGAGTGGTATTTCTCATGTCCCAATGTCGCACATCCGGAGAGGTTGTCAAAAAGAAAATGGCGGAACCCTAGGAAAAGGATTCCGCCAGGATGCATTACCGTAGAATTACGGCGTGAACGCGGGCTTTCGTGGCCGCGGAGCCACGAGGCCCATACGCTGCAGCTTGCCGCGAATGGCAGGCCGCGAGCGCGAGGTAAGGCGAGAATATAGAACGCGATACCGATATCCGCACTTGTGCAGGTCCAGAAGCGTCCGCTCTTCGTCTCTCGTCCATTCCGAATACGCCACGGTCGGCGACGCAACCGGTGTCGGCTTCGCGATGGCGGGCGAAGCCACCGGAACGAACGGCTTTTGCCAAGGTGTGGGACGGCTCATGGGATTACTCCACGCCCAGAAGTTCGCGGATGGATTTCCGGAATTCAGGCGAATTTTTTTCTCCGAGTTCAAACTTCGGAATCCAGGAAGCGCTTCCGCTTACCCCCTTGAACGGCATGAGCTCGGTCGTGACGTGATACCGGCGGAGCGTGTAGCCTCCGTCGATAACCTTTCCGGACGCGTCCTTGACGTCCTTCAGCGGACCGAACTTCCGGTCGGTGAAGATGAACTTCGCGCCGTTGTTGTAGAGACTGGCCTTCAGCGACCAGAACACCAGCTTGCAGAACCGGCCTTCAATCTCGAAGGGGAAAAGCGTCTGGTTCGGGTCCGGCACCTGCGCCGGCTTCTCGACGAGTGCCAGCATGGTGGCCATGCGGTCGAAGCGACGGAGCGGCTTGCGGCCCGTCACAGCGGCTTCGGCAACCGACTGCTTCCACTCTTTGTAGTCGAGTGTGCCGCCGTTCTTCTCGACGTCTTCTTCCGTGCGATAGAGCGCGCCCATTGCGCCGCCCTCAATCTTCTCGACGAAGACCGTTTTCTTGAACCCGATAACCGTCAGGATGAGCGGCGGAGTCGCGGGGACCGCGGCAGCGCTGCCCTTCTTGAGCTCGGGCGTGTAGAGCACGTTGGCGGTGTCGAGCACGAGTTCACCCGGGGTGAAAATCTCGCTCATATCGCCGACGCGTTGCACGAGGTTCAGCCGGGACATGCGGATGTCCTCGAACCGAATGTCGTTGTCATCGAAGACAGCGTGCGAGTCTTCGCGCGGTGCCCGAAGGGCAACGGCGTGCGGGTTGGCTGCGCTCGTCGGAATCGACGTGGCGGGCGCGTCCATCGGGACGGCATCAGAAGCGGCTGGGGTTGCGACGACGTCGATTGTCGGCCCCTCGACAGGGGTCGCAACGCCGGGTTTCTCAAACGATACTTTCATCGGTTTTGGTGTTGGTTTTGGTTGTTGCTCAGAGCTTCATTACGAGCACCTCTTGTCCGGGAACCACGTTTCGGTTCACGGAAGTGCTTTCAACGAAGACCTGAAAATCTTTGAAGTCACCGGGCGTGACTTTGATGTCGCCGCCGGTCGGCAGACAGAGAACCTTACGCACCTCGTCGAGGCTGCCCGAAAGCAAACGGCCATCCGGAATCGTGCGCAGGCAGATGCGTTTGTGCGACTGAATCGTTTCCGTCTTGACGAGTTGATAGAATGCGCTGCCGACCATGTAGGCTTGCCCAGTGTGCTTCTCGACGAAGTCTTTGATGGGCGTCGCTTGGTTCTTCGTATTGCGCCAGCAGGTGTAGGGATTCGTCACCGGCTTGAGCTTCTGCACCACTTCCGTCCGCTTCGCGGCGACCTGGGCGACGAAAAGGTTTTTCGTGCTGCGAACGCCTTTCGCGCGCATCGTCATGTAGTTGTCGGTGGACTGCTTCAACACGTCCGCCGCCTTGTCGAGGCCGGCCTTGCTGGAGGCGTCCCAGATGGAAATGTTCCCCGCCGGGAATCCGAGAGCGACGGCCATGCGGTGGCCTTCAGCGTTCGGAACGAAGGTGGCAACGGTGTAGTTCTCGGGCAACCGAGAAACCGTGCTGAACAGCCCCGCCTTGGAGCTCCGGCTGTTGTTCTCACCGCCATCGGTGATGACGTAAACCAGAAAAGCGTGGTCGGCGTAAAGCTCAGGCATTTTTCCAAGGTCCGACAGGGCGAGCAGCGAGGCATCGACCAGCGCCGTCATTCCGCTCGGGGCGTAGATGTCACGCAGAGACGGCAAGCGCAGCACGTCCATATCGTAGACGATGCAGCGTGCGTCGCAGTTGAACAGGTAGAGCGACACGCGCGTTTCCTGCCCCAGCTCTTTCGAGCGTGTTGCGAGATGTTTTACTTGATTGTCCACCTGTTCGACGACACGGTCTTTGAGGTGGGACATGGATGAGCTCTCGTCGATGACGATGGCAACATGGTTGATGTATTGGGTTTTCATAAATCACTTCTCGGTTTTATCGGCTTCTTTGTCTTGCTTCAGATAGCTGAATCGCTGTCCGAGCTCAACGGCTCCTGCTTCAATTGCTTTCTCCCCGAACAATTCCACAGTCTTGTCTTTTTGTCCACGTTGGGAAAAAGTTCTGATGAGCTCTTCAACCTTTCCGAGGGCGATGTCGTAAAGGTCCTCGACGAGGTGATGTTGCTCCGCCGGAAGAAATTGTTTCGCGACTTCGCCAAGGTGCTTCGCCCGCTTGACGGAACGACGTCGCGTTGACACGATGGTGTAACCGTCCGGGATGAAGTCCGGATTGTCGAGCGTGCGCGCGGTCGCCTGCCGACGAAAAGCTTCGCACCATACCGCCAGCACGGCGGCGAGGCGGAGGCCGATGTTCACGTCCTTCGGGTCTTTAACCAGGGACGGCGTTAGCTGGGCGGGGATGTCCAGGGGCCGATATTTTTTCCCGACGTTGAGTGCGAATTCCGCGACCTTGGGGCACTTGCCAATCAGCCCGCAGAAAAGGCAGCTCGAGATGTTCGGACGCGCGGTGGAATAGTCGTCCTCGGCGTTCGCCGCCGCAACCGCACGGTTGACGATGGTGCGAATGCGGAGAAGCAGGCCGGAAAATTCGGCGCGCTCAAAGGTATGCTCACTCGTGTAATCGATGTGCGGCTGAATGAAGCGCACCGTGATGCGCTGGAGCTTGGGATATCGCTTGAGAAGGCCCAGGGCGTAGGAGATGCCCTGCACGTTGTTCTTCGCGGCCTCGACGACGTTCTGTCCGAACTTCCAGTCAAGCACCTCGGCTTCCAGCTCATCTTCGGACACGATGCCGAAGTCGAGATACCCGGCAGTGGTTCCTTCAAACCGCTTTCCGTCGGCGACGATTACGACGTCGTCCACCGGCAGATAGGCTTCTCGGATGATGGTGCAGTTCGGAAAATGGCGGGCGCGCTCTTCGGCGAATCGGATGCACTCCTGCACCGCGGCCATGCGATAGTCCTCAAGCTTCGGGTCATCGAAGGCGGGGTTTTCAACGGCATAATGCTGCTGGGTGCCGATGGCGGCTGCTTCGTGGACGTCGCCCTCGCGTTGTTGGAACTTGGGGCAGGCCTCTCGCATCTGGAGAGAAGAAGGGGAGAAGGGGTGATGGACGCGCTCTTCGGCGGAGGATTCAGTATTCGGTGTTTGCATGACGCAAAGGAAAGATTGTGGCCAGCACGAAAAATGTCAAGGAGCGGACTCAAATGCCGGCTCGAATTTTTCGAGGAATTCCCATCGTTCGTGGACTTCCTGCTCCATAGCACAGCAACCTCTCTGGTAGAGCTCCACGCGAATAAAATCTTCGTGGGTTCCCCGCGGGCCGATGCGAACGGCAATGACCTTCCATAGGAAGCCGGTGCTTTTCCGTCGCCAAAATGAGTGACTGGGAATCTCAGAACTCATTTCGGATTTATACCCCGTCGACACGGAGAAGCTCTTCGCGCGCCATCGGGTTTGAGGTTTGGAGAGCCTGTGCGCTCTCGTAGACGGGTATCTGGCGAATAATAGCCTCCCGGACTTCGCCGCGTGCCCCAGCGGAACGCCACCAACCGGGCGTCAGCACGACGGCGTCGCAGCGACGGAGGATTTCCAGGTCGCCCTCGAGCCAGACTTCATCCGGAGCCGCGCCGGAGAAAAACCGAGTATTGGTGTGCGGGCAGATGGCGCACCATCCGGGGACGTTCCACACCTCGAGCGACAGCGCTTCGGCGCGGCGGATGTTGCATTCGATTTCCCAGGAATTTTTGCCTCGGAAGGGGCCGGCGATGTATGCGAGCTTCATGATGAAAATGGGGCCGTCCGTGGCCCGGTGTGTTTAAACGCCAGCGGTCAAGCGGGCGCGGGCCTTCGCCCACTTTGACTTTGTTCGGGGGCTTTCGTCGCAACGCGGACG
>Ga0105249_10002328_pt1 | contig 16487 bp, 15 predicted proteins | sample KBSS44metaG_FD_81522 | JGI IMG/M metagenome (GOLD analysis project Ga0105249, IMG submission 81522) | Switchgrass rhizosphere microbial communities from Kellogg Biological Station, Michigan, USA - KBS S4-4 metaG | ecosystem: Host-associated > Plants > Roots > Rhizosphere > Soil | place...
AATCAAACTGGCGGAAGACCGGTAATGAACAGGGCTTTTGAGCTGTTAAAGATTGGAGACAAGCAGTAATGATAGCAGTGAGAAAGATCTTTTTCATATCAGCGGTTTCTTACAAAGACCTTCGCTAGCGGCAGAATGTTGTTTACTTTATCAGTTAATATCTCCATTCATCATGTGGAATTGGTACTAAAAATACGGGGCCTGTATAGAATAGATATGCCGCATTCAACAATACATAAAAAAAAGCCGCCCTGTAAGAATACAGAACGGCAAATGTATAGCCATTAAACTACTAACTTATTTATTGTTATTCCTGTTTCCACCTCCGCCAAATCCACGGGGACGCATAGACGGCGCAATCTGTTCTTTCCAGATCTTGAATTGATCTTCCGTAAGCACAGCCTTTATCATCTCGTCTCTTGCGGTTTCAAATTTTTCTCTCTCAGCTCTCATTGTTTCCCTGTCCACACTTCCAGGACCACCAGCCATAAGTTCCTGCATTTTTTTATCTTGTTGACGATTCAATGCATTTAATGCAGTGTCCAGCGTTGCAAAAGTTTTTGCATCTAATTTAAATGCACTGTCCAGCTTTTGATGTATCGCTGCTGTTCTTTCTTCAGGCGTGCGGCGTTGGAAACCACCTCCGCCACCCTGGGCTACAGCAAATGTTGTTGCTCCCATGACGAGGGCAAGCAAAATGAGCAATCTTTTTTTCATTGTTATTGTTTTTGTTGAAATTATATATGGATAAAATATTAGACGACGCCGCAAACGAATCCCTTCGGATGGCTAAAAAAGAATAAAATTGGATTATCGGCAATAGAAACCGCGCCGATATTGTTAGTTTGCTATTTAAATACTAAAAAGTGAGAATAATCTTTACTATTTTGCTCATCGCGATCAATATCAATCTTGCTTCTGCCCAGTCAGGTAAATCAGCTGACAAAATGGATTTTGAGGAGTATGATCCGCCTTCAACATTGAAAGTGCCGGAGCATAAATTAACAAAAGCAAAATTCCCTTTTATCGATGTTCATAATCATCAATGGCAAATGCCTACACAAAATGTTAATGGACTGGTAAATGAAATGGATAAGTTGAATATGGCGGTAATGGTAAATCTGAGTGGCCGTGGTTATAAGAACAGCGGTGGAAGAAATGGTGATTTTGATGTGAATGATAATAATTACCTGGTCACTTCAATGAACAATGTAAAAAATAATAAACCCGGTCGTATTGTTTTCTTTACAAACATTTCATTTGTTGGTTTTGGTGATGCAGGATGGACTGAGCGAACAGTACAGGAATTGGAGAAGGATGTAAAATCCGGCGCCTGTGGTTTGAAGATCTATAAAGACCTGGGGATGGAATTTAAAGATGATAAAGGAAAACGCATTGCAATCGATGATCCAAGATTGGATGCTGTTTGGAAAAAATGCGGCGAATTAAAAATACCTGTCATCATTCATTCGGCTGACCCTAAACCTTTTTGGGAACCAATGGATAAAAACAATGAACGCTGGCTTGAACTAAAAACACATCCCGATCGAAAAAGAGATAACAGCTTTGTATCATGGAGTCAACTGGTTACTGAACAGCATAATATTTTCAGAAAAAATAAGAATACAATATTTATTGCCGCTCATATGGGTTGGTTTGGGAATGATCTTGATTCATTAGGTAAATTACTTGATGAGTTACCAAATGTGGTAGTAGAGATTGCCGCAGTGATTGCTGAGTTAGGCAGGCAACCTATCCGGGCTCATCAGTTTTTTGAAAAATACCAGGATCGTATCTTATTTGGAAAAGATAGCTGGGTGCCTGATGAATATGCAACTTATTTTCGTGTTTTAGAAACGAATGATGAATACTTCCCTTATCACAAACGTTATCATGCCTTCTGGAAAATGTATGGTTTAGGATTGCCGGATAGTATTCTTAAAAAAGTCTATTATAAAAATGCATTGCGTATAATTCCGAACATCGATAAATCAAAATTCCCTGATTAATTGCAGCATCGGGCTATTTTAAAAATTTCTCCCAACCTATTTATGTAATTACCGGGTCGCCGACATCCCAGAGAGTAAATAAACTCTTATGCAGCGACCTGTTCTAAGCCTTGATCCACGCTGGTTCCAGGTGATCTTCCAGGCCATCTTTCTTTCTTATGGTATCTTTTTTTTGCATTGGAATGCTGACTGGCCTCATTATGTTATAAGTATTGGAGGCTGTTTACTCTTTCAATATTCTGCGGATTCAATTAAAGCAAAAAAGTTTTTAAGACCAGGAGAATTTGACCGATGGGGATTTAGTGTTTTAATAAGCGCAATGAGTCTTTGCCTGTTACTCAAGACAAATTATTGGTATATCAGCCTGCTTGCGGCTTTTTTAACTGTTGTATCAAAATATATTTTCAGGTTTAATCGAAAGCATATTTTCAATCCGTCTGCATTTGGAATTGTTGCAACAATTTTTTTGACCAGAGAAGCATGGCTAAGCCCGGGGCAATGGGGAAGTAATGCAGTTATTTTTTTTGGCGCAGTTACATTGGGAACAATCGTAGTAACAAGGGTACAGAAATTAGATGTATCGCTGGCCTTTTTGCTCACATTTATTGGTTTATTGTATTGGAGGCAAATGTATGTATTAGGCTGGCCGCTTGATTATTTTGTTCATTCGGTAAGTACAGGAAGCTTATTGTTGTTTACGTTCTTCATGATCAGCGATCCTCGTACGTCGCCCAATCATCCCGTTGCCAGGATTGTTTGGGCCATGTTGATCGCAATCGTTGCATTTTACGTGGCCGCATTCAAATGGAAATATAACACGATCATTTGGGTATTAGTTGCCGCGGCTCCATTAGTGCCATTACTTGATAAAATATTTAAAGCAAAAAATTTTTCGTGGGATAATTCTCAATTTTCTAATTACTCCCAACACCCCTTTAGGGGATGGGGGCATAAACTTAAACAAATAGTCATGAAACCAGTTTTGAAAAAAGGAGCTGCTGCTATTATTCTTGTAGCGATGCTAAGCCATGAAGCCTTTGCCTTTTGCGGATTTTATGTAAGCAAAGCTGATGGCACACTAAAAAATAAAACTTCGCAAGTGATTTTAGTAAGAGATGGAAACCGAAATGTAATTACCATGTACAATGATTTCAAGGGAAACCTGAAAGACTTTGCAATGGTGGTTCCAGTGCCTGTGGTATTGCAAAAAAAGGAGATTAAGGTTGTGGAGCAATCAATATTCAATACATTAAACGAATACAGCCAACCACGGCTGGTTGAGTATTATGATCAAAATCCTTGTAATCAATATGAGTTTGATAGCTTTCGCAAGAGTAAAGTGCCCGGTGTAATGAGTGAAGTAGTAGTAACTGCGAATGGATATAAACGGGATAAGGACTTAGGAGTAAGAATAGAAGCCAAATATCTGGTAGGCGAATATGATATCCTGATCCTTTCTGCAAATGAATCAGCCGGGTTAAAAACATGGTTAAACGAAAATGAATATAAAATACCTGAAGGCGCAGAAGAAGTATTGGAACCATACATAAAAAGCAATTTGAAATTTTTTGTTGTAAAAGTGAATGAAACCGAAAAGAAAAAATTACCCGGTAATTTCTTACGTCCCATACAGATCAGTTTCTCTTCTCCCAAATTTATGTTACCCATTCGTTTGGGAATGGCCAATGCAGATGGTGACCAGGATATGATCGTATATGCATTCACTAAAAAAGGACGGATAGAAGCTACAAATTATAGAACGGTAACATTACCTACAGGCAAAAACGTTCCTCTCTTTGTAAAAAATAATTTTGGAAATTTTTATGCAAACCTTTTCCAGCACCAGTGGGACAAAGAAGGAAAAGCAATTGCGATGCTTGAATATGCATGGGATGTGAGCCCCAGGAATTATGTGAAATGTGATCCATGCGTTGCCACGGCGCCTTCAACGCAGGATTTGGTACAAGCGGGGGTATGGTGGGTCAATCGTGACTGGAATGATTACACCGATATTGATCAGCAGGAGGAAGATTATTCGGAGAATGTTTATTTCACAAGATTGCATGTCCGTTATAATCGCAAAGCATTCCCGCAAGATCTGATGTTCCAGGTAACACCCAACACAGATAGTTACCAGGCAAGGTATATCATTACACATCCCGCAACCGGAGGCTTTGAATGTGAAGCCGGCAAAAAATATTTACAGGAGTTAAAAAAACGCCGTGCAGATGAAATGGAAATGCTCACCTATTTAACAGGGAAAGGATATAGTGACTGGGATCTTGTTTCTGAAGAGCCTGAAGAAAGATATGTTCCCACAGAAGCCAGGTATGCGGCTATCGCTCCCTCACTTAACGATGGGACAAAGAAGGATAAAAGAATTTTATATGCTACAATTGGTGTAATTGGCATCATCTCGCTTGTTGGTTTCAGGCAGAGAAAAGCCAGGCAGATTTCATAACAGATGGTTTTGGGCTTAATGTTAAAGCAGGCATTATTGAGTGCCTGCTTTTATTTTAATTAATTGATTTAATCTTAAATTGCAGCCCCTAAAGAAAAACAATTATGGAGTATAATAAACTGGTTTCTGTTACCGGCTTGCCCGGCTTATATGAGTTGATAAGCAGTAAAGGCGATGGTGCTGTTATTCGTTCCTTGGATGATGGCAGCACAAAATTTGCTGCTACACGCAGTCATAATTTTTCTCACCTGGAAAGTATTGAAATATATACACAGCGGGAAAATGTAAACCTTGTGGATGTTTTCAATGCTATTGAAAAAGCTGGTGGATCGTTACCTGATACCAAAGATGTATCGGCCGTAAAAAAATATTTTGAAAAAGTATATCCCGAAATGGACTTTGAAAGGGTGTACCCGAGCGATATGAAAAAAATGGTCAAGTGGTACGAACAATTAAAAAAACATAACATTGAAATTAAATTGACCGAAATACCTGAAGAAAAAGAAGAAGTAAAAGAACCAGAGCCGGCAAAAGAAGAAAAGAAACAAGCTAAACCAGCAAAAAAAGAACCCAAAGAGACTAAAGCTAAAACTGAGGAACCTAAAAAGAAACCTGCAACAACTAAGAAAAAGAAGGCCGATTAAAAATTTATTTAGAAACTACAATGTGCAAATGACTGAATTAGTATGGCCCTTCATTTGCGCATTTTAATATCTGCAAATCTGCTATTATGAATTATACTGCTGATATAAAAAAACTTCCCCGGAAATTTTTGCCTGAAAGCCTGGAAATAAAAAATTGGGAAGTGCTGGAACCGTATTTCAAAAATCTGGATGAAAGGCAGATCAAATCGAAAGTTGACCTGGAACAATGGTTAAAAGATAGCAGTGAGCTGGAGGCTGCAATTAGTGAAGATGCCTGCTGGCGCCAGGTTCGTGTCACCTGCGATACAGAGAATAAAGAGTATGAAAATGCTTTTAATTATTTCATGATGGAAATTCAGCCGAAGATCCAACCCTGGGCTGATAAGCTGAATCGTAAATTGGTCGCCAATCCCTTTACTAAAGAACTGGACATAAAAAAGTATTTTACTTTTTTAAGAAACATAAAAAAGAATATTGATCTCTTTCGCGAAGAAAATATTCCATTGCAGGCAGAATTGAATGTGGAGGCACAACAGTTTGGAATGATCGCGGGGAAGATGACCGTAAAGGTGAACGGACAGGAATATACATTACAGCAAGCTGCGAAATTTTTAGAGGATCCCGATCGGGAATTAAGGGAAGAAGTTTACAGAAAAGTAAATGACCGGCGTTTACAGGATAAAGACAAATTAAATGAGTTGTATTCAAAGTTGGTTGAGAAAAGAAATAAAGTGGCGCTCAATGCCGGATTTACAAACTATCGTGATTTCAGATTTGCTGAATTGGGCCGCTTTGATTACACACCTTCCGATTGTTTTCTTTTTCATGATGCAGTAAAACAGCATGTATTGCCATTGATCAACGCTATTTATGAGACCAAAAAGAAAAAGCTTAAGCTGGACACGTTACGTCCATGGGATATAGATGCGGAACCGGAAGGGACAGAACCCCTGCGTCCTTTTAAGAATGGAGAAGAACTGACTCAAAAATCTATTGCATGTTTTGATTCATTGCGGAAATTTTTTGGTGATTGTTTGAGAAAGATGAACAGCATGGGTCATTTTGATCTTGAAAGCCGGAAGGGAAAAGCTCCGGGAGGTTATAATATGCCTTTAGCTGAAAGCGGGGCGCCGTTTATATTCATGAATGCTGCCGGTACCCTGGATGATGTGACTACGATGGTTCATGAAGGTGGTCACGCTATTCATTCGTTTTTGAGTCATAATCTTGAGTTGAATGGATTCAAAGACTATCCAACCGAAATGGCCGAAGTGGCAAGTATGAGCATGGAACTAATGAGTATGGACAAGTGGACTGTATTTTTTAAAGATGAAAAAGAATTATTGCGTGCCAAAGAACAACAACTCGAAAGAGTCATTACGATCTTACCCTGGATAGCAATTGTCGATAAATTTCAGCATTGGGTGTATGAAAACCCTTCACATACATTGGATGAAAGAGCCGAAAATTGGATGAGAATACTCAATGAGTTCAGCTCACCAATCCTTGATAATTCAGGCCTCGATGAGTACAGAAAATACGGATGGCAGCGGCAGTTGCACCTATTTGAAGTTCCCTTTTATTACATTGAATATGGCATCGCCCAGCTTGGTGCTATTGGCATGTGGAAGCAATACAAAGACAACAAAGAAAAGGCGCTGGATAATTATTTAACAGCCTTAAACCTGGGCGGTACTAAAACACTCCCTGAACTTTTTTCTGCTGCAGGTCTGCGCTTTGATCTATCACTAGATCATATAGGCCAGTTAATGGTTTTTGTAAAGAAAGAACTGGACGCCATAACATTAAGTTAATAGACGTAAGAAAAAATACCACTAAAGTGGTATTGTCCGGTCTCAGTAAGGCATCTACATTTGGGTATCAAAAAAACGATCTGATCAACCCGATTATAAATTTTTGCTACTAATCAGAGCCTTAACCTGAGTCCCGGTGTTTCCACAACGGGGCTTTTTTTTAAATACATTAAAGATTATTGCCTGCAATTTTTACAAACTCCGCTTATTACAACCTCGATCTGTTCCGGAGCGTATCCTTTCGGGAGTTTGATATCCGGAGTAGTTACTTCATCCAAACAATAGGTATTGCCGCATTCTTTACATTGAAAATGTATATGATGATCATGGTGATGTCCTTCACTGCATTCATCTTTACATAAAGCGTATTTAATGGAGTTGTCCGGCGTGGGGATTGTATGAATGATACCCTTGTCTACAAATACCTGCAGCGTACGATACACCGTAACCCGGTCGAATTTTTCACCTGCATTTCTTTCAATATCTGCGTGTGCTAAAGCTCCCTGACTGCTAAGAAAAAGACCCAATATCTTTTTCCTGCTATCCGTAACGCTCAGGTTATTTGTTTTTAATATTTCATCTATTTGCATATTCATGGATCATTCTTTCAGGGCTTTTTTAATATCCCTTATTAAAGCATTGACTTCGCTCATTTTTAAGCCGTCATATATTTTTTTTATTTCACCCCGTTTATTTACCAATGCCCAAAACTGTGTATGTAAAAAGATATCATCTGCACTTTTGAGATTATTGGCCGGATCGTCAATTGCATAAGTGAAACGGGCCATATTATACAAGCTATCTTTTCTGCCGGTTAGAAAGAGCCATTTATTCGGATCAGCGCCCAATGCTTCTGCATACTGTCTCATTCTTGGAACAGAATCTACTGCAGGATCGCTCGTATGGGAAAGAATCAAAAAATCTTTTTCGCCTTTAAATTTTTCATACACTTTTTTCAAATTCCCATTCATTTCGGGGCAAATGCCTTTGCATGTTGTAAAAAAATAACTTGCCACAAATACTTTTCCCTTTACATCGTTTTCTGTTACCTGTGTTCCCAATTGATTGGTAAATGAAAACGGGGTAAGCTTTCCTATTACGGTCAGCCCTTTTCTCTTAAACTCGGGAACAAGTGAAGTAATAATAAAATAAAAGGCAACCACTAAGGCGGTGAAAAAGATAATATAGAAGGTCCGTTTATTCATAAGTAAGAAACAAAATTAACTCAATACCGCCTAATATTTTGCAACAATGTTGTATTTTTGCCTTTCGCATGAAATTGAAAATTAATTGGGACGCAGTAGGCATTTCAGCCAGCCTGGCTTGTGCTATCCATTGTGCACTATTGCCCTTATTCCTGACTTCGCTTCCCTTATTTGGAATGAATATTATTCATAACACCCTGTTTGAGTCGGGTATGATCCTGTTATCGTTGGCCATTGGATCCTATTCATTGTATCATGGATATAAAAAACATCATCACAGTGTACTGCCCCTGGCTTTATTCGGTCTTGGGTTTGGCTTCCTGGTCTTAAAACAATTTTTCATTCAGTATCATATATGGTTACTTATCCCGGCGGTACTATTGATAATAACGGCCCATATTAATAATTATCGCTTTTGCCGTGTACATAATCATGCTCATTCTGGCGATTGCGATCATTAATTCCTTAAGGCATCTTTCTTCGCATTAGTTTCTTTAACTTGTAGCTGTCCTAAATGAATTGTATGAAATATTTAGTTGGCTTATTCCTTTTGTTATTGAGTGCAAGTATTGTTAATGCTCAAACAAAAGATGAAATGGCAGTTAGAAAAGTACTAAGCAAACAAAGTGATGCATGGAATCATGGAGACATTGACACTTTTATGGAAGGCTATTGGAAAAATGATTCACTGATGTTTATTGGCAAGTCCGGTGTGACTTATGGCTGGCAAAATACCCTGAACAATTATAAAAAAGGATACCCCGACACTGCTACAATGGGTAAACTGACGTTTACCTTGATATCAGTTAAACAGTTATCAGAAAAATACTTCAGAGTGGTTGGTAAATGGTTTTTAAAAAGAAGTATTGGTGATGTGGGAGGGCATTTCACCTTATTGTTAGAAAAAATAAATGGCGAGTGGGTTATTATTGAAGATCATACCAGCTAATTGGATTGTAGTTGATAACTGGAAATCGCTTTTCCAAAAACGAAGTAAGAAATTGATAAGCCTGTTGCTGAGGAAATAATATCGAAATAGTCGAAAGTTCGACCGAAGAAAGGAAGCAGCTGGAGATACTCATTTATTACCAGCATACAAAAACCCATCATGCAAACGATACGCAGATCCATAATCGACTGGATACGGAATATACGTGCCAGTAGGTGATAACGGCCTGTAAAAAACCAATAAGCTCCAAATGGAATAAGAAAAGAGCCTAGTAAATTTGGAGCAACGCCAAGCATAAGTTGTGTTGGCTCTTCAAAATGATGAAAAGGCCGAATGCCAAATTTAATTATCCAAATGATAAGCGTTCCGGTTACAACAAACAAACGGCTAAGCGACTTTAATTGCATAGTGTGGAATGACCTTGTAAAATAGAGAAATTAATTCACTCAACAATAACCCGTTTCGGGGGTTATAAAAACTTTATTCTTTATCATCCCCTCTCCAAAGGCGCAGATAATAATAGATAAGGGCTGCAAGACTGCAGATCATAAAGGAATAAAAAAAGATATTATAGCCGATCGGGTTTCTACCAATGAAAGCAAGTTTATAATAAATACCCAGGGTAAGGAGAGATAATAACCAGATCAGTCCCCAACTGATCGAAGAGAGTATCTTGCTGAAGTACTTTTTTATTTCTTTATCCCATCCCCGTTCTGTTTCCATATTAGTTCATTGTAGGCAAGGTCGCAAACATTGGGGAAAACAGCAAGGACAAAACAGGATAGGGGAATCAATCAACAAGTAATTCCAGAAAGGTTGTACTATCTCCATTGAAAACATTAAAATCAACCTTAGAAAGAATGCCGTTTACTTTTCCTTCATCACTATGTTGCCAAAAAGACCATCCTCTTTGGATGCGGGGCTGCTTATATTCATAATAATGCGCAGCCCATAATAAATATCGATCAAATTCACTTCCAAGATATTGGCGGTAAAACTCAACATTGGTATAGATAATAGGCTTTACACCATAATACAATTCTATTGCGTCTAACCATTCTTTAACTTCCTTTTTCAGCGTCGTTACGGGGGTGCCGTTTAATTGCTCAATATCCAGCACGGGAGGCAGGTCGCCCGGTTCCAATTTTACTTCATCGATAAAATTTTTTGCCTGGGACATTCCATCTTTTGATGCAATAAAAAAATGATAAGCGCCACGGGTAATACCTTGCTGTTTGGCTTTTTTCCAGTTGCGATGAAATTGTGCATCCACATTGCCAATCCCTTCAGTAGCTTTTATAAATGCAAACTGAATGGAAATGTTCTCTACTTTCATTTCTTTAACAGCATCCCATGCGATCATCTGCTGGTAACGGCTCACGTCAATACCGTGAATAGAGTATTGTTCAGGTATTGCAATACCAAATTCTTTGTATCGCACAAATCTTGCTTTCCGGAGTTGAAGCCATTCAATGCTGTAAAGTGCCCCCCATGTAAGAAGCGCCAAACAAATAATAACGGCCAGAAGAACTCTCCATTTTTTAAATCTTCGTTTACGTCGTGCCAAGGCGGTTTGTAATTTACACGCAAATATAGAAAGCTGATTTATTGCAATTAGTTAAATTCACATGGCCACAAACAAATACGATGATCAAATTTCTCCTCAGGCTTTGGTGGAAATTGAACGGCTGGAAACTTACCGGTAATTTTCCTTATCATATAAAAAAGATGGTGATCATTGTAGCGCCGCATACAAGCTGGAAGGATGTGCTGGTCGGTTTTGCAGCACGGGACCAGTTAAAAATTCATAGCGCAAAATTTTTGGGAAAGAAAGAATTGTTTAATGGGCCTTTTGGCTGGTTTTTTAAAATGTTGGGTGGCGTGCCGGTTGACCGTTTTAGTAAACAAGGTGTGGTTGAACAAGTAGCTGAAATGTTTAACAAGCATGATGAGTTTATAGTTGCGCTTTCCCCGGAAGGAACAAGAAAAAGAGTCGATAAATTAAGAACTGGCTTTTATCATATTGCCAGGCAGGCCAATGTTCCCATTCAAATGATCGGGTTTGATTTTGCTAAAAAAGAAATAGTAGTGGGGGAATATTTTTATACTTCTGAAAATGAACAGGCAGATTTCAAACACATCATTGATTTTTTTGCGCCGATAAAAGGAGCAAAACCTGATTTAGGACTGGGACATTTAAAAGAAGTATTATAGCAATTAATTTACAAAGATCTCATCTGTAAATAACCATCCTTTATCTCCCTTGCCCGGATGCCATGGAGGTAATTTTGAAACAGGCGCAGCCACAATCTTAATATATTTAACCGAAACAGGATTAAATTTTATTTCATATCCTTTTTGATAAGCTGCTTTTACCATTGCGGGTTGCTCGGGAATAATTCGATTGAGTAATTTTAATTTTTTTGGATCATTTCCGCCCCAAACTTCAATTGAAAGAGGAGGCATCAAATAAGCGCCAATATCGATTATCACACTCATTGTAACACTTGAAATAGCAACCGGTTGATTAAATAAAAGTAAATCTTCCATCTTATTTTGCCGGAAGGCGACCCATTTTCCACTGCGAAAATTATTATCCCCTTTTACCAGGTCGATCAATGTTTTGTTTTTAGCATCAGGATATTCTTTGTCCGGTGGCAATAAGTGAACAAGTGAGTCGGGCCGGTACTTTGCCCCATAAAAATAATCTTCTGTCATATCGCTTGTGTACCAGCCGGGTTTAAAGGCTTTTGTTTTTAACCGGGCATTTCCATTCAGTGTAACATCATTATTATAAATCGGCGCTATTAAACTATCAGGGTCACTGCCATCGAGGGTATACCGAATTGTAACACCCCTGATATAATGTTTGAGCTGCAGTGCAACCGGCTTTGTGATGATCTGTTCTTCATTTTGCAAAATAGGAGGCGTCAATTTTAATGTCAGTGTATCTCCATAAAAGCCTGTTTCGATCGCTAAATTTTTATTGCCTTCCAGGATTTGTTTTATCGCATCTTCTTTCAATCCACTGCTCCATAAGAATAATTTTGAAAGCTGTGGCAATGATGAAACCTTTTTTACTTCTTCTGCTGTCAAGGCGTTCCCGGACAAGGAAAGATGTTTTAATTCTTTTAGCTTAAAAAGTTCATTCAGTGAATTACCATTAATGCCTGTAAACGAAAGATTCAGTCTTCTCAACTGTGTGAATTGCCCGATTGTTTTTAAATCCCCGGTAGTCAATGGCATTTTATTCAGGTTCAATGACACGAGTTGTGATTTTACACTGAGCAGATCTTTTAATGCATCTGAAGTGAATTGCGATGCACTAAAAAATTCTGCGCCCAACGCAGGCGAGCCTTTAGCCAGTGGATAAACGATCCGGTAGTTATTATTCAGCGATTTGACTTTGTTGTCATCGGCAGCAGCAAAATCGTAATCATCAGTCTCAATCGTGCTAAATATTTTTTCTGCGATGGTGGCGAGTTCTGATGAAGGAGGAAGATCTTTTACTTTCAATTTAAAATCTGCACCGGATTTAATCCAATCACTAAGAATTTTTGTTTCATCTTCACTCAACTGCGGTTTGCCTTGTGGCGGCATATGTTTTTTTGCTTCCAGCGGAAGATGAATTCGTTTCATTAATAATCCAAAATCGGCTTGTGTACTATCCCAGAGTTTTCCATTCTTACCCCCCTTTAGCAAAAGTTGTTCTGTTTCCATCACCAATTCACCTTTAGCCTTTTTACTGTTATGGCAACCCAGGCATTTCGTTTGTAAAATTGGTTTTACCATGTGAGCAAACACTTCAGCGTCTTCCAGTAAAACCTGTTGTTGTTTTTTCTCCGGTAAAATAGGTGCCAGTAAAAAGTTCTGGCCATGTGTGATACCCGCACCCTGGTGACCGGTGAATAAGATTGCCGCAAAAGAAAACAACGCTGCTGTGATTGTCAAAGATTTTGTTTTTTGTAACCGGCTTCTGAACGCATACCATACCAATGTGAGGAGAGAGACCGTGACGCCACCCCATTTGTGCCATTTTAAAGCTTCAGCATCATATCCTTCTTCTTTGGAAAGAAATAAACCTATTAATGCAGTAATGGCCGAAGTAAATGCTGCCAGTAACAATAACCACTCGCCCATATTAATTACTGTTTCCTGTGGAGATCCATTTCTTTGAAAGAATAAAACCCATACAACATATAATACAATAAACACGATCGGGAAATGGAGGATCATCGGGTGCATGCGGCCTGCCACCTGTAACCATGATGGTATTACAACCCTGTTTTCAAACAATAATAAAAAAACAAGCAGGCAATTGATAGCAAAACTAATATTGTAAAGTATGTTCTTGCTTTTGTTCAACCGTTGGGGGTTTATACTACAGGCTCTAGTTTATAGGGATACTCTTTACCGGAGTTCCATTGTGCAACATATAAATTTTCTTCGTCATCAATGCATACATCATGAGGATACTGAAATATTTTATTGGTCTGGTACATTTCTTCAGGCTTGCCGTCTTTGTAAACGGGTTCACTTCCTGCAAGATTTGAAACCACTTTGTTATTCTTATCCAATATCGTTACAAAACCGGATTGCTTCCATAAATTACGCTGGCTCTGCAATACAGCAGCATATAAATAATCGCCTTTGATAACAGGCCTGCATACCCATGCACCGGGTAATGCAATCGTATCGAGATATTCACCCGTCATACTGTAACGCTTAAAACAGTTTTGTTCTCTTGATGTGACGATCAATACCGGGCCCTTTTTATTTCTTGTATCAATGCAAACACCATGGGCATTCTTTAAATATTTTTCTTCTGCTCCTCTTCCCCCGAAATGCCGGATATATTCACCTTTGTGATTGTACTGGATCACAAAATCTTTTCCATATCCATCTACCACATAAATATCCCCGTTGGCAGCAATAGCTGTTTCAGTAGGAATGTATTCTTCGGCTTTTGTATACTCTCCTGTTTCCTTTGGATAATCTAATGTCATCAGCACTTTTCCATCAATCGTTGTTTTAATAACCTGGTGACGGTTATTATCGCAAATGAATAAAACATCATCTCCATTCTCATTAAACAATGTCAGGCCATGTGCGCCGGGGTATTCAGTTCCCCAGTTGCTTAATAATTTGCCTGACCTGTCATAGATCAACACATTATTCTTTGTTTCATTGGTGAGTAAAACGATACGGCCTTTCTTATCCTGTATCATTTCATGACAATCCTTTACGGGATATTGCATGGCATCTGCCTTACTCCATTTGGTATTGATGCGGTAACGTTTGTTGCCGTGTCCCAGGATTATATCTTCTATTCCTGCCTGCCGGCAGGCAAGGTTATTTGCTTTCAGAAATGAAGGAGTGAACAGCAAACCAGTTGCTGCGAGTGATGTTTGTTGAATGAATTGTTTACGTTTCATAATGTTGTCAATTTGAATCGCTGGTCAAAAAAAAATTGAACAGAATGTTTACAGCTTAAGCTGGTAACACAATTAAAGAACTACGCCATTAAACCATTTACAATTTCACCGGAAACATCTGTCAATCGATAACGACGACCCAGGTGTTTAAATGTAAGCTGCTCATGATTCAATCCCATCAAATGCAGGATCGTTGCATGAAAATCGTGAACATGCACAGGGTTCTCAGCAATATTATATCCGAATTCATCCGTTTCACCATACACTCCCGGCTTTACACCACCACCGGCCATCCAAACCGTAAAACATCGCGGATGATGATCACGGCCGTAATTATCTTTTGCTAATGGACCCTGGCAATAATTCGTGCGGCCAAATTCGCCACCCCAGATTACCAATGTTTCATCCAGCAACCCGCGTTGTTTCAGATCTGTGATCAATCCTGCACTGGCACGGTCTGTATCCATACACTGACCCCGGATTTCTCCCGGTAAATTTCCATGGCCATCCCAACCCTGGTGATACAATTGGACAAAGCGAACACCATTTTCAGAAAGCTTGCGGGCCAGCAAGCAATTAGCAGCATAGGTTCCCGGCACCAGGCAATCGGGCCCATATAATTTAATAATATCTTCCGGCTCCTTACTCATATCCGTTATTTCAGGTACTGCCGTCTGCATACGATAAGCCATTTCATATTGCTGGATCTTGGTATTGATCTCAGGATCACCAAACTCTTTATAAGACTGTTCATTCAATGCGGCTACATTATCAAGCATCTTTCTTCTATCCTCTTTATCTATTCCCTCGGGATTACTTAAATACAATACAGGATTTTCACCACTGCTGAATTGCACGCCCTGGTGAATGGAATCAAGAAAACCATTGGTCCACAATTTTGAATAGACACCTTGACCGTTCCCTTTTCCTTTTGACAGCAATACACAGAATGCAGGCAAGTTTTTATTCTCACTGCCTAAACCATAACTCAACCATGCACCCATGCTGGGACGATTACCAACCTGTGCGCCGGTTTGAAAGAATGTCAAAGCAGGATCATGATTGATCGCCTCAGTATGTAATGTTTTGATAATACAAAGATCATTTGCAATGGCAGCCGTATGTGGTAATAGCTCACTAATCCATGCACGATGTTCACCATATTGTGCAAACTTGAAATAAGAGCCAGCTAAAGGAAATTTCTTCTGATCAGCTGTCATTCCTGTAAGTCGTTGTCCCATTCGAATGGATGCAGGCAAGTCCTGGCCAAACATTTCGATCAGTTTAGGCTTATAATCAAACAGATCTAATTGTGAAGGGGCTCCATTTTGAAACAAATAAATAATGCGTTTCGCCTTTGGTGCAAAATGCGGTAAACCGGTCATTGCAAACTCATCTTCGCTGCCGCCGCTGAACAGATCCGGAATGAGTAATGAACCCAATGCAACACTGCCGATACCAAGACTTAATCTTGATAAAAACCGGCGGCGGTTAATATTCAATCCATGTTCGAGAATTTCTTTTTGCATGACTTTTGTTTTACTTGTCACATACTTTTGCCGACAATGAGTAATGAGTGATCAGTTATGAGTACTCATTATTGATTCACGTTTTAGTTATCGCTTCTTCCATATTATAGATCGTATTCACCACCTTCATCAATGCTGCTGAACTATTCAAATCGATCTTTTCATTCAACGGGTATTCGCCTTCTTTCAGGGTCTTTAACGCATCCAGTTTCTTTTGCTGAAATAATTGCAATTGCTCGTCATAGTATTTATTAAGTATTGCAATTTCTTTATCCGAGGCTTTGCGGCAAATGATCAGGCGGAATGCTTTGTTTATCTTTTCATCTGTCGAAGATTGTTGGTTAATTAATTTTTGTGCCAATACTCTTGATGCTTCCAATACAGTTGGATCATTCATCATCACTAATGCCTGTAATGGGGTATTTGTTTTCAAGCGCTTTA
>Ga0105249_10002330_pt1 | contig 16481 bp, 12 predicted proteins | sample KBSS44metaG_FD_81522 | JGI IMG/M metagenome (GOLD analysis project Ga0105249, IMG submission 81522) | Switchgrass rhizosphere microbial communities from Kellogg Biological Station, Michigan, USA - KBS S4-4 metaG | ecosystem: Host-associated > Plants > Roots > Rhizosphere > Soil | place...
ACTTTTGAATCAAGACCATTTGCCATTTTCTTTACCAACCACTCGCTTCGTGAATCTCTTAATGCCTTCATCACTCTTTCATCATCTGCTTTATCATAAGGCCAGCCCATCATTACATTTTCTCTTACCGAAAGTTCGTAAGTAGCATAATCCTGGAATAATACACCAATTCGGCTTCTCAAAATTTCGGGATCCATATCTTTTACATCAACACCACCAATTTTTATTGAACCATTTTGAGCATCGTAAAATCGAAGCAACAGTTTAACAAGTGTACTTTTTCCAGCGCCATTCTCACCGACAAAAGCGATCAGCTCACCACCCCGAATATTTAAATTCAAATTTTCGACTGCTTGCCCATGCCCACCAGGATAAGAAAAGCTTACATTTTCAAAACTGATCCCATTAACAGGACCATCAGGAATTGAAATTGGTTTAGCAGGTACTGGTAACAATGCTTCAATTTTAAGAAATGAAAAATAATCACCAAGGAATCTTGTGTGCTGATCAACAGCTACAAATGTGCTTGATATCTGTCCGAGTGTTCCGGCCACTGCTGTAAAAGCGCCAATCACCAATACAACTCCACCGGGATTGATGGTGCCTTGTATGCCACGCAAGCCTACAAAAACATAGGCAAGCGCCAATGTTGTTCCAGTTACAATTCCACTTAACATTGAGATCCTGACACCTGATTGATACATCTTTTCTCTTTGTTTGAAAAGATGATCTGAAATATTTTTATGCCTTTCTAGGAGATAATCGGCCAGCACATAAGCTTTGATCTCTTTAATTGTTCTTGGTTGAATTAATAATTCCCCGATATAATTTCTTTCTCTTTCTTCCGGAGTCTCCTGGTAATAATATTTATATAAGCGTGAGGTAACACGGCTTTCAATTATCAATGATAATAATGAGGTGGCTAATGCAAGAACAACTAATAACCAGTGAAGGCTTGCCAGCAAACCGGCCATTAAAATTATTGTAACAATATTGCCAGATAAACCGAGCACCGACCATGTAAGATCGCCGGGTCTCCATGACACATCGCGTTTTGCCCGGGCAAGACGGTCATGCCAATCAGAATTATCGAAATGACCAAGGTCTACTCTTGATGCTTTGTCAAGCAAGCGACGTTCAGCTTCTAATTCAACTCTTCGTACGTATAGATTTCTTCCATAACCTATATATGAACCGATGGCTCTTTGTATTATAAATGATATCCATAAACCGAGAACAATTGGCAAAAGATCTTTGAACTGAAGTGCATGCAATCGGGCATCTGCAATTTTATTTACTAATAATGCACCAAGAAAAACAGTAACGGGGGGAATGATAGCATTGAACATTCCCAGCAAAGTATATCGAATGAGCAGCCTGGGAGATGCAGCCCACGCTAATGACATTCCTTGTTTCAAATTGTGCCATACCCTTGCCGCCCGCCCTTTTATTTTAAATACACCCACCGACATATTTAAAAATAATTGAAATAGGTGATTTAAAAAAAGCAGAATGTAAAACGATCGTTTATCGTGTTTTGTAACTAAATAAAAAATAACCCCCGTGTTGATACAAGGGGGTATTAACCAAAACCAACTGTTCGAGAAAGCTAATTGCTATTCTGATTAGATTGTAAAATTGAATAAGGTTGAATATAGACGATGTTAAGCGGTGGTTAAACAGGGCATCGTCAGTGTTCAATGCTGAATTGTCAATTTGAGCATTTTTTATTCACCATTGACCATTCACTATTCACGAATAAGTTGAATAGAATTACCGGATGTATATGTGAGCAATTTGCGTGGCGAAGCAGCAAATTGGAAACAACGGAAGCTAAATAGTAGTACAACAGCCGACTAATAAAATCAAACAACCGGCACTGTGAACCTGTAACCAGTTCCATGAATTGTTTCCAATACTACATCAGGATCGGCTCGCAGGTATTTGCGGACCTTGCTCATAAATACATCCATGCTACGGCCAAGAAAATAATCATTTTTGCCCCATACGGCAATCAGTATTTCTTCTCTTTTTAAAATTCTATTGGGATGTTCACACAAAAATTTTAAGAGATCGGCTTCTTTTTGTTTCAAATCGAAAACGCCATCATCATTTGTTAAGCGAAGATCTGTATATGAAAAATTTATTTTTCCAATATTGAATTCCTGCTTTGTTTCACTGAACATTTTTTTGGTGCGGCGCAAAAAAACATCAAGCTTCAATAAAAGTTCCTTCATATTGAAAGGCTTTACAATATAATCGTCCGCGCCTTTTTGATAACCTTCAATTTTATCTTCGATCAATGCCTTGGTACTTATGAAGAGAATAGGGATTACATCGCTTTGCTGTCGTATTTTTTTTGCAACAGTAAAACCATCTTTCACCGGCATCATGATATCCAGCAGGCAGATATCAAATTTATTTTTATCAAACAGGTCAATCGCTTCCTGCCCATTGCTGCAGTCGGTTACAAGATAATTCTCATCTTCCAATGCATCTTTGACAAGCTCCCGCAGGTGATCATCATCTTCAGCCAGTAAAATTCTTCCTTTTGTTTCCATTTTTATTTTTTTAATGGCAATTCAATTTTAAATTCCGTACCGATACCTGGAAGGCTTTGCACATCGATTTTTCCATGATGACCGTCAATTACTTTTTTTGTAAAATACAACCCAAGACCGAGGCCTTTAGCATTATGAATATTTCCATTCTGCACCCGGTAAAATTTTTTAAAGATCTTTTTATACTCCGAAGATTCCATGCCGGCTCCATTATCCTTTATGCTGATAGTGTATTTATGAGAATTCTTTATCGTGCTGATGATTATTTTAGGGTGCGAAGAATATTTGATCGCATTGTTTATAATATTAAAAAAAGCAAGGTATAAATTTTCTTCATCAGCAAGCAGGCTGCTGTTTTCTTCATCAAGATCCCATTCTACTATTCCTGCTTTTTTATTTAGCAACGGTTCCAACTGGGCGATGACTTTTTTAAGTAATTCGTTCGGGGTAACGGGTTTCATTTTTAGTACAAACTGGTATTGATCGGCGATAACAGTTTTTACAAGGTTTGAAATATGATTTTTCAAATAATCTGCCTGGTAGCGAATGGCATTAATATATTTTTGCTGCTTTTCCTGGTTTACCTGCGCAACAGGTTTTTCCAGGCCATCGACAGAAAGTTCAATTACTGAAAGTGGCGTGCTAAACTCATGGGTTACATTATTGATAAAATCTTTTTGAATTTCTACAAGAAATTTTTGTTTAAAAAAATAATATAAAGAAGCTGCGAAGCCAAGCAACACTAATAGCAATAAGGCACTGGATACGATCCAACCAGTCATTTGGTTTATTATATATTTATTCCTGTGCGGAAAATACAGGTAGAAATAAGAATAACTTTTTTGAACCAGCGGCAAAGTCATTGTGGTATCATCAGTATAACCAGAACCAGCAGATGGGAGATAGGCATCATATACGTATTTATTTTTTGTGTTGTCGTATACTGCCAGCTTACAATCTGTGAAAATGTCAAAACTTTCCAGCTCACTATGCAAGTAAAAGGTTAATGAATCTTTTGAAGGAATACTGTCAGTTCTGAAAAGGTAGCTGTTAGCATCGGTCTTTTCAATAAGTGATTGAAGTTTTTCGGATGACTCGTAAAGTAAGGGCAGGTCTTCGTACACACCGCGAATACTTTTTATTACAGAAGTGTTAAACTCAGTTTGTTCAAATGTATAAGTCTTATTCAGCCAATATACCTGCACGGCAATGATGATCGCAATTAACAAAGAAGCGATAAGAATAAAAAGGCGTATGGTATTCGAACGCATTAATACAAATTACACTGTAAAGTTGGGATTATTTATTTGCTGATTATAATGTATCCGGTTAAGCGGAAGTTAAAGACTTTTTCCTTTCTAACAATCAATTAACCTCAGTTAATCCCGGGTTAATCAGCGTCGTTTATTTGGAAACAGCAAATGAGTAGAACAAACTTTGTGTAAATCTTTAATCACAATTAAATTTAAAATGAAATGAAAAAAATCTTTTTTGCAGCCCTGATGCTGTTAACAGTTGGAGGGATCAGCTATGCACAAACAACACCTACTAAAACCAACCCGCCCCAGAAAAAAGAAGTAACTAAAAAAGAGACCAAAAGCACTGTAAGCTCTGTATCACCTACCACAAAACATGCTACAGCCAGCACAAAAACGAAAACAACAACAACAACAAAGACGAAGCCGGCAACAAAATCAACAACAGCGAAACCAGCCACAAATACTGATGCAGATAAAAACAAAAAAAAGAGTACAACCCAAAAAAAGAATAAATAATAATAAATGAAAGGTAAACAGGTGCTTGAATTTTACAGAATATACCTGTTTGCTTAGATAGGTTGGTTAAAGTGGTGAATCGGCCACTCATTTTTATGAGTGGCTTTTTACATAGAAATTTATAGAAAAGGAAACGGAATCAGGAATATATTCTTTCAATTGCATCTTTATATTTTTCAAATATCACTTTACGTTTCAGTTTTAATGTAGGAGTTAGCTCACCGCCTTCAACACTCCATTCATGGGGTAATAGTTCAAATTTTTTTATTTGTTCTACCTGGTTAAAATTTTGATTATAGCGTTCGACAGTATCTTTTATAAGGTTAACTACTTTTTCATTCTTAATAATTTTTTCATTTCCGTTGAATTCTACTCCATGTTCAGCACACCATTCTTTTATTGCATTAAATGCAGGAACGATCAATGCCCCGGTAAATTTTTGTTCGGCGCCTGTCACCATCATCTGCTCAATCCATTTTGATTCTTTCATTTTATTTTCAATAGGCTGCGGCGCTACATATTTTCCACCAGATGTTTTAAAAATTTCTTTTTTGCGATCAGTGATCTTTAAAAACTTATTATCGATCATTACACCGATATCACCGGTATGAAACCATCCATCTTTCAATACTTCTGAAGTAAGATCAGGTCGTTTATAATATCCCATCATTACATTTGGCCCTTTGCAAAGTATCTCTCCATCTTCTGCAATTTTCACTTCTACATTGTCTATCAGTGTTCCTACTGTTCCAAACATTCTGTTTTTAGGATTCATTCTGTTCACACTTATTACAGGTGATGTTTCAGTTAAACCATATCCTTCCAGGATAGGAACTTTCGCAGCTGTAAACACTCTTAATAATTTTACCTGGCAGGCAGCAGAACCCGTAACAATTGCTTTCACATTGGCTCCTAATGCATCCCGCCATTTGCTGAAGACTAATTTATTGGCAATACTTAATTGTAGATTATACCAAACTCCCATGTTTTTATTAACATCATATTTCAATCCAAGACCTAATGCCCAATTAAATAATTTCTTTTTGATGCCGGTAAGTGTTGCGGCTTTCGCCATTATACGTTCATATACTTTTTCCAATAGTCGCGGCACAGTTGTAAAGATCAAAGGCTTTACTTCTTTTAGATTATCACCGATCTTTTCCATGTTTTCAGCATAGTAAATAGAGACGCTATTGTATATATAGATGTAGCTTACCATTCTTTCAAACACATGATTCAATGGTAAAAAACTTAGGGCTCTTTTTCCCTCCACGCCAATTTCTTCAAACACACAATTACTGTCACATACATTGCTCACAATATTATGATGACTTAACATTACACCCTTGGGAGTACCAGTAGTACCGGAAGTGTAAATGATAGTGGCAATATCTGACGGTGTAATTTTATCAGATAGTTGTTCTATTGTTTTCAGCGTTTCAGTTGCGGCGGGTTTCAGACAATCTTTCCAATACATTGCATTGGGTACATATTCAAGTGTAAGAACGTGCTGCAAAGAAGGCAAAGCGTCTTTTAAGCTCTTTACTTTTAAAAATAATTCTTCATCATTTACAAAGATCACTTTTGCCTGCGAATCATTCAGAATAAATTGTAATTCATTTACACTGATAGTTGGATAAACTGGTACCAGCACCGCTCCAATTTTTTGCGCAGCCAGGTCTATCATTAACCACTCCGGACGGTTTTTACTAATGATGGCAATCTTATCCCTGTTTTCTGAAGACATATCATTTGGAGAAATACCTAGCTGAAGAAAACCAGCGGCAAGTTGGTTCACTGTATCATTGACCTCAATTGTGCTGTATTGCTTCCACCTGCCTCCTTCTTTTGCCGCAAACATATCTGGCAAGGGAAGTTCCTTCAATTGATATTCCAGGCAATCAAATAATCGTGTAGGTTTTTGCATCAGCAAAAAATTTGTCGGTTCATATAATGGCAAAGTGAATCCTGAACAAATTAGGTAAAAATCTAAAGAATAAAAAAGTCCCGCCATAAGCGGGACAAATGAGGTCTATTTTGACTGATAGTATTGTCCCGGTGGCACGCGGAAAACACGGGTCTTTTGAAAAGCAGTAAAACCTTTGTATTCGTCAAGATGGGTTTTTGTCCAGCTATCATAAGCTGTAAGGTTTTCCACTGTTCCAAATAACCATTGATTGTAAGCCTCAAACATTCCTTCACGCAATAATTGTTGATGATAATCGAAAAGACGGTGCGGATATTTTGCAGCATTGGTTTCATACCAATCAAGAATAAATCTTGTTCTTACCATGGTAAGCGTTGCGGTTGTTACTCCTTTTGAAACCAGTGAAGATTGTTTGTCCATGGCTTGTAAAAAAGCTTTTGCAAAAGGGCTTTTATTATTTTCTTCGCCCTTCATTAAATCAGCTTCTTTAAACAATTTTTCTTTATAGCCTTTAAATAAAAGTTCTTTCATTGCTGCTCCCCGTTGACTTAGACTTTCCATGTTCACAAAAATTTCACCATAGATAAGACTCCATACTTTGTCTTTAGTATAAAAATAATAGAGAGCGGCATTATAGTAGTTACCACCAAAAGCCGGATCAATTTCAATTCCTTTTTCCCAAAGATCAATAGCGCTGTAATCTTTCCTTTGCCATAGCAATTCACCATACTCACTATAAAGGGCTCCGCTTTTTGGAAATTTCTTTAAACCTGCTTTGTAAACCCTCTCACATTCTTTCGGATCTTCAAGTGCTTTATAAACATTTCCGGCTATTTGAAAGGTCATTACATCAGCATCATCACGATTGACAATTGTTTTTACACCTTCCACTGCTTTTTCATAATCTCTTTTGAAATAATAGCATTGAATAAGGTCTTTATTATAGTCAAGATTATTTTTATCAGCTTGCAACAAGCGATTTAATACAAGGATCGCATTATCCCAATCGGCCTGGGCCATAAAACCACGGGCAGTCTGTTGCATAGACTTCGGATCATCCTGCGCAATAACAGCAAAAGACAGAGCAAAAAACGAAAAAAGAAAGATTAGTTTTTTCATAGTACAAAGTAAATTAAAAGAGAGATTGTTATAAAGTTTCTATAATAGATTATAAATTATTTCACTAACCTGCGCTAAAGCTTCGGTTAGCAAGCATATTCCAAAGACAAAAAGAACTAAATCAAATGTGTCAGCAAGCCATCCCGCAATTTTGGTTCAAACCAGGTGCTTTTAGGCGGCATTACTTTTCCACTGTCTGCAATTGCAAAAAGCTGCTCGATGGTGACGGGATACAAACTGAATGCTGCTGCCATTTCCCCGCTGTTTACTCTTTTTTCTAATTCTTCTATTCCACGAATGCCACCGACAAAATCGACCCTGTTATCTGTTCTTGGGTCTTCGATATCAAGAATTTTATCAAGAACATTTTTTTGTAAAATGGTTACATCCAATATGCCGATCGGATCCTTGCGATATGTTCCTTCCCTGGCTGTCAAAATATACCATTCATCTTCAAGATACATACCAAACTCATGCAATAGGGCAGGTTTTATCGGTTCAGGACTATAAGTGATCATAAAATCTTCCTGTAATGCACCGATAAATTCTTCTGTTGTAAGATCATTCAGATCTTTTACAACACGATTGTAATCAAGAATTGCTAACTGGCTTTCGGGAAAAATCGTGGTAAGAAAGAATTTTGCATCCTCGCTATCCGGTAGTTGTTTGCTCACTTTAGCCGCTGATGCAGCGCGATGATGACCATCAGCGATATAAGTGTTGGGAACTTTGGTTGCAAATAAATTAGTGATAGAGTTGATAACATCATCACGATTGATAACCCATACAGTATGTTTGATGCCATCGTTTGCAGTAAAATCATATTCGGGTGCATTCTTTGCTTTCCAACCATTGATCAGCGCATTTATTTCCATCACATCGCGATAAGCCATAAAAACATTTCCCGTTTGTGCCCGGATCGTCCGCATGTGATCGATGCGGTCGTTTTCTTTTTCCGGTCTTGTCAGTTCATGTTTTTTTATAACATCATTAAAATAATCTGCAATTGAGGAAACACAAACCAATCCTGTCTGGCTCTTGCCATTCATGACTAACTGATAAATATAGTAGCAAGGTTTTTCTTCTTTGAAAAGTGTGCCATTTTGAATAAACAATTCAAGGTTGGCTTTTGCCTTATCGTACACTTGTTGGCTATGTGTATCTATTCCGTCAGGCAGATCTATTTCTGATTTTGTAATGCGAAGAAATGAGTAGTCGTTTCCTGCTGCTTCTTTTTTTGCTTCCTGCGAATTAAGAACATCATAGGGTCTTGAAGCTACTTGTTCTGCTAATTCTTTCTTTGGTTTTAATGCCTTGAACGGTTTAATGATTGCCATTGCTTATCAAAAATTATTATTGAACTTATCCTTTCTTCTTCGCAAAATCTATCATAAGATTAGTTAGCGCCACTACGCTTTCATATTGCAAAGCATTATACATTGAAACACGGAAGCCACCCACACTGCGATGTCCTTTTATACCAACCATTCCTTCCTGTTTGCTGAGATCAAGAAATTCTTTTTCTAATGAAACATCATTCATTACAAATACTGCATTCATATTGCTGCGGTCTTCTTTTGCAACAATGCCTTTGAAAATTGGTAAACTATAAAGTGTTGAATAAAACAATTCCGCTTTTGCATTGTTTATTTTTTCAATTGCTTCGACGCCTCCAAGATTTTTTAACCAGCGAAGTGTAAGCATGGCAACATATACTGCAAACACTGGTGGTGTATTCAGCATGCTGCCTTCTTTTATATGATTACGATAGTCAAGTATCGTTGGAAGAACTCTTGTTACTTTTCCAAGAATATTTTTATTAACTACAACAAGATTTACTCCGGCAGCTCCCATATTTTTTTGTGCGCCGGCATAAATAATATCAAACTTGTTATAATCCAGAACACGACTCAAAATATCGCTGCTCATATCAGCTACTAATGGAACGCCACAATCATAGGGGAGATTTTTCCATTGTGTACCTGCAATCGTTTCATTAGTTGTAATATGTAAATAGGCAGCAGTAGGACTAACAGAAAGCTCTTTTGGTATTGTTGTATAGTTGGTTTCTTTAGATGAGCCTGCGATTTCAACATGCCCAAACAATTTTGCCTCTTTAATAGCTTTCACAGCCCATGTACCGGTATCAGTATAAGCAGCCAGTTCATTTTCATTCAGCAAATTCATTGGCACCTGCATGAATTGAGTAGTAGCGCCGCCATGCAAAAAAAGAACTTCATGATCATCATCGAGTCTCATCAATTCTTTCACAAGGCTTCTTGCTTCATCCATCACTGATTGAAACAAAGGCGTACGATGACCAATTTCAAGAATGGATAGACCGGTATTATTAAAATCAATTACTGCCTGGCTGGCTTGTTCAAAAACCTCTTTAGGCAAAACAGAAGGACCTGCATTAAAATTATGGATCATCGCTGTTGCTGTATTCACGTTTAAAAAATTGAAGATGCAAAGAAACAAAATTGTGGCGGGATACCCCAAAGAAAAGAGCGGACGCATCAAATAACCCGGTTATCACTATCATTCATGATCTCTTCCCCTTATGGCTCCTTTTTTCCATGCATTGTTCAGTTCATCAAACTCCTTGATATCATCAACAGAAAGTTCTTTGCCTGAAAGCTTTTTCAGATCAGGCTGTCCCGCATTTACCCAGGCGGTGTACCAAAAAGATGCAATAGCATAAATTGATTGACGCATTCTTCTTTCAATCATCCCATTTAATTTTTTATCATATGCAATTGAAAAAGCGGAAGAATACTGGCGGATCGTTACGCCATTTCTTTCTTCAAAAGAAAATTTTTGATCGGCTGGAAAAGTTTTGCTCAGTTCTTTTTCAAAAAGTAAAACCGAATCAGCGGCTTTTGCACTTTCCAAAACTCTTTGCCAAATAAAATCACCAGGATTTTTTATATAATCAGCTTTTCCAATAAAAAAATCCCATTCTTTTTCTGCCAGTAACTCTGGCACACGACTCTCCCAAAAGCCATGAATGCCTCTTTGATCAGTGAATTGTCCATTATGATTGCTGTTAGCATGAAGCGGTACATGTGCATCGGCGATATAATGCCCGATCTCTGCAGACAGTTTTAATATTCTTGCCTGTTGCTTTTCTTTAAATGCATCAGTTAGTTTAGTAAGCATTACTTGCACCCACCAGGGTACAATGCCATATTGCATCAACGAATCTTCAGAAAATTTTACAACTGCATCATTCCATTTTCTTGGCAGGTCATTGTATGGATAGATACCATAATGATCGATATCGATATAATGCCGCGGGCCTTCTTCCGCAATTGCATATCGGCGCATATCAGGATCAACAGCATGTTCGGTAATAAAATCGATTTGCGGTTTATAAAGTTGCATCATTTCAGGGGGCAACAAAAAAATAGCATAGTAGTTTATTTTTTTATGACCATAGAAACCCCAGCAAAAAGCATGAAAGGAAATGGAGAGAAGTAGTAAAAATAAAAAAGCCCTTTTCATTAGTATGGTTTAATTGTGAAATGGCTATTAAAACCAGTCAGATTGCAATCAAAAAACAATTTAACCATTCAGCAATTTATCAATTCAATTCTTTCAATTCGGTTTTTTTCTCATCAGTCAAATCCACTACACCACCGGTTACTGCATACTTCATTGCTTCACCTGAAGAAATATGATTGATCTTTTTTACTTTATCTCTTGGTAAAATATATAACTGACCTGCAAAATTGTAAGCCTGGGGAACGTATACGGCTACTTTATCGGCTCCCATTTCAAATTTGTGCATCTCCTCATCAGTAAGAAAGCCAATGATCCAGACATCCTCGGAAAAAGCATTTGCCAGCACTGCCTTATTAAATCTTTTTTTATCTCCTGCAAATGCTTCAAAAAAATCACGGGTGCTTGTATAAATGAATTTTATACCAGGCGTTTTTTCCAGCCAATGATCAAAAAGATAAAATAACCGTGATTGAATAAAAAATGAGCTGAGATAACCTATAATAATTATAGCGGCAAGAATAATTAAAAACCCCAGGCCATAGTTTTTGACTTCGTACCCGATAACGTTTCCATGTGTGTCTGTAACTGCTTGACGGAATATTGGCACCCAACCATCTACAGTGGAAATAACCCAGTAAATGGCGTAAATAGTAATTGCCAAAGGAGCGATGATCAACAATCCCTGCAAGAAATACTGGAAGATCTTTTTCCACTTGAAAGGCTCTTTCGGAAGAATTTTTTTAAACGCTCCATCATTTTCCATGGGTCAAATTTAGGATAAAGAAAAATGGACGGACGGCAAAATATCTGGACGGAAACTTTGGCAACGTAAAAAGTTTCCTTAGTTTTGTCGCCCCAATAGACACAGGGTTGAGATTATGGAAATACAAGAACGAATAAGACAAAAAGCGGATGAATTGTTTCGTCGCTATGGTATCCGCTCCGTGACAATGGATGAGATCGCAACGCAACTTGGCATGTCAAAAAAAACCATTTACCAGTATTTTACTGACAAGGATCAATTGGTAGATGCGGTTGCTGTGGATGAAATTCATTATTCGCAGGAATGTTGTACAAAGGATGCAGCTGATTCCGCAAATGCCATTGAAGAAATATTCCGGGTGATGGAATTTGTAGAAGTAATGTTTAGAAATATGAATCCTTCCATGCTGCATGACCTGGAGAAATATCATCCCGGGGGATTTAAAAAATTCCTTGAACATAAAAATAAGTTTCTCTATGAGATGATAAAGAAGAATATTGAAAGAGGGATAAAAGAAGAATTATATAGACCGGAAATTGATGTTGAAATAATGGCACGCTACAGGTTGGAAAGTATGATGATCGGATTTAATACCGAATTGTTTCCTTCTTCAAAATTCAATCTGGCAAAGCTTCAGCAGGAAATACTTGAACATTTTCTATATGGGCTTGCCACTTTAAAAGGATATAAACTCATTTTAAAATATAAGCAACAACGATTAAATAGATGACCTATGAGATATATAACGAAAACCATTTTGATCACCTTGATCATTGTAAACCTTTTCCAAATAAATATAAAAGCGCAGCAGCCGCAACAGCCGCAGGTTTACCAGATCACTGCTAAAGAAGCAGTGGACATCGCATTTAAAAATATAGTGGATCTTAAAAATGCACGGCTTGATTACAAAATTGCCGAGGCAAGAAACAAAGAGATCACAGGGCTTGCATTACCGCAGGTAACGGGTTCGCTAGCGGGAAATCATTACTTGTCATTACCTCAGATCCAGTTTCCTGACGGCTCCGAAGTACAGATATACGATGTATTGCGAGCGGAAGGAGTAAAAGATGGATCAGGAAGCACCATTACCAAACAAGGTGAATTCAGCTATCGCAATTTTAGCTTTTTTACGCCATGGAATGTAAACGGTGGTATTAATGTAAACCAATTATTATTCGAGCCACAGGTGTTTGTTGGTTTGCAGGCAAGAGGTGAATTGTTGGCAAACAGTGATCTCCAGCTAAAAGTGACTGAAGTCAACGTCAAGGAAGCAGTTTATAAAAGTTATTATGCTGTTTTGATCTCGCAAAAACAATTGCAGTATGTTCAGGAAAGCATTAAAAGATTGGAAAAACTATCTACTGAGATGAATGAAATGTTTAAAAATGGCTTTGTTGAAAAATTGGATATAGATAAAACTACAGTGACATTGAATAATACAAAGATGACAGAAATTCAATTACGCAATGTAGTAACGATCGGGCTGGCCATGCTAAAAAGAAATATGGGATTGACCCAGGCTGATAGCGTTGTTTTAAAAGATGTTCTTAATTCTGATCTTATCAAAGCGGAAATATTAGACGACGATTTTAAATATGAAAACAGGAATGAAGTGAAGTTGCTGAACAGTACTATAAAATTGCAGGGGTATGATATAAGACGCTATAAACTTTCTTATTATCCTACAGTATCTGCTTTTTATAATTTTCAAAAAACTGGTCAGAGGCGGGCAGATGATAGTGGAGGCAGTGAACCCTGGTTTTGGTATAATACCAATCTTATTGGTCTTTCTGTAAATGTTCCAATTTTTGATGGATTTCAGAAAAAAAATAAGATCAAACAATCTGAATTCACCTTAGAGAAGGTTCAGAATACACTTGATCAAACAAAAAAAGGAATTGACCTGGAAAGAGCGGTGGCAAAAAATACATTGATCAATTCTATTCTTGCCATGGATGCACAGGAAAAAAATATGGAGCTGGCCCAAAGAGTGTTTAACACTGTAAAAACGAAATATGCGAATGGTGTAGGATCAAGTATTGAAACATTGCAAGCCGATACAGATCTGCAACAGGCACAATCTAATTATTTCAGGGCACTGTACGATGCAGTTCTTGCCAAAATAGTTTATATAAGATCGCTTGGAAAATTATAATAACAAAAAACTTATTTAAAATAAAACCGGAAACCATGAATAAATTATTGATGATGCTAACTGTTGCAACTGCTGTGATCATTGCATCATGTAGTGGCGGTGCTAAAGATGCTAAAGGTGATTTGAATGATAAGAAAGCAAAATTGGAAAAGCTGAAAAGCGAAAAGACAAAACTGGAGACTGAAATTCAAACATTACAGCAAGAGATTACCAAGCTGGATCCTTCTGCAGGAGTTGTTGCACCGAAGCTTGTTGCAATTACCCCGATAAGCATTCAGCCTTTTGAACATTATATCGATTTGCAGGGAAGAGTGGATGCAGATAATATCTCTTACCTAACCCCAAGAGGAATGCCGGCACAGGTAAGAGCATTGTATATTAAAAAGGGAGACTATGTAAAGAAAGGACAAACGCTGATAAAGCTTGATGATGCAGTGATGTTAAAGCAACTGGAAGGATTGAAAACACAAAAAGCATATGCAGAAGATATTTATAAGCGTACAAAAAACTTATGGGACCAGGGTATTGGTACAGAAGTACAATTGAAAACTGCCGAGAACAACGTCAAAGCATTGAATGATCAAATAAACACGTTGACTGAAAGCTGGCAAATGACCAATGTCAAGTCTGAAGTGAACGGTTATGTTGAACAATTAAACCTTCGTGTTGGTGAAACTTTTAGTGGTTTTGCAGGAAACGTGCCACAAGTAATGATCGTGAATTCCTCGGCTTTAAAGGTAGTGACAGATGTGCCGGAAAATTATTTAGACAGAGTAAAAAAAGGTACACCCGTAAATATCAAACTTCCTGATATAAATCTTGAATTCAATAGTGTCATTTCACTGATGAATCAAACCATTGGATTAAACAGCCGTTCGGTTTCAACAGAAGCAAAAATTCCATATAATTCAAATGTTCATATCAACCAGGTAGCACTGGTGCGAATAAAAGATTATGTTAAGAATAATGCTATTGTTATTCCGCTTACTACACTTCAAACGGATGAAAATGGAAAATATGTTTATGTGCTGGCAACAGAGAGTGGAAAGAAAGTAGCAAGAAAAAAACAAGTGGTGGTTGGTGAAATTTATGGGGAACAAATAGAAGTGAGATCAGGTTTGAATGAGGGTGATCAGCTGATCACACAAGGTTACCAGAGTTTATACGAAGGACAGGGAGTAACAATTGCAGGTTCACTCTAACATTAAATAAGCTGAATAGACCTTCGACAAGTCCAGGGTGACAATGGCACAGTAATAAAAGGTGAATAGTGAACTGAAAGTATCCCGATAGCTATCGGGACGACACAACTTAAGATAAAAAGAAAAACATAAGCCGATTACATAAATTTTTTTTGTATGAGCCTTAAAGAAAAAATCGCAAATAAATTCAAAGAGTTCAAGCCAACGAGTTGGGTGATCGATCATAAAACCGTCACGTATGTTGCTACCTTGGTTATTACACTTTGGGGATTGAATATCTTTACAACATTACCAAAGGAATCTTATCCTGATATTGTAATTCCACAGATCTATGTTTCCACTATCTACGCAGGTACTTCACCAAAGGATATGGAAGAACTGGTAACAAGACCAATTGAAAAACAAATTAAGGGTATCACCGGTGCCAGGATCAGGAGTATAAAAAGCACTTCGATTCAGGATTACAGCAGTATAGTGGTAGAGTTTGAAACAAGTGTGAAAGTTGATGAGGCAAAGCAAAAAGTAAAAGATGCAGTAGATAAATCAATGACTGATCTGCCGACCGATCTTACAGTAGAACCCAATGTAATCGAAGTTGCTTTTTCAGATTTTCCTATCATGTTTGTGAATGTGAGTGGCAATTATGATCCTATTAAATTAAAAGATTATGCTGAAGATATCCAGGACAGGATCGAGTCTCTTAGTGAGGTAAACAAAGCTGAAATTGTTGGCGCTCCGGAAAGAGAGATACAAATCAATGTAGATAAACTGAAAATGGAATCAGCGGGTATCTCTTTCGGCGATATTGCCCAGGCGATCGGCAGTGAAAATATAGATATGAGTGCCGGTAATATTAGGATTGGTGAAATGCAACCGACGATACAGGTAAAGGGACAGTATAAGACAGCCTATGAAATGCAGGACATGATAGTGAAAAGTATTTATGGTGCGTCGGTGTACCTGAAGGATATAGCACAGGTGATAGATACTGTAAAAGAAAAAGAAAGCTTTTCACGTCTTGAAAATAAAAATGTAGTAACCCTGCAAATAGTAAAAAGAGCCGGAGAGAACCTGATCAATACATCGGAAAAAGTAAAGGCAATAGTAGATGAAATGAAATTGGGTGCGTTGCCGAAAGATCTTGATGTAGTGATAACAGGTGATCAAAGTGTGCAAACAAGAACTTCTTTTAATGATCTTATCAATACCATCGTTATCGGGTTTATTCTTGTATTGCTGGTGCTTATGTTCTTTATGGGAGTGAACAATGCATTCTTTGTAGCGCTCAGCGTCCCGCTGAGTGTATTTGTTGCCTTTATGTTTTTACCAATAGCGGACACGATCATAGGGACAAACGTAACACTCAACTTTATTGTGTTGTTTGCATTGTTATTTGGCCTTGGGATCATTGTGGATGATGCGATTGTTGTAATTGAAAATACACACAGGATTTTTGGTAATGGAAAAATGCC
>Ga0105249_10002331_pt1 | contig 16478 bp, 21 predicted proteins | sample KBSS44metaG_FD_81522 | JGI IMG/M metagenome (GOLD analysis project Ga0105249, IMG submission 81522) | Switchgrass rhizosphere microbial communities from Kellogg Biological Station, Michigan, USA - KBS S4-4 metaG | ecosystem: Host-associated > Plants > Roots > Rhizosphere > Soil | place...
CCGCCTCAATGGGCTACTGGACCGGGATTGGGGATTACGATGCGTGCTCTCAACTCGTGCGAGGGGCGACCACGGAAATGACGTTTCATCGCGAGATTGTTCGCAACCAAATGTTCCCCCTCTGCGGAATGAACTTGGCGTTTCGGCCTGCCGACTGGATGCCGTGGTGCCAATTTATTGACGTGCCGCGCTTCGATGATATTTGGATGGGCTGGTTATTTCAGAAGGAAGCCTATCGACGAGGCTACGCATTCAACCTTGGTGGTCCGCTGGTGAAGCATTCCCGGCAGAGCAACGTATGGGCAAATCTTCGGGATGAGTCAGTTCACCTTGAGCGCAACGAAATGCTCTGGCGTGACATCGCGGAGTCGCCGGAAACCGAATACGGAAAATTGCGTGCTCTATTGCCTGTCTAAAGGAAAGTCTTGAAAGTCTGAGGCGTATGGCGTATCCGCCTGTTCGTGCCCACCCTCGCTGAAGTCCGAACGCTGCTTTCCCGATATACGGGCGCGAACAATGACTACGAAGACCGGATGAATCTGGTCAAGGAAAGGCTGATGAAGGCTGGGAACTGGCGCAGCACGAAGGTGAACTCGGTTTTCAACGTGTTCCTCGACGCCAACAACAAGGCGGTCGTCACGCTGCCAAGGGCGCTCAACACGATCCTCGCGGGGGTCTATCTCAATACCTGCTCATCCAATGGCGCGCGCTACGGCTGGCCGTTGGCGGTGCGGAACGGATGGTATAGTTTTTCCTCCGGTGGGCCAGGATACGTTCCTGATGCGCGCTACGGCTGGCAGGCCGGGCTCATCCCTGAAGAAGGATGGTTCAACACCTTCGCGGATTGGACGACGCCAAAGAAGCTGCGCCTGAAGTTCGCGGCGACTGAGGCCAACGGACTGATTTTCAATCTGCGCGGCATCTCAGGAGGGCAACCGATCTACACGGGTGCCGGTGCCAATACGATTCAGGGAGAAAACCTGACGACCGTTGGGGCTACGACGCTCACGACCGTGAACGATTTCGACGAGCCTCCATACGAGGTGGCCAAGCCCGTCACCTACGGTCGCGTCTCGATGTATACTTGGGATGGCGTGACCGAAACTCTCGTGGCCATCTACGATCCATCCGAGACGGTGCCGCAGTGGAGGCGATACCGGGTGCCAGGCTGCACGAATTGGACCGAGGCTGATCCGGGGCAATTCCTGACCGTCTGCAAGCGTGCATCCGTGCCGATTTTCAATGACAACGACGAGGTGATTCCTCCGAATATCGGGGCGTATCGGTTTGGGCTGGAGGCGTTGACTAAAGAAGACGCGCAAGATTTTGCTCGCGCTGAGATGATGTGGCAGAAGGCTTTTGATCTACTGACCAACGAGGTGCAGGACGATACGGGAAGCGGATCGGAAGGTTCGGTGCAGGTAGATGACACGTTTCAAATGTTCGCAGTTGGAGGACTCACATAATGGCCAGACGCTCATACGATGAAGATGCGGTTGCCCGGATGGCTGCCGAGGGGCGCAAGCCATCCTACGACCCGCAAGGAAATGTCCGTGGATTTCGCTCCAAGGCGGGCGCTCCGATGGCGGATACATCCAGCAACGTGCCTGTCAGCGGACAGCCACGAGCCATCGAAGCTCCATCCCTGACCCCCAAGGGTGTCTGGTCGGATATGTTCCGACCAAGGCTCGGTTCACCGGCAACGCCAGGAAGCGCCGATCCGTCGCTCGATTCCGTCAACTCGGCACTGAGAGAGATTTTTGGTGGGAGCCCATCCGATTCGTCGGTGGGCTCCACCCCAACTCCGTCTCTCGATGTTCTCGCCCAAGGCGGAAAGCCGACTCACGCACAAACATGGGGAGTGCCAGCATTGACAGCCGCCGACACGAGCATGCCGGCGTCTCCGTGGATGCCAAGTGGCATGTCCAAGAAACCCAAGAAAGAGGCGTGGACGACCGGCGTAGCGCCCACTCCGTCCAGTCGATACGTCACGCAAGGCACGACTCCCTACTCTGATTTCCGCAAGCCCGTTGCTGATAATTATCGGTGGGGAGACCACTCCGTCTAATGGCATCCGTTCTTGAACAAATTCAGGGTCAGCAACAGCGCGAAGTCGATCAAGGACTATCGCGCGCATGGCATGACAATCAGTGGGCGGAACAATTCACGTCCACACCACCGGCAGAGAAGCTACGTGCAAACCTGAATTTGACGGACATGGTGGATAAGGCGGTGCAGCTCAAGCAGGACTTGCTCGCCCAGACGGATTTGCGCGCGATGGCGCTAAAGGCCAAGACCGCCGAGTTCGATGAATGGCAAAAACAGGCACCGTTGCGGGAGCAACTATTGCGCGCGCGAGTGGATGCCACGGGAGCCACAGAACGACGCAAGGCCGAGGAGGCGGCACTGGAAGCGACGCAAACGGCCAATCTGAACAAGGGCATCTCCACGCTCTACCAGAATGGATTGCGCAAAGGATCTCCCGAATTCATTGATGCTGCCGCTCAACTCATCGCCGACAATCCACATGCGGACGGCGGGCATGTCATGGAGATCGGGAAACTGGCTGGATTCGGTGGAGACACACCGGAAGAGAAGCTTTCCCAGGCCGTTACGATGGTGCGCGAAAAGGAGAAGGCTCGCCTCGCTCTTCAGCCGACTTTGGAGCAGAAGGTCGCCGAGGCGTCTCAAGTGACTTCGGCGCGGGAAAAGGCAAAGGCTGAGTATCGACCCGAAAAGGACATTGTTCTTCCGTCCCTGGAAAGGGAGCGCTCACTCCATGCGCAGGCATTGAATCGCGCGAAGCGCATTCGCTCCAAGGCAGTTGATCCGAACATCATAGCCGACGCAGACCAAGACATTCTGGACTCGCAAAAGGCGCTGGACGACATCGAGAGTCAGATCCGCACTCATCGAGAGTCTTCATCCAAACCTGCCGCTATTGCTCAACCTGAAGCAGCGCTTAAGCTAAAGCCGTTGGAGCAAGACGTGGCCACTGCCGCGCGCGCGGCTATCGCTGCCGGGAAAGATGCCGAAGCGGTGAAAAAGCGGCTTCAGGAAAGCGGATACGACCCAAGCGAACTCTAGCGCATCATGGCGATTACTTTCGACGATCTGCCGGAAGCGAAGTCGAAAGTCTCCTTCGACGACCTGCCGGACGCAGCCCACGGAATCAAGTTCGATGACTTGCCGGATGCTCCGGTAGCGCCATCCGATGTCGCCACACAGGCACTCGATACCACGCGCACGGTTTTAAACGCTGCCGCTGGCCCCGGCTCGATTGCGCATGCCACGGATTTATTGCGAGAGGAACCTCCTCTCATCGAAAAAGAACTTCCATATCCTAATATGCGCATTGGGGTGCCGCAAGAAATCATGGCGCCAGACAGCGGAATTTTAGAGAGCGCTGCTGGTCAGGGCGCAAAAGGGGCGCTGGAAACTGCATCAGGAGTTCAGAGATTCATCGCCAATTCAGAGCCGACCAGCGCCGAATTTTCGGCGACGATGGACAGGATCGTTTCCGGCACGCAGGAGCAATACGACAACCTGCAAAAGAGCATTGCCGAACGTGGGTATTCCACGGCTGAGGAGGATCAAACTTTGCGGACAATCGCCAACCAAAAGGCTATTTACGAAGGCCAGAAAAAGGGAGGATTGTCTAATATTTATCATCCTGAACGGGATGCGTCAAAATTACAGCGAAGAGCAGACGCCAATGCGCTTGCTAGTGAAATCGGAAAAGCCGCTGACGAAGCCTTTCAATTCTACGGTGCTAATCCGGCATCGGAAAACCCCGTGGCGCAGATTGGACGCGGGCTTGGTTCTGCCGCAAATTTAGTAGCGTCCATGCCGGCAGGCATCCCGGGAATGGCCATTCAAGCCGGAGCGCAGGCATGGGGAACGGCCTATAACGCTACGGAAAAACAACTTCGCACACAAGGAGTCACCGACGAACAGTCCATTCAAGAGCAATCCACAGCAGCAGCACAAAGTGCAGCTCTCAAAACCGCGCCCGGATTGGCTGCTTACATGCTCGGAGGAAAACTGTCCGGAGAAATCATTTCTAAACTCATCCCGGAAGCTGCTTCCCCGCTGATTAAAGGGGTTGCTGGTGCGCTTGGTGAGTCGGCTGGATTGACGGCAACCGGAGCTACGCTGCGGGCGCTGGAAGGACAGGACTGGAAGCCAACCGTCGAGTCGATGACGATGGATGCAATCTTTGGGGTGCTTGGTGGATACAAGAAATATGAAGGGGCGAGCGCGGAAGTCAAACAGCGGGCCGCTGCCGAACTTGTGGCGCGGGTCGATAAAGGCGAGAGAACGGATACGTTGATGAATCCAGAGGTTAAGTCTCAGGCCATTGAGGGATTGGTTATCACACGCGATGCGCTTCTTCGAGGGATCGAGTCACAGACGCCCGAAGTGCGACGTGCTCGTGTTTCAGAGCTGAAGAACACGGCATCTCAACTGGACGCATTCCCAAAGGAGGAAGTGGCCGCTGCGGAGGCGAGAATCGCACAACGAGGAGAATCGACACCGCCAAAAGCAGAAGCAGCGCCAGAAGTGCCAGCAGGGGGTCCACAGCCTGAAGTTACCAGAACTCCAGAGGATTTCACTGCCGCATTGAAGATTGGGAATGATGTCGTTACTGGCAAGGAAGGCGAATCTCACAGGGATATTTTCGACCGATACGTTGCTGAGCACAGAAATGATGAACAAAAGTTTGCGGCAGCAGCCGATGCGCTGGCAGATGATTCCGCCCATGTGTTTCAGGACAAAACCGAGAATATTTTTGACCGGGAACAAACCTCCAAGGCGCTAGGAGTCGAGAAGCCGATGCAATCGGATGTTCTGAACAAACTGAAGAGGGAAGCGAAGGCAGCGGCAAAGGCAGCTGCAACGAAAATCGACCCTGAAATAGCCCAGGTTTACATGGATAAGGCCAACCAAATTGCGGATGAGGTGGCTGGAAGTAGTCCATCCGCCGCACGGGATAAAGCCTACAATGCCGCATTGGATAATGCCACTGGATCACTCGGGAGCGGTAAGCAGCCGACGATCAAATTCATGCGCGCTTCCGCACAATCCGCATGGAAAGAGGTAGTGGAGAAACAGGCCGAATCGCTGGACGCGCCGATTGGAGATGGTGAAATATCCAGAATTGAACAGCAGGCAGCACCGGAACCAACCCGAGTCTTCGATTCAGAAGCGCAGTCGGTCCTTGATCGCGCTGACTTGACTGCTCCAGAACGAACGATTGTCGATGCGGTCAAGGGTGGTAAATACGACTCCATCGACCAAGCGGCTGAAGCTCTCGGTATTCCAAAAAGCACGGCGCATCGCAGCTTCAGTCTGGCGCTGGAAAAACTCCAGTCGATGGGGCCGGGTGCTGCATCCGCTTACGAAACGCTGGCGCGCTACGAACTGCGCAAGTTCGGTGAACGCCTCGGCGCGGATAAGGAGATTGCCCCGGAGATTCGCGGGAATGTGGAGAACCGATACTACGAAGTGCTCCCAAATCGCGTCACTGCTGAAGAAGCGGCGACCATCATCGAAAAGCTCGGGGTGGATGAAAGTATCTCTCTGGTCAAAGACCTGACCAACGATACGACTCCTGCCGTTCGATCCACCATCGGTCAGATCGTCATTAAGAAACTGAACGAACAGTTCCAGGCATTGCAGGAAAGGAGCCCCACTGAAGCACGGAGGGTTCTGGATAAGGCGGTGGATCTTGCCGAGTGGCAGATGGAATACGGAACGAAACTAGGGCAGGGAGTCCAATCGTTCGCCATGTGGTCGCGCCTCACGCCAGAAGGGAAACTGCGCACATTCGTTCGAGCGGTTGATAAAGCACGGACCACTTTCGAGAAAACAACTGGCGGAGCAGTCGGGAAGATACGTCAGGCGGCAAAGAGCATCCCGAAAGAACTGACCAAGGAGCAGAAGATCGAGGCGTTGCGAAAGAAAATCCTCAAGGACAAGACGGCAAAAAAACTGAAGCGATCCACCTTGGAAAAGATCGTAGAGCTGGCCGATGCGGATTTACTCAAGGAAGAGAACGTCTGGCAGGCCGTGTCGAAGGATCTTGGGCTCCCAAACTATTCTCCCGAAGTCGCGGCGGAGATCATGAAGCTGGCTCAGGTGGCATACAAAGCCGCTGAAGGAATCCCACGCAATGAGGCGACAGCAAAACTGATGAACTTCATGGCGAAACAGCGCGGCTTCTCCGCAGGCGACCTGCCGCTTGGAATCTACTACGGCAACATCCTGAGCGGCTACAATACTCACATCGTCAACGCGCTCGATACTGGGTTAAATGTCCTGTCAGAGCTGGGCAGCATGGCATTGGATAATCCAAAGGAGGCATCGGCCATTGTAAGAGGGGCGATCCGAGGACTCGGAGAAGGAAAATCTGATGCGATCCTTGCGCTATCCGAGGGTCGCCGTATCACCGAAGGAAAGATTTCCGAGACGCCTGGAATCATGGAGGCAGCGAAGTTTGGAGAGAAAGGTGGCGTTCCAATCAGCGTCAAAGGACCAGTCTCTCGCGCCATGCAAGCCGTGGCTGAGTCGAAGCTCGGATACCCGCTCAACGCCTACAAATACGTAGGACGGCTCATGGCTGCGTCCGACACCATTTTCTACCGCTCTGCCCAAGAAGCGCGCGCGGCATTGCTCGCGTATCGGGAAGCCGCTGCCACGGGAGCGGAGAAGGTGCAACTGCGTGCCGAGGCTGATCGCATCCTTGGATACGACCGAATTGACGAGTTTCGCCAGCAGGCCAAGGCCGAGGGATTTACCGGCGCCAAGGCGGACGCCCGGTCCACGGAGTTGATGATGCAAGCGCGACCCGAGAAACTTCGCGAGGACTCGGGAGATTTCGCGGGATTGGCGACCTACAATCATGCTCCAGAGGGATTGCTCGGATATTTCTCCGATCAGGTATCGAAGATGACGACAAAACTTCCGGTCCTTAAGTTGATCGTTCCGTTTACGCGCATCGTCGCGAACGTGACCAATCGAGGTCTGGACTACACTCCCTACGGCTACAAACGCGCGCTGGCCGGTCGAACCTTTGGTGAAGGTCCACTTCTCGGCGAGAAGCGCACAGCGATGCTTACCAAGGCCACGGCGGGCACTATCGGGCTCGCATCCCTCGGGATCATGAATCAGTTGGGAATTCTTCAGGTGCATGGTGGGGGTCCATCTGACCGTGAGAAAAAACGGCAGTTGCAGGCCAGTGGGTGGAAGCCATACAGTATACAGATTGGAGACACGTATTTCAGCTATCTCCCGACCCCGATGGGATTGGGATTGTCCGCGCTCGGGAACTACATCGACTCCGACCGCTACAAGGAGTTGAAGCAAAAAGATGCGGCGACACGGCTCATGTATTCGGTCAGCCGAATCAGTTCCACGGTGTTCAATCAATCGTTTCTGTCGGGCCTGTCTGGCATCTTCCAGGCAATGTCCTCCGACTCTCCGGGACAGCAGATTTCCAAGATGAAGCAGTTGTTCAGTCGAACCGCTTCGAGCCTCACCATCCCGAATCTGGCGAAAGACGTGAACCGAATCTTTGATCCGAGTTACCGGGACTCCAATTCCATCGCGGAGGATCTCGTGCGAGACATTCCCGTTGTTCGACTGGCGCTGAGCCCCTCACTAAACGCCTACGGGAAGCCGCTCAATCCGCCATCCAATCGCTTTGTCTCGACTCGCAAAAGTGACCCGGCATGGAGGATCGTCGCGGACAAGAATCTGCGCATCCCCGTGGCTGACGAGACGGTATTTACCGATCCGCGCGCCGGCTACGAATATCAGAAATCAGCAGGCCAGGAGATGAAGCGATACATCGAGCGCATCCTGCCGAAGCTCAAGACGATGACGAACGATCAGGCTCAAGAGAGCATCACCAATGCTTCACACGAGATTTTCTCTCGCGTCCGTGGTCGGGTGCGTTCGCAATACCCCAATAGCTTGAGGCAGAGAAAATCAACCCGATGATCGCGATGGCCAGTCCATTCTCGGTAGGGACAGAAGCGGTCAATAGAATCAGAACCACGCCAATTGCGAGCATGCTGATTGATCCTGTTCGGTGCGTCATGTTCTCCCAAGTAGAATGGCTTGAGTGATTCGTCAACCCTGATACCATCCTTACCATGCCGGAACGTCCCGTCTCACCTCCGCCTGAAAAGATGGTTCAGGAGCTTCGGACCCCCAATATGCGGTCGGGGTTCTACACACTCCTGATAAACCGGGACAGTTCGGAGTATCAGGCGCAGTGGCCGATCAGGCGCGGGACTCCCTATGCCTCTATTCTCGGGGCTGACTCGCGGATCATCACGCAGTATGCGGCCAACCCGCTATACCTGCTTAAGGAGATCCGTCCCGGAAATTCCAGCGCGAGCGATTTCGGGACGATCGACCAGTGGGTGATATGGGTGTTCGCGACTGACGAACTGGCGGAAAGCACATTCAACGCCGCAATCGTATACGAGAACGAGAGCACAACCACGCCGGGATTCACCCGCGTTTACGATGTCCGGCGCAAGACCTACGAGGCGAACCCAACACTGGCCTACGGAAGCTCCCTGACGGCCCTCCTGAGCGTCAACATCACCGCACCGGGCACTGGATACACTTTTGCCACCGGAACAATTGCCACGGGCGCCACGGTCGAATTCGTGTGCTTCGGAGGGCAGTTGATTGACGCGATTGTGACCAACGAGGGAACGGGCGTGGCCTCTGGTGGCTCACTGACGATCACGGGAGACGGCACAGGAGCCACGGCGACGGCGCGGATTCAGCCGGCCACAGCGGTCTTGGTGTCCCAAAGGAAAGAGGAGTTCCCTTCGGACAACCCGCGCAGTCACGACTACGTGCAGGTGATTCGGGTTTACGAGACGCTGCCTAGCACTATATTGACGACAAATATTCGGTCGGCGGAGGTTCGTGGTCGAAATGTCGATGTGACGGTTCAGAAGGGGTTGAACGGAACACTCGCACCTGAGACCGGAAATCTCATAATTTCGTCGAAGACACATGATTTGACCGATGTGGTGGAGGAGAGGACGACGATGAAGGTTGCTTCCCTGCCGCCCGATCAGGTGACGGAGTTTTGGGATTACGTCCCGCTGCCGACGCTGCTTTTTACGATCACTCCAGGATGGTTTTGCAATAATTCCGAGTTCTTCACGGTCGTAACCAACTTTGAAACAGGAGGAGGGGCTTCGGCACTGCGGAAGCACAAGAAGACGGTAACGTATCACAACTCCGACCCGAGCCCTAACCTGTCTGGTTCCACTTTTGAGGTGGTTGATATTCGATACCAAGGAAAGGTCATCTCATTCGCGTTTAGCAACGTATTGAATGACGCCATTAGTTTCGATCAGGATTTCTACAACTCATCCAGCGGCGCGGCTTGTTTCTGGACCGAGGCGTATGACTATTCCGCGTCCTCGCCTTCAGCTACTACCTTCGCAGCAGGCGCATGGTATGTAAGATCGTTCACGTTGGAGGATTGGGGAGACAGCGGATACAAGGCGACAAAGATCGAGTTTTATTCAGCACCGGGAGACCCATAATTATGAGTAATGAACCATCTGAGATTGACCAATTGAAAGCGCAGAACGCCGAGCTTTCACAGCGCGTATCCACTCTTGAATCCGAGCTGGAGGCGATGACCAAAAAGGCCGAGACGTTCAAGAAGGGATTTGAGGCGCAGACCAAGCTTCATGAGCAGTCCATGCAACGGACCAAGGCATTGAGCAATGTCGTCGGGCGTGATGCAGCGGAGGCGCTGCCCATCGGGCCGACGAAACTACTCAAGGAAGAACCCGCTCCACCGCAATGACTGATGCCGAGATTCAGGCAGACAGGGAACGACAACAGCAGCACGCCGAGGAGATTCGGAGGCGGCGTGCTCCAGAAGAACAGCAGTCAGCTAATCTGCGCGCCCTTGTTCTGGACATCATTCGGCAAGAGGTTCCAAAACTGGTCACTGATGCAATGTCGAAGCTGACCATTCAAGGCGGGGGCAAGATCAAGGTCTCTGGCTCAGGATACAACATCACGATCACCAACGAGCCTTTCTCATTCACAGGATCGGCTAATTGCGATGGTGAAGGTGGCATCATCGTCACCGGTAACATCGTTTGAACTTCACCATCCATGTCATTGATTGTCCGGCGTGTTGTGAGCCGTCTGTAGGGTGTGGCGGTGAAATTTATGGATCGGTATTCGTGGCTACTCAGTCAGGAATAGTTTCCTGTGGCTGCATAGCAACCGGCCCTGAATTTTCAGAGCTGCAAAATTTGGTAATTCCGGCATCGTTCACGTTGGTTTGGAACGGTTCAACATTTTGGATTTCTGGCCTAGGTGGATCTGGAGATTTATATATTGGTCCAGACTGCGGTTCCTTGGATTTCTTCGCATCCGGGGAATTCCGAGCTTTCGCAGAATGTGGTTCCGGGACTGACCTTGCATTGTCTATTTCCTTCATTTACGACCTGGGAGGTTCGGAAGCCAGCATCCTGGTTTACTTCGGAATCTTCAGCACTCTAGGATCATCCCAACCAAATACACAAATTTGCGGAGACCCTGGAGTTCTCGGAGGAGACGGAGATGTGTCGATATGAAACTTCCTATCATCAAGGACGGTAAATGCCAGTTGTTCGAGCGCGCAGTCCATTGCCGATGGTGCCGATCTCATCCCGAATGGCGCTCCCAACTTGGGGTTCCTGATTCGTGCCCTAATGGAGTTGGAACAAAGATTGGACTGGGGGATCTCGTTGCGAAGATCGCAACGCCAATCGCGCGCGCGCTGAAGTTGCCCTGCATCGACCCGAAGACCAAGGATCTGCGGCCCGAGAGCGGATGCGCAAAGCGCAAGGCCGCGATGAACCGAGTCAGGCTTTAGCTTTGTGCCGGCGAAGTTGCCCGGTGGATCTCGGGTTGCGCCGGGCTCGGAACATCACGCGATACCGCTTGCCCTTCACTTCCTCGTAGAGCCACGTCCCATCCTTCATCGTCTTCGTGACCTTGACGACTTTGAACTCCATGTCGTGGACGAGCGCGCAGTCGCAGCACGCCATCTTGTAAGCCTTCATCTCGGGCGGCACCCAGCGCGACCATCCGCCTTCCGTTTCCTGCTCGACGTGGAACTTGCTCATCGCGCTGACAGCGTTACGAAACCAGATCGGGAGTCGATTTGCTCGTAAATATCCGCGTCGTCAGGAACACCTACGAGTGAGGTTTTGTCGATGGTTACTGGCTCTCCGATTTGGCGAAGCAATATCCACACAACCTTTTTCATCTGTTCCAGCTCTTTTTGGGCCGCCTTGGCGCGCGCATAGTCATCGGATAATTTGCGCAAATTATCCTGCATCGCAAATTCAGCGTTCATGGATTCGGCAGTGGCACGGACTGTAATCAGGATAGGCTGGAATAGGCCAATCGGCACTCAGGAAACGGAAGAGACAATTGAGGAAACCGACACTCCAAATCCCAGTGCACGAGGTGGATAGTCGATCTCGAATTGCTCGTCCAACTGTCGTCGGCACAAACCATCAATCGAGTCCGTCGTCACCTCAACCCATTCTTCAAATGTATCGCAGTCATCGCCAACCATAAAGTTTCTCGTTTCGCCTCTCATTGCTTTGGCTGGTAAGGAGCCAGTGTGGACTCCAGGGCGCTGATACGGGCCTCGGCGGCGCGAATGCGAAAGGCATTCCGAATGTCGTGAATGATGAGTATAACCACGCAAACATAAACAAAAGAAAGTATGAAATCCTTCACGACGCCAGGATGGTGATGCTGCGAGCCTTGCGCGGGTCGCGGCGGATGTAGCCCTTGCGTTCGATGATGTTCAGGTAGTTGACCGCTCCGGTCTGGCTTGAGAAGCCGAAGTGCGCCTGAATCTCCCGCGTGCTCGGGGGCCAGCCGTGGGCGTGCTGGAAAGTCCTGAGGAAGTCGAGGACCGTCCGCTGTTTGTCGGTGAGGGGAGTCATCGTCAGTATTTCTATTCCCGCTCGGTGAACTTGGCGATCTTCGCGATTTGTTCACCAAGACGCTCCATGCTCTTTTGGTCGAACGGGTCCATGTGTTTTAGGATCATCCAAATGTAGGCGATGGCCTTTCCGGTTTCGTAGTTCAGTTCTTTCTGTTCCTCTGGCGTCATGCCGTGAACATTACGGCTTGAACAGGTTCAGTCAAGGGCTATATTGCGGGATGAGCAACCCGACAGACCGGCCCTGCACCTACACAATAGTCACCAAAGATGGGAAATACCGCTGGCAGAGGAATGATGGTGAGCCGCTGAGTCCCGAGTTTAACTCGCAACAGGAATGCGCTGACTGGACTGGGCCAAAGCTGAGCCGCGACGAACTCCAGAAACACGGACTGAAGTGGTAAGTCAGTTGGGCCTGATTCAGGTTAGTATGGAATTGTCCATTCGTGGTCGTGCGGCAGGATCTTCAGGTCCGGCAGGTCGTGAAGGCGCTTCAGGGTGATCTGCCAGACCGTGGCTTTCGCCTTTCCGCCCCCCTGCTCCACCCGTGCAATCTCCTTCAGTTCCGAGAGATGCTCCAGAGCTTCACGGATCGTCTGTTCCGAACGATTGCAGAGATGGGCGATTGTTCGCACGGGAAGCCTCGTATAGCCCCTCTGATTCGCCGCCCTTGCCATGATGACCAGGACGAGCTTGGCGGTGCCTGCGGAGGTGCTGTTGGCCAGAACGGTGTCGATCAGAGCGAGCATTTACCAGAGCTTCCTGCGACCACGCTGATAATCAGCCATCTCATCCTTGATGAATCGTCCCGTGGTGTTGTCCCGAAGTTGAACTCGGATCTGAGCATTGACAGGCCAGTTATTCGGCATGTTTTTGCTTTCCTCCCGGTAAATCGCATCGAGGGCATCCACGAGTTTCTTCTGGGTTGTCTCGGAGCAACTTTGCAGAAGCGTTCTCGGGATAACGAGGTAGTTGGCATAGGATAGGCCGAACCATTTATGAATATATTCATGTTTTGGATTCATTCCCTTCCTATACCCTAGGCCAAGCTATGTGTAAAGTCCGTATACCTGACGGCAGAGCTAGGGTATCACTTCTGAGGCACAGAGAGAAGCCTAGAGTAAATCCTCGCGCAGGCGTTCAAACCGAGCGGAGCGAGCATGGTTCAAGCGGAAGGTGGCGGTGCGGTTGCGGCTGATATCCTGACTGGCCACGAGCCACACCCGTCACGGCGATGGACCGAACAGGTGATGCCGAAGCGCCGTGCAGGGCTATAACTGCCATAGGGCCAGTTTGAGCCGTGCTGTGCCGGCGATGCAGCGGGCATTGAACGAAGCGGTCTTGGATTTGACCGGGAAAATTACGGGAGGGTCTCTCTACGCGTCACGTCGCACATGGGGGCATGCCGTGACCTGGGCGGGGACGGTCTGGCCGGATAAGAGATTCCTTACGTGCCTCGCCTTGCTCCTATACGCCCCGCCAAGGTGCCTCTGGCTACAGATTGGACCATTCTATCCAATCGGCTGTCTCGCGCAAACGTCGGGCATCCTCGTGCGATTACGCATCGCATCATCCTCTCATCCGTGCGACTGTTCACGACTGAGCGTAGTGTGACGTTATGGCCAAGCGGCTTAACCCGTGCCACTTAACTGCGATGCGTAATCGGACACACACGAGCAGAACTGCGAATGCTGTATCTAAGCCTGTTCCACGTCGATCACAGGACGTTCCACAGCATCCTCGTGCCGCTCCTGCGTGATCTGGAAGAAGCTGACGCTTAGCCTGTCACCGGCTGTAGCGTCTTGTAGCTCTCCCGCAAGCTTGGCGTCCAGCTCAAGCGCCTTGAGCTTGTTTGGCAGCTCGTATTCGATGATTTCCTCTGTATCTCCACCCTTTTTGGTCGTAATCCTGCGCTTGAACGATTGGCAAAGCGGGTTGTTTTCGTCGATTTTCCCTGGCGCTGTAGTGACAACGGAGTGCAAAAAACCGCGTTTATCAGCCAGGGTTAGCACGGAAAGTCGATCACAGACTACAGCGCGGAGTTCAGCAATGCGAGCTGCGACAAGCGGTCGAGCAACGAGACGGTGGGCATTTACTCTGGCTCCTTCTGATCGGTTCCCGAATGCTACACCGTAAGCATGGAGCTGGTCTTTGCCGGCTACAATGAGCTGGGCGAATTGCTCCCAGCGCGCGTTGTCCAAGGTGGGCATGAGCGTGGATTTACGCCTGTTGCGCGAGAAAAGCGAAGAAAAAGATCTGGATTGCTGGACGAAGCGGCTCGTTGCCCGTATTAGAGAAGCATGACTAAATCACTTCTCATCTCGTCCATCGACCATCCCGGTTCGGTGGCGCTCACTCAATCGGCTGGCCCCTGCAAGGAGGCATCGCACGGGCTGCATACGGTGCTGCGCTGGGAAGCTCGGTGCTGCAAGTGTCGCGCTGTTGCTCTCACCCTGCCAGCCCGGCGCGAATCGGCGATGCCCCAGCCTGAGCAGCCAGCGCCCGTGTCGTATACCTCGGAGGAGCTGAGCCTGTGGCAACGGCTGGTTGTGCAGTCTGGCCCGAGGTTGGCGGCGATCATCTTCGAGCGCGAGACCGGCAAGCCCCACGACCCGGCGTTTCTGCTCTGACCAGCCGTTCCCGTTCCAGCTCGTGACAGGGGCTGGCGGGGAGCGACCGCTCCGAACAACAAATCAAAAATATGAAACTTATCCAAATCGAACGCAGTGGCAGCGGGCAAACCGCCTATTGGCCAACCGCCAGCCAGCCCGAAATTACCCTCGATCAACTCGAAGGCGAAGTGATTGAGCGGCCTGACCTCGCGGACTGCGTGCAGGGGCTCCCGCAATGCCGGGTTGTGCAAGTCAAGTCTGGCGGCGCTTACGCTGGCACTGCTGGTCGTATTTTCGCCGTCCCGAAACAAACCAACGTGGCCCGCGAAGCTGGGCAAATCACTCAAACAATCACTTTTGCTGAATCCGTAATAATTCAAGCTGATGGCGATCTTTCGGATTCCGAGTTTCGGAAATACATTAAGCGAATGGCCGGGCGGGAACTTGAGAAAAAGGAAACCGGTCCAGCTATGAAGGTGAGCGTGGACGAAATGGACGGCGATGTAATGCCGTTTGGCATGGTGGAAACCGCGATGCTCCACGCCTTCAAGTGCTCTGCCAAGAAAGTGACCGTCTCAATTTTCTGAGCCATGAGCACCCCAAAATCACAACTGGCTGGCAAGCGGACGCACCCTTACTTTGCGCACAATATTGGATTCGGACTTCCGGCAGGGAGATTTTTCAAAGTGGAGATCACTCCGAAGCACGGACCCTGTATCTACGCGAAAGTAGGAGGCTGCTTTTTTGAATCGGAAGCGCGGCAATTCGCAGTCGATGCTTACGCCAAAAACATCAAGCAGGCTGGCGGATTGGACGCCACTCGTGTCCGTGAAATCGACCAGTTTGAAGCAATCCTTACGTCTCCCGCGCCGCTCTAACCCTCTCGTCTGCAACCCGAGAACCGGGAGGGACAGCAAACCTCCCGGCATCGGGAGCGGACAAACTGAAAGACCGAATATGACCGACGAAACCAAAAAACAGCTCATGTCCGAGCTGGGCCGCCTCGGGGGCCGCGCCAGGACAGCAGCGCTGACGCCCAAAGAGCGCCAGGAGAGCGCACGACAAGCCGGGCTTGCCTCGGGCAAGGCCAGAGCGAAGAAGTAAGCAACGCAGTAAACCACTCGAAACTATGAACACGACCATACTTCGCAATTTGAAACGCACAAAGGGGCATAATCGCCAATTTGTGACTACCTACAATGACTCTGTAGTCTCCATTGAAATCCAGATGAGGAGGGGGCGCCGTAGGATCTGGACGGCCCAATGGTTCCCTTGCTGGCTTCTCGCCTGCATGTGGGATGTCTGGACCACTGAAACGCGCGGTCTGCATTCCATCGTTCGCGAATTGAAAAGCGAACGCAATTCCCACTACCTGCCGTGGGATGTCGTGGCAGCTCTTCGTAAACTCCCCGCCTAGAGCCTCGCCACCCGAGCGCGTGACAGGCGCTCGTAGGCTGGGCTTATCCGGCAATTAACAGAAATACCACTCGATAAATGAACACAGCTACCTACTCACCCGAAGACAACAAACTCCGCCTCTACGTGGGCCGCGTCCCACGCGACGAATACCTCAAACTCAAAGCCGAGGGTTGGACATCCACCCCCAAACAGTCCTGCGATTTCGTCGCCACCTGGACGCCCAGCCGGCGCAATACGTGCCTCGAATACGCGGATCTCATCGAAGACGAGGACCAAGGCCCGGAAGATCGTGCGGCGGACCGTGCGGAACGCTTCGGCGAATATCGCGACAAGCGGACTGACGAAGCTACTGGCCATGCCGACCGATACGAGAGCGGCCCGTCTGCCTTCGGATTCCAGAGCCAGCACCGGGCGGAACGCGCAGCAGCTCGCCATGATCG
>Ga0105249_10002336_pt1 | contig 16469 bp, 14 predicted proteins | sample KBSS44metaG_FD_81522 | JGI IMG/M metagenome (GOLD analysis project Ga0105249, IMG submission 81522) | Switchgrass rhizosphere microbial communities from Kellogg Biological Station, Michigan, USA - KBS S4-4 metaG | ecosystem: Host-associated > Plants > Roots > Rhizosphere > Soil | place...
CACTTTGCTGCTGACGCTGGGCCGTGTCGCGGCGGCGAGCCGGGATTGGGCAAATGCGCGAGAGTACTTCGAAGCCAGCCTGAAACAGCGGCGGAGTGCCGAGGTTTACGGCGAACTCGGACGCTTGTGTCTGGCGATGGGCGAACGTCCGCGCGCGGCTGAACTGCTCGCACAATCCATCGAGCTCACGGGAGAGCTTCCGGAGTTGCCGTTGCCGCAATCCGCGTCCGACGCTAACGCGGTGCGTAGCTGAATACATCCGACTCGATCGTGACGCCGGACGCCCCGAGTTCGTTCAGTGTATCGGCCACCGCATAGACGAAACCCGGACTGCCGCTGACGATGATGCGGCCGGATGTCGGCAACGGGTTCGTGCGCAGCCATGCGAGCATCGCGCTTTTTGCTTCCGGCGTATCGACGATCGGCTGGTAATCGAGCCACGGTGCAAAGCCGCGCAGTTCGGTGTCCGCATACAAGTGATCGGGTTGCGTCACGCTCCACACCAGCGTCACGTCGCCCGTGTGTTCGACGCAACGCAGGTGTTCTAGGATCGCGCGACATTGGGAAATACCAGAGCCGCCGGCGATCAACAGCAAGTTTTCGTTCATCGGACCCGCGACCCGAACGTCGCCTAACGGTCCCTCGATCGACATTTCGGTACCCGCTTCGAGCAACTCGTTCATCAGCGCTGCTTCGGCGACGCCCGGCAGCGGCCGGTAGTGCAACTCGAGTTCGGGGATGCGTTCGGGAGCGCTGGCGATCGACATCGGTATCCGAACGCCGCTCGGGTGGACGACGTTCAGATACTGACCGGCGTGGAATCGAAACGAAGCGGGTAGCGCCAGCGAGATCAGCCTAACGCCTGAGACATGGTGCGCGACCGAAGCGATGCGCGACCGGACCTCCGGCAATCAGCGGCTACCCTTCATCGACGCGAAGAACTCTGCGTTCGTCTTCGTCGTACGCAATCTGTCGAGCATGAACTCGATCGCCGCGATGTCATCCATCTCGTGCAGCAACTTGCGCAGAATCCACGCCCGGTTCAGTTCCTCTTCGGACATCAGCAGGTCTTCGCGGCGCGTACCGGAACGGCGGATGTTCATCGCCGGATACACGCGCTTCTCGGCGATCTTTCGCTCGAGGTGCAGTTCCATGTTGCCGGTGCCCTTGAACTCTTCATAGATGACCTCGTCCATCTTCGAACCGGTTTCGACCAGCGCGGTGGCGATGATGGTCAGGCTGCCGCCTTCTTCGATGTTACGAGCAGCACCGAAGAAGCGCTTCGGCCGCTCCAGCGCATGGGCGTCGACGCCGCCTGTGAGCACCTTGCCTGACGACGGCACGATGGTGTTGTACGCGCGCGCGAGTCGTGTGACCGAGTCGAGCAGAATGACGACGTCTTTCTGATGCTCGACGAGGCGCTTCGCTTTCTCGATCACCATCTCGGCGACCTGAACGTGTCGTGACGGCGGTTCGTCGAACGTACTGGCTACCACTTCCCCGCGCACCGAGCGTTGCATCTCGGTCACTTCTTCCGGACGTTCGTCGATCAGCAGAACGATCAGCACGACTTCCGGGTCGTTTGCGACGATCGCTTTCGCCATGCTTTGCAGCAGGATCGTCTTACCGGCTTTCGGTGGGGACACGATCAGTCCGCGCTGGCCGCGGCCGATCGGCGCAATGAGATCCACGATTCGCATCGACAGGTCTTCGGTGCTGCCGTTGCCGCGCTCGAGTGTCAGGCGCCGGTTCGGGAACAGCGGCGTCAGGTTTTCGAACAGGATCTTGTGTTTCTTGGTGTTCGGTTCGCTGAAGTTGATCTCGTCGACTTTCAGCAGCGCGAAGTAGCGTTCGCTGTCCTTCGGCGGACGGATCTTGCCGGCGATGCAATCGCCCGTACGCAGGTTGAATCGCCGCACCTGGCTCGGCGACACATAAATGTCGTCAGGGCCGGCGAGGTATGACGAATCGGCGGAGCGGAGGAAGCCGAATCCGTCCTGCAGAATCTCCAACGTGCCGTCGCCGTAGATGTCCTCCCCGTTCTTCGATTGCTTGCGCAGGATTGCGGCGATCACTTCCTGTTTGCGCGAGCGGGCGAGGTTTTCGAGGCCCATTTCGCGGGCCATATCCACGAGATCACCGACCGGTTTTCGTTTCAGATCTGTCAAATTCATAAGATTAAAAAGCCACAAAGTGCGGGTATTGAGAGGGGAGTCGAAAGACGCCTGGCCGTTCGCTAGATCGCTTGAGAGACGTTCGAGGAAACGAGAAGGGAGGCGACTAGAACGAGCACTGACGAATGGAATCTACCACCGCCCCCGGAGGGCGTCTAGAGACAAATTGGGGGTCGAAAGCGTGAGGACCGTGTGCCGGTCCTCACTTTGACAAGTTCGACGGAGCGACTCAGATGTTGCTTTCGAGGAACGCCGCGAGCTGCGATTTCGACAGCGCGCCGACCTTGGTTGCTTCCACTTCGCCGTTCTTGAACAGCATCAGCGTCGGAATGCCGCGAATGCCGTATTTCGGCGGTGTTTGCTGGTTGGCATCGATGTCCATCTTGCAGACTTTGATGCGGTCGCTGTACTCGCTCGCGATCTCTTCGAGGATCGGCGCGATCATCTTGCAGGGTCCACACCATTCGGCCCAGTAGTCCACCAGCACCGGCTTGTCGGCGCTGAGAACGTCTTTCTCGAAGCTGGAATCGCTGATGTGAACGATCTTCGCACTCATCGTAAAACTCCCATTTGATTATGCGCAGCGTAGGCGCGCATCGACAGTCGAGTCTAGCACCGTCGTTTGAGACCGAGTAAACCGCGGGTCCCACATTGCTGCGCTTGAGCTATGCTGCCGATCGATAGTTGGGCCTCACCCGGGCTCTTTCAAGCTCTCCTTCAAGCATGTATGGACGGTCAAGCGTGGACGGCCTCGCGGCGGCTCTCGACCTCGGTTCGAATTCCTTTCACCTGATCATCGCACGCGTCGATCGCGGCGAGCTGGTCGCGCTCGAGCGGCTGAAGGAGAAGGTGCAACTCGGCCGCGGGTCGACCAACGGTGCGATGAGCGCCGCCGCCGTGCAACGCGGCCTCGATTGCGTGGCACGGTTCGCGCAACGGCTGCGATCGATTCCGCTCGATCGCATTTCGATCGTCGGCACGGCTGCATTGCGCGAGGCCGTCAATCGCGACTCGTTTCTCGAACCGGCGCAACGGTTGTTGCGGCATCCCATACGAGTACTCACCGGCGAAGAGGAAGCCGAGCTGATCTTCCTCGGCGTGTCGCATGCGCTGGCCGCCAACGACAGCCGCCGGCTTGTGATCGACATCGGCGGAGGCAGCACCGAGTTCTGCGTCGGTGGCAGTTTCGATCCGCAGCATGCGACCAGCGTCGACCTCGGTTGCGTAACGCTGACGAATCGCTGCCTGAACGGCGACGTGTCGTTGGCCACAGGCTATGCCGAGGCGCGCCGCGATGCGCGTGCACTGCTTGCCCCAATCGTCGCTGCATGGAAATCGCGTGCACGCGACGCGATCGTCATCGGCACGTCCGGCACGATCGAGTCGGTCCGCAGTGTGCTGGTCGCCAACGGCTACGCTTCGGGGCCGATTACGCGGGAAGGCATCGCAGAACTCGAACGCGAGATTCTCGAGCGGCGCTGGATTTCCGATCTCAGCGTTCCCGGACTCGAACCGGAACGCGTCGACATCTTTCCGGCGGGACTCGCGGCCGTGTCGGCGATCTTCGAGGCGTTGAACCTCGAGCGGATGGAATACGTCGACGCTTCGTTGCAGCACGGCCTGCTCTACGATCTCACGGCCCGGCGGACATTGGAAAACGTACAGCAGCGCACCGTCGCCGGTTGGCAGCACCGCTTCGCGGTGGATGTCGATCAGGCGCGTCGCGTCCGCACGCTCGCCTTGCAGATGCTCGACGCGGTGTCGCGCAGCTGGGGGCTCGAGGGTGCGGAACTGCGCGACCTGCTCGGCTGGGCCGCCGATCTGCACGAGATCGGGCTGATGTTGTCGGCGCGGCAACCGAATCGACACGGCGCGTATTTCGTCGAGAACGGCGAGTTACCCGGGTTCAGCCCGGACGAACGCCGCGCGATCGCGTTGCTGATTCGCAGTCATCGCGGCGGATTTCCGCTGTTCGCGTTCGCGTCGTTTTCGCAACAGGTCGCGCGCGAGTTGAAACGGTTGGCGGTGTTGCTGCGTCTGGCCGTGATCCTGGAACGCACGCGTACCGATGCCGACTCGCCTGACGTCACCGTTGAGGCGAACGCCGATGCGGTGCAGTTATCGATCGGCGCGCGCTGGCTCGGCGATCACGCGTTGTCGCGCGCCGAACTCGAGTGGGAGAGAGAGCGGTTGAACGCCGTTGCGATGGCCCTGACGATCGTTCCCGACTAGCGGCCCGATAACGCATGCGTTGTTCGTTGACGATCGTTTCCGGCTACTGGCCCGACAACGCCTGCGTTGTTCGTTGATGATCGTTTCCGGCTACCGGCCCGACAACGCCAGTGCCGCGCGCTTCGCGAAGTAGGTGAGAATACCGTCGGCGCCGGCGCGTTTGATGCTGACGAGCGACTCGAGTATCACTGCCTCGGTCAGCCAACCGCGTTCGATCGCCGCCATGTGCATCGCGTATTCGCCGCTCACTTGATAGACGAACGTCGGAACGCCGAACTCGTCCTTCACGCGCCGCACGATGTCGAGATACGGCATGCCGGGTTTCACCATCACCATGTCGGCGCCTTCGTCGATGTCGAGTGCGATCTCCTGCAACGCTTCGTCGCTGTTCGCGGGATCCATCTGATAAGTGAATTTGTTGGCCTTGCCGAGATTCGGCGCCGACCCGACCGCATCGCGGAACGGCCCGTAGTACGCCGACGCATATTTCGCCGAATACGCCATGATCTGCGTGTGGATGAAACCATGCGCATCGAGTTCTGCGCGAATGGCGCCGACCCGACCATCCATCATGTCCGACGGCGCGATCACGTTGGAGCCTGCCGCTGCGCACACCTGCGCCTGCCGTCGCAGCGCGATCACGGTCTCGTCGTTCATGACGTAGCCGTCTGCATCGATGATGCCGTCCTGTCCATGGGTCGTGTACGGATCGAGCGCCGCGTCGGTGATCACGCCGAGCTCAGGTATCGCCGCTTTTACGGCGCGAATCGCACGCGCGATCAGTCCGTCGGCATTCCACGCTTCGGCGCCGTCCGGTGTTTTCAGACTCGGGTCGATTTTCGGGAACAGCGCAACGGCCGGAATGCCCAGGCCATAGACGCTTTCGCACTCGCCGACCAGCGCGTCGACCGTGTAGCGTTCGATGCCGGGCATCGACGCGACGGGCTGCCGGGTCGCCTTACCGTCGATCACGAACATCGGATAGATGAGGTCGTTGGTGCCGAGCTCGGTTTCGCGAACGAGACGCCGCGAGAATTCGTCGCGACGGTTTCGGCGCAACCGGGTCGTTGGGAACTTGCGCGACACCATGTGACTCCATCACGTCGGAACCGAAATGGTACTGTACGCGCTTCCTCTGCGTAATCGATCGATACTCAATAGTCGGACCTCGTTGCACATGAAACGCTTCGTCATTCTCGCTGTCGTGGCGCTCGGCATCGGCGCCTTCTTCGCGCTGGGACTCGGGCAGTACCTGTCCCTCGAGTATCTGCAGGCGAGCCGCGCGCATGCGGTAGAACAGGTGAACGCCGCACCGCTCACCGCATCGCTGGTGTTCTTCGTGGTCTATGTGGTGGTCACCGGATTGTCGTTGCCGGGAGCTGCGGTAATGACCGTTGCGGCCGGGGCGATATTCGGCGTGTGGTGGGGCGTGTTGCTGGTTTCGTTCGCGAGTTCCGTCGGTGCGACGATCGCGTTCTTGATCTCGCGGCTGGTACTCGGCGATTGGGTGCAACGCCGCTTCGGCTCGTACCTAGAACCGATCAACCGCGGCTTCGAGAGTGAAGGCTCTTTCTATCTGTTCAGCCTGCGCATGGTGCCGCTGTTTCCGTTCTTCATCGTCAACCTTTTGATGGGGCTGACGCGGATCAGCGTGCTGCAGTTCTACGTCGTCAGTCAGCTCGGCATGCTCGCGGGCACGTTCGTTTTCGTCTTTGCGGGCACGCAGCTCGCGGAGATCCACAAGCTCGGCGACGTGCTGAGCCCCGGATTGATGATTGCACTGACCTTGCTTGGGTTGTTTCCGCTGATCGCGAAGAAGCTGATCGGCCTCGTTGCGCAACGCCGCGCGCGGACTTCGTCATGAGTACGACCAAGCCGAAGTGCTTCGACGCAAATCTGATTGTCATCGGCGCCGGCTCCGCCGGATTGATCTCGGCGCTGATCGCCGCGACCGTCCGCGCGAAAGTCACGCTGATCGAGCGAAGCAGAATGGGCGGTGACTGCCTGAATACAGGCTGCGTGCCGAGCAAGACGCTGATCCGTTCCGCCAAGATCGCGCACTATCTCGCGGACGCGCAGCGGTACGGATTGCGCGATGTCAGCGGCAGCGTCGATTTCCCGGCGGTGATGCAGCGCGTGCGCGATGCGATTGCAACGATCGCCCCCAACGATTCCATTGAGCGGTACACGTCGCTCGGGGTGGATTGTGTGACCGGTAGCGCCCGGATCGTCGATCCGTGGACCGTCGATGTCGACGGCAAACGCATCACGGCGCGCAACATCGTGATCGCGAGCGGCGCGGTACCGTTCATTCCACCTATTCCGGGGGTCGGCGACATCGCTGCGCTGACGTCGGACGATGTCTGGTCGCTGGAATCGCTGCCGAAGCGACTCGTCGTAATGGGCGCGGGGCCGATCGGTTGCGAGCTGGCACAGAGCTTTCAGCGGCTCGGCAGCAGCGTGACGCTCATCGACATGGCCGATCGCGTATTGCCGAAGGAAGACGCCGACGTCTCGGCGCTGGTTGCGGATGTGCTTCGCGGCGAGGGCATCGACGTGCTGACTTCACACAAAGCCGTGCGCTTCGAAGGTGGTGTGCAAAAGCGGCTGATCGCCGACAACGACGGCCTTTCGGTGGAGATTCCGTTCGACGAAGTGATCGTTGCGGTCGGGCGTCGCGCCCACACGGAGTCGTTGGGGCTTGCGGAGCTGGGTATCGCTCTGAACCGCGACGGCACTGTCGTGGTCGACGAATATCTGCGCACCAGCGTGCCGAGCATCCTTGCGTGCGGCGATGTCGCAGGGCCGTACCAGTTCACGCACATGGCGTCGCACCAGGCCTGGTATGCGGCCGTTAACGCCCTGTTCGGACGCTTCCGGAAATTCAAGGTGAACTACGCCGTGGTGCCGTGGGCGACGTATACGGACCCGGAGGTTGCGCGGGTCGGGCTTTCCGAAGACGAAGCGAAGGCGCGCGACATCGACGTCGAAGTCACGCGTCATGAACTGGCACACGTCGACCGCGCGATCGCCGACGGCGAAACGCGCGGCTTCATCAAAGTGCTCACGCGACGGGGTTCCGATCGCGTCCTCGGCGCCACGATCGTCGCACCGGCGGCCGGTGAATTGATCGCGGAGTACGTGCTCGCAATGACCCATGGCCTCGGACTGAAGAAGCTGATGGGCACCATCCACGTCTATCCGACGAGCGCGGAGCTCAACAAGTTCGCGGCGAACGGTTGGCGTCGCAAACATGCACCGAGGGGCCTGTTGCGGATCGCCGAGTATTACCACGGCTTGTGGCGGTGATGGCCGACTACGGCGCGTGGTGCTCCGCCGCAATGGCTTTGTTCAACCGTTCGACCGTTTGCAGAAACGGTTTCGGGTCGTCGAGCATGCGCGCCACTACCAGGGCGCCGTAAAGCGAACCGAGCAACTCCCGTGCACGCCGGCGTGCGCGCTTCTCCGATACGCCCGTTTCGGCGAAGGCGGCGGTGAGCTGGCGCAGCCATGCGTTCGTCTGCACCTGGATGCGCTCCGCGAATCGTGCTCGCGCGGCCGTCGCGGTGAGCTCGGCGACCAGACAATTGCGGGTACCGTTCTCGCAATACAGGGCAAAGCCGTCGACGAATCCGCTGAGGCGCTGATTCCACGGCGCGGGTCGATCGAGATGTCGATACGCAAGCTCGTTCAACTGTGCAATTGCGCGTTGCAGCAGCACGTCGGCCATCTCGTCCTTGCCGCCCGGAAAGTGGTGATAGAGGCTCGCCTTGCCGAGTCCGCATGCGCGCGACAGCACCGACAGCGTCGCACCTTCATAGCCGCGACGGCGGAATACTTCGTCGAGTATCGAAATCAGTTCGAGTTTTACGGGTGATTCAGACATGCCGAGTCAGCATACCAAAACGAGCGTTCGGGTCGTCGAACGGCATGGTCTTGGCGCGGCCGGCAGAAATGATCAGACTTTCGCGACTCGAAAATTCAAGCAGCGGAGAATCGAATGAAATTCGGCATCTTTTACGAACACCAGTTGCCGCGCCCATGGACCGAAGGCGCGGAGCAGAAGCTGTTCAACGACGCGCTCGCGCAAGTCGAGGTCGCGGATCGGCTGGGCATCGATTACGCGTGGGAAGTGGAGCATCACTTCCTCGAGGAGTATTCGCATTCCTCAGCGCCGGAGGTATTCCTCGCAGCATGCGCGGCGCGCACCAAGAACATTCGCTTGGGCCAAGGTATCCGGCAGGTGATTCCGCAGTACAACCACCCGGCGAGAACGGCCGAGGTGATTGCAACGCTCGATCTCGTCTCGAACGGACGCGTCGATTTCGGCACCGGCGAGTCATCTGCCGTGCTCGAACTCGGCGGCTTCGGCATCACGGTGGAAGAAAAGCGCAAGATCTATCTCGAGTCGACCGAGCAGATCTGCAACATCCTCGCGATGGATCCGTACCCCGGTTACGTCGGCAAGTACTTCAGCATGCCGTGCCGCAACCTTGTACCGAAGCCGGTGCAGCGCCCCCATCCGCCGGTGTGGGTCGCGTGTTCGCAGCGCGAAACGATCCGCATGGCGGCGCGGCTCGGCATCGGCGCGCTCACGTTTGCATTCGTCGACCCGCTCGAAGCGCGGTCGTGGGTCGAGGAGTACTACAACATCATCAAGAGCGACGAGTGCGTGCCGATCGGCCACACCGTCAATGCCAACATCTGCATGGTGTCGAGCTTCTCGTGTCACCAGGACCGCGAGACGGCGATCAAGCGCGGCCTCAAAGGCTTCGAATTCTTCGGCTATGCGCTCGGCAGCCTCTATGGGTTCGGCGCGCACAAACCCGGACGCACCAATCTGTGGCAGGAGTTCGAAAACGTGTTCGAAAAGCGAATGCGCGACCTGCCGCCGGAGTTCGGTCAGGCGCTGTCGGGCGGCGCCGGTGGCATCGGCTCGCCGGACGACCTGCGCACGCATCTGCGCAAGTTCGAAACGGCCGGTGTCGATCAGGTGACGTTCATCCAGCAGGCGGGCATGAACAGGCACGAACACATCTGCGAAGCCTTGGAGCTGTTTGCCGCCGAGGTCATGCCCGAGTTCAAGGCGCGCGCGGCGGAGCGGGAACGCGCGAAGCAACGCGAATTGGCGCCGTACATCGAGGCCGCCCTGGCGCGCAAAGTGAAGATGCCTGCGTTACGGGACGCCGATATTCCGGTGTTTCCGGCGCTCGGTCGGCGCATCGCGGAAGAAGCCAAGGAACAGCCCTCGATCTACGAAAAGCCGGCGGCGGGCTGATGGCCGAGCGGGACGTCTAGTCGGCGTCCCGCCCGTCGAGGTCGAGCGCCATTGCCGCGATCATCGCGTCGAGATGCTCGTGCTGCTGCAGCCACTCGGCCTCGGCCACCTCGAGGTCGCGCATCAGATCGGCGCGCTGCGCGATCACGGTCTGCAGATTCTGCGTGGACATCGTTTCGTACGTCAGCGGATCGGCGAGGGTTGCCTCGAGTGCTTTCAGCGCGTTGCTCATCGACTCGATGCGCGCCTCCAGGCGTTTGACCGCAGTGCGCAGCGACTGCGTCTGACGACGGTGCTCGGCCGAAGCCTGGCGGCGTTCGCGCCGGCTGGGTCCCGTTTCGGACGCAACCGGCGCCACCCGTTGGCGGATGCGTTCGGCGTACTGCTCCAGGTCGTCCGGGTACGGATCGACACGGCCGCCGCCAACGAGCCAGAACTCGTCGACGCAACGGCCCAGCAGGTCGCGATCGTGCGATACGATGACCATCGCGCCTTCGTAGGCCTGCAGCGCCACTGTCAGCGCGTGGCGCATCTCGATGTCGAGGTGGTTGGTCGGTTCGTCGAGCAGCAGCAGGGCAGGTTGTTGCCAGGCGATCAACGCGAGTACCAGCCGTGCCTTCTCGCCTCCCGATAGCGATCGGGTCGGCCGCATCGCCATGTCGCCGGCGAATCCCCAGCCACCGAGATAGGTCCGCCGCCGCTGATCCGTGGTTACGGGGGTGCGCAGGCGTAGATGTCCCAGCGCGCTGAGGTCACCCTGCAGCAATTCGAGCTGATGCTGCGCGAAATAGCCGACGCTGCTGTGCTGGCCCCGGAACAGATCGCCCGATAGCAGCGGCAGGTCGCCTGCGAGCGTTCGCATCAACGTGGTCTTACCGGCGCCGTTCGCGCCGAGCACTCCGATCCGGGAGCCCGGCGCGATCCGTAGCGACTCGACCGCGACGATCGTTTTGCCGTCGTAGCCCAGCCTCGCGTTTTCGAGCTGGATCAGCATCGGCGACATCTGAGCCGGATTCGGAAAGCTGAACTCGTACGGTGAATCGACGTGTCCCGGTGCCGCGATCTGAAGTTTCTCCAACGCTTTCAGTCGGCTCTGCACCTGGCGCGCCTTACTGGTTTTGGCTCGGAAGCGGTCGACGAAGCGCATGATTTCTTCGGCTTTGCGCGCCTGACGACGCGCCAGAGTCGTCTCTCGGGCGAGGTTGTCACCGCGTTGACGTTCGAACGAGCTGTAGTTGCCGCGGTATATGGTTGCCCGTCCGGATTCCAGATGCACCGTGTGATCGACCACGGCATCGAGGAATTCGCGATCGTGAGCGATCACCAACAAGGTGCCTGAGTAGCGCTTCAAATGACCCTCGAGCCAGAGCATCGCATCGAGATCGAGGTGGTTCGTGGGTTCGTCGAGCAGCAGCAGATCTGACGGGCTCATCAAGGTTTGCGCCAGATTCAGACGGATGCGCCAGCCGCCAGAGAATTCACGATACGGCCGGTTCAGTTCGGGCGCCGCGAAGCCGAGACCGTGCAGAATTTCGGCGGCGCGCGCTTCGGCCGAGTAACCGCCGAGATCGTCGAACTCGGTGTGCAGGCGCGCCAGCGCAGCGTCGTTGTCGGTGCGCTCCGCTTCGGCGATGGCGCGCTCGACACGACGCAACTCGGCATCACCGTCGAGCGCCCATTCCAGCGCAGTACGCTCGGACGGATGCGTCTCCTGATCGAGATGTGCGATTCGCCAGCGCGGCGGCATCCGAACGTCGCCGACTTCCGGCAGCAGACGGCCGCGCAGCAGTGCGAACAGACTCGATTTGCCGACGCCGTTTCGGCCGACGAGCGCGATGTGATGCCCGGAATGCAGCGTGAGGTCGAGGTGTTCGAACAACACCTCGCCGCCGCGCTTCAGCGTTACGTCGGAGGCAACGATCATGGTCAGACGCTCGCGCCACCGGTGTGGGAAGAGACGTTGGAGCGCGGCAATGCAATACTCTCAGGACGGCGGACGACGACGCGGCAATTGTACTGTCCCATGCGTGAGATGCCCGATTTTCAGAGCTTTTGCGACAGCTTGCAGGATGCGGCCCCACCTGCCGGTGTCAGCGACGAGCTGAAGGCGATGTGGTGGGCGCGAAAGGACGATTGGGATCAGGCACACCAGATCGTGCAGGATCTCGACAATCCGTCGGGCGCGAACGTGCATGCGTATCTGCACCGCGTCGAGTGTGATCTCGAAAACGCAGCATATTGGTATCGGCGTGCTGGAACTGCGGTCGCGACAGAGGATTTGAGCAGCGAGTGGCGGGCACTCGTGCTGCGGTTATTGTCTCAGGCTTCTAACGATTCGGCGTTGCGGTAGTGCGGTGGCACGGCCAAGGGAGGTAGTTGGCGAACGCCGTCCTGCTGCGAGGTGACCTCGTCGATCCAGCGCATCAGTTTGCACCACTCCAGCGCTTCGCGTTCTGCGCTCTCAGTAGCAACGTCGTCGAAGATGCCAGTGCCTTCTTCAGCCATCCGCGTATACAGCGCACTGTCCCTGAACGTCGCCACTGTGGGGACGTCGAGACCCTCGAGAAACTGCAGCAATTTCGCGTGTGTCGTGGTGTTCTGCCGCACGCGATTCGCGATGACACCGACCGGAACGGGATTCAGACGATACGAGCGATGCGCGTGCAGCTGATTGATGAATCGAGCGCCCGCGCGAATGTCGATCGACGACGGTAGCAACGGCACGAGGATGGTGTCGACGCCGCGCAACAGCGGATCGAGGTTGCGATCGTCCACTGCAGACGGTGTGTCGATGATGACGCGATCGACGTCGTGCGGCAGTCGTTGTTGAAACGCGCGCGTTTGATACATCGATGGACGTTGATGTGCCTGCACCAGATAGATGCTCGGCAATGGTGCGGCGCGTTGTTCGAGCCACTGTGTGCTCGACGCTTGAGCGTCGTGGTCAGTGAGAGCGACGCAGTATCCAAGACGCGCATACGCTGCGGCCAGATTGGTCGCGATCGTGGTCTTTCCGCAGCCCCCTTTTCCGTTTACGACCAGGATGCGAAGAGCATTCGGCTCATCCATCGTCCGTGCTTTATTTGTTGTGGGTGATCGGGCGCGACTATATACCTGCGCCGGGACGCCGCTCTAGTGCTTTTTGTGGCTGAAGAGGGGCTTGCATGCCGTTTGAGGAACCAGCCTGAGGTAATCGGTCGGCCGGTCAGACGTCGTCGCGCTGATCGCCTTCGATGGACTGAGCCGCATCAATTCGACGATCGGCTGGCTGCTCTTGGGAAGGTTCCGAGGGCGCGTTTCGCGGCCGCGTTAGACGGTTGTCCCGCGGGAGGTTCGCAGCCACTGCACGAGCACGCCGGCGAGGATCCCGAATCCGACCAGCGCCCAGCCGGCGATGCTGATACCCAGCAGCGTCCAGGTCACTTCGGCGCAGTTGCCGGTGCCCATCGTCATGGCTTTGAGGATGTCGGCCAACGGGAACGCGTCGATCATGTAGGCCATATCGGGTCCGCATGCCGGAACCTGATCCGCCGGCAGACTCTGCAGCCACAACTGCCGGACCGAAAAGCCCGCCCCGATGACCGTGCACGCGAGCGCCGCAACGGGGTATGCGAGCGAACGCGGATTCAACGCAAGACCCGCCAGGACGACGGCGCCGCCGAACATCGTCCAAAGTCGTTGCATCAGGCACAGCGGACATGGATCGAGCCCGAGGATGTGTTCCATGAACTGAGCGCCGCCGACCATGAAGCCCGCCAGCGCGAGCGCGATCAGGCCCCAGTGCAACGGGTTCACTGTCCCATCCGTAGCACGACTTTGCCGATCGCGGTGCGTCCCGACAGGCAGCGAAGTGCCGGCGCGTATTCGGCGAGCGGATACGTCGCGCCGACCAGTGGATTGATCTTGCCACGCTCGAAGAAATCGAGAATCTCGGCAAAGTTGCGGTCGTTCAGCTGCCGCTCGCGCGCGACGAACGATCCGTAGAACACGCCGACCACCTGGCAGCCCTTGAGCAGAATCAGGTTGATCGGCACCTTCGGGATATATCCGCCGACGAAGCCGACGACCAGAACCCGCCCTTTCCAGTTGACGCACCGCATGCACTGATCGAACAGATCACCGCCGACCGGATCGTAGATCACGTCGGCGCCGCGGCCGTTCGTCAGTGCCTTGACCTTGTCCTTCAACTCGCCGTCGGCATAGTTGATCAACTCGTCCGCGCCGGCCTGCCGCGCGACGTCGAGCTTGGCGTCGGTGCTGGCCGCGGCGATCACCCTCGCACCCATCGCCTTGCCGAGTTCCACCGCGGCGAGTCCAACGCCGCCCGCGGCGCCCAATACGAGCAAGGTTTCACCGGGTTGGAGGTCGGCGCGCTGCTTGAGGGCGTGATACGACGTGCCGTAGGTGGTGCTGATGCCGGACGCCTGCTCGAAACTCATGCCGTTCGGAATGCGCCTCAGTGCTTGCGCCGGAATGGCCAGACGCTCTACGAATGCACCGGACCCCGAGCCGCCGAAAACACCCTGTCCCGGCTCCAGCGTCCGAACGTTCGCGCCGACGGACGCGACGACGCCGGCGAATTCGCCGCCTGGAATGAACGGGAACGGCGGTTGGCTCTGGTACTTGCCTTCGATCATCAGCACGTCGGGAAAGTTGAGTGCCGCCGCGCGGACGTCGACCACGACCTCGTCCGGTCCGGCGGTCGGCGGCTCGAGTTCCTCGAGCGAGAGCGACTCGGGTGGACCGAACGCACGACACATGACGGCTTTCATCGATGCTTCCCATTCGGTGCGGGGCGGAGGGCCAGGTGAGGTTACTGGCCGGTCCGGCCGCGTCAACTATTCTTCCGCGTCATGGTGCAGCAGTGACCGCCGGCCGCTGATTCCCCGCCAACCATTCCACGGCATGGGTTTGCAGTGCCGGGTAGTACCGCAGGAAATCTTCTTCGAATTCCCGATAGCCCGCGCGTAGCGCAGCCATCGACTCCCTCACTGCTTCGGCGCGACGGAGTCGTTCGGCAATCCGGCGGAAAGCACGCTCGATCGGGTCGACCTCGACGTAGCGGCCCAGCAGATCGTGATCTCGCATGAAGTGAAAGAATCGCGCCGCGTCGATCGGGAAGTGCGCTTCGTGCGCCCCGAGGATTGCATAGGTTCGAGACGTGAACGCCGCGAGCGATTCGCCCTGGACCGTTTCGAAATGGCGCGCCAGGAAGTGATCTGCTACGAGATCGATGAATACGGGGGCGAGGCGACGCGTCGCCGCGGGAAGGCGCGCGACGCTCGTCTTGATGTCGCTCTGTACCGCGCTGAAAGCATCGATGCGCCGGTGCAATCGGATTCCGGTCTGAATGTCGGCGGGGAAGTCCGACGGGACGGCGCCCTTGACGAAATCGCCGAGGAAACCGCCTACAACATACTTCGGATTTTCCGCGGTTCCCGATCCGGAAACGGACAGCGCGCAGTGCGCCAGGAAATTCACGCGTCTCCGATCGACGGTGCGGCCAGGTAATGGGCGAGATAGCCGTCGAGCGTTTCCGAGTCGGCCGCCTCGATGGCGCGTTGCTCGCTGATCGATCGATCCGCAAGCAACTCGAAATGTCGCAGCTTCTCTTCGCTCAAGGGGTTCGCAACGAAGTAGCCCTTGTGCAGGATCGACTGGTTCATCGCAAAGCGGAAGAACGGCACGCGCGCCTTGCGCATGCTCGCAAGAATACGGGCCGACGGAGTGCGATCCGCATCCTCGAGACGTTGAACCTGCTCCTTCCAAGATGCGATATGCAGATCGGTGGCGCCGACGCGGTCCAACAGGTCCGCGATGGGGCGCATTTCGTTCATCAGCATCGTCGCCCAATCGCGCATGGCCACTTCCTGGCCGCCGCGACTGAGGGTGACGCCAGGCTTGCGCCCGGTTTCAACGACGCGTTGCTGGTTGCCGCTCAGTTCCTTCGCTTCCTCGCTGCTGTCGGGCGGGCTATCGCTCAGCAGACAGTGCAGCAGGAACGTATCGATGAAGCGGATCTCTTCGGCGTCGATTCCCACCGGCAGGAACGGATTGAGGTCGATACAGCGCACCTCTACGTACTCGACCCCGGATGTGGTCAACGCCGCGATCGGCCGTTCGCTCTTCGCGGTGCTGCGCTTCGGCCGGATCGTGCCGTAGAACTCGTTCTCGATCTGCAGCAGCGTCGTCGACAGTTGCCGGTATTCGCCGTCCACCTTCACACCGATCCGTTCGTAAGGCGGATACGGTCGCGTCATCGCGTCGAGCAATGAATGCGCGTACTGCCCCAGTGAGTTGTACGAGACGTGCAGGCTCGACTGTGCGTTGCTCGTATAACCGAGTCCGCCCATGCGCAACGACGTTCCCTGTGACGCGAACAACGATCCTTCGTCGAAACTCTCGAGATTGTGCGGTTTGCCCTTCACGAACGATTTGCACAACGACGGCGACGCACCGAACAGATAGATCAGCAGCCAAGAGTGCCGACGGAAGTTGCGGATCAGGCCGAAGTAGGCGTCGTCGCGGAAAGTGCGGCTGTCTTGCGTGCCGTGAATCTGCGCGATGACGGCCCACAGCGGGTCGGGAATCGAAAAGTTGTAGTGGATGCCGGAGATCGTCTGCATCAGACGCCCGTAGCGCGCGCCGAGTCCGCGCCGATAGATGTTCTTCGTGCGCCCGGCGTTCGACTGGCCGTAGGTCGCGATCGGCACCTGATCGTCGTGTCCGAGCATGCAAGGCATGCTGGACGACCAGAGCAGCTCGTCGTCTAGCGAGCGATAGAC
>Ga0105249_10002339_pt1 | contig 16466 bp, 11 predicted proteins | sample KBSS44metaG_FD_81522 | JGI IMG/M metagenome (GOLD analysis project Ga0105249, IMG submission 81522) | Switchgrass rhizosphere microbial communities from Kellogg Biological Station, Michigan, USA - KBS S4-4 metaG | ecosystem: Host-associated > Plants > Roots > Rhizosphere > Soil | place...
ATATCCACCGGGAATACAAGCTGTCCGGCGTCGAGCTGATTCTCACGCGGCTGCACTCCGGCGGAAAATTCGACAACAACACCTATGCGTTCTCGGGCGGCCTGCACGGCGTAGGCGTTTCGGTGGTGAACGCGCTGTCGAGCTGGCTCGAGGTGGAAGTGCGCCGCGACGGCGCCGTGCATCACCAGCGTTACGAGCACGGCGATCCGGTGACGAAGTTGAAAGTGATCGACAGCGTCGGTAAGCGCAACACCGGAACCCGCGTCCACTTCCTGCCCGATCCGAAGTACTTCGACACGACGCAGATCGCGGTGTCGCGCCTCAAACATCTGCTGCGCGCCAAAGCGGTGTTGTGCCCGGGACTGCGCGTCAGCCTCACGGTGCATCGCGGCGACAAGGCCGAAACCGACGAGTGGATCTACGAGGACGGACTCTCCGGATACCTGGCACAGGAACTCGGCGCAGCCGAAATGGTTCCGAGCCAACCGTACTGCTATGGCGCGCAGGGCAACCACGAAGCGGTCGACTGGGCGTTGGCGTGGATATCCGACGGCGGCGAGCTCGTTACCGAAAGCTACGTGAATCTGATTCCGACGCCGCTCGGCGGCACCCACGTCAACGGTCTGCGCAGCGGGCTCACCGAAGCGATGAAGGAGTTCTGCGAGTTCCGCGACCTGCTGCCGCGCGGTTTGAAGCTCACCGGCGACGACCTGTGGGACCAGTGCAGTTACGTCCTGTCTGCGAAGCTGCAGGATCCGCAGTTCTCGGGACAGACGAAGGAGCGCCTGTCGTCGCGCCAGTCGGCGGCGTTCATCTCCGGTGTGTCGAAGGATGCCTTCAGCCTATGGCTGAATGAGCATCCGCAGGACGGCGCCAAGATCGCCGAGATCGCAATTCGCAACGCGCAGCGGCGGTTGCAGGCCGAGAAGAAGGTCGAACGCAAGAAGATCACGGCCGGTCCGGCGTTGCCCGGCAAACTCGCCGACTGCGCCGCGCAGGACAGCAGCCGCACCGAACTGTTCCTCGTCGAAGGCGACTCGGCGGGCGGCTCGGCGAAGCAGGCGCGCAATCGCGAGTTTCAGGCGGTGATGCCGCTGCGCGGCAAGATCCTCAATACGTGGGAAGTGTCGTCGTCCGAAATTCTCGCGTCGCAGGAAGTGCACGACATCAGCGTCGCCGTGGGCGTCGACCCCGCCTCAGCGGATCTGTCGGGGTTGCGGTACGCCAAGATCTGCATTCTCGCCGACGCCGATTCCGACGGTGCACACATCGCGACGCTCTTGTGCGCGCTGTTCCTGCGTCATTACCGTCCGCTGGTCGATGCCGGTCACGTCTACATCGCGATGCCGCCGCTGTACCGGGTGGACGTCGGCAAGGACGTGTTCTACGCGCTCGACGAGGCCGAGAAGGAAGGCATCCTCGACAGGATCGCTGCCGAGAAGAAACGCGGCACCGTGAACGTGCAACGGTTCAAAGGTCTCGGCGAAATGAATCCGATCCAGTTGCGCGAGACGACGATGGATCCCGACACGCGCCGGCTCGTGCAACTGACGCTGGCCGCGCCGGAAGAAACGCTGGAAATGATGGACATGCTGCTTGCCAAGAAACGCGCCGGCGACCGGCGCATATGGCTAGAGGCGAACGGCGACCAGGCGAGCATCGCCTGACACACCGGAAAGAGACTATGACGACTCAGAGCGAATCCGGCGAGACCGAACAGGTCCCGCTGAAGACCTTTACCGAGAAGGCGTACCTCGACTATTCGATGTACGTCATCAACGACCGCGCGCTGCCGCACATCGGTGACGGGCTGAAGCCGGTGCAACGGCGCATCGTGTACGCCATGTCGCAGCTCAATCTCGACTCCGGCGCGAAGTTCATGAAGTCGGCGCGGACGATCGGCGACGTGCTCGGCAAGTTTCATCCGCATGGCGACTCGGCTTGTTACGAAGCGATGGTGCTGATGGCGCAGCCGTTCTCGTATCGCTACCCGCTCGTCGACGGACAAGGTAACTGGGGCGCACCGGACGATCCGAAGTCGTTCGCGGCGATGCGTTACACCGAAGCGCGGCTGTCGCGTTTCGCCGACCTGCTGCTCGCGGAAGTCGACCAGGGCACGGTCGACTTCGTCGCGAACTTCGATGCGACGCTCACGGAGCCGTCGCTGTTGCCGGCGCGCGTGCCGATCGTGCTGTTGAACGGCAGCACCGGTATCGCGGTAGGGATGGCGACCGACATTCCGCCGCACAACATACGCGAAGTGCTGAGCGCCTGCATCCGGTTGCTGGACTCACCGTATGCGACCACGCGCGAGTTGATGGAGCACGTGCGCGGCCCGGATTTCCCGACCGAAGCGATGATCATCACCCCGGCCGAGGAACTCGAGAAGCTCTACGAAGAAGGTCGCGGCAGCGTGAAGTCGCGCGCGATCCATACGGTGGAACAGGGTGAGATCGTGATCACCGCGCTGCCTTACCAGGCATCGCCGGCGAAAGTGCTCGAACAGATCGCGGCGCAGATGCAGGCGAAGAAGCTGCCGATGCTGGTGGATCTGCGCGACGAATCCGATCACGAGAATCCGACGCGCCTCGTGCTGGTGCCGCGATCCAACCGCATCGACGTCGAACGGCTGATGAGCCACCTGTTCGCCACCACCGATCTCGAACGCAGCTTCCGCGTGAATCTGAACGTGATCGGGCTCGACATGCGGCCGCGCGTGAAAGGGCTCGCCGAGATGCTGCGCGAGTGGCTCGTGTTCCGGCAGGCAACCGTTACGCGCAGGCTCGAACATCGCCTTGCGAAGATCGAGCAGCGGCTGCACATCCTGGCCGGTCTGCTGATCGCGTATCTCAACATCGACGAAGTCGTTCGCATCGTCCGCGAGGAAGACAACCCGAGAGCGGAACTGATGGCGCGCTTCGCGTTGTCGGAAATTCAGGCGAACGCAATTCTCGACCTGCGCCTGCGGCAACTGGCGCGGCTCGAAGAGATCAAGCTGACCACCGAGCGCGACGAGCTCGATGCCGAGAAAACCGACATCGACAAGACGCTGAAGTCGAAAGCGCGTCTCAAGACTTTGATCAAGAAAGAGCTGCTCGCCGACGCCGAAGCGCACGGCGATGCGCGCCGATCACCGCTCGAAACGGTCGATGAGGCAGCGGCGTTCACCGAGGAAGATCTGCTCACGAACGAGCCGATCACCGTGGTGATGTCCGAGAAAGGCTGGATCCGCGGAGCGAAAGGACACGACGTGAACGTCGTCGAACTGAGCTATCGAACCGGCGATTCGTTCCTGATGGCCGCCAAAGGGCGCAGCAACGACGTGCTGGCGGTGGTCGATTCCACCGGCAGAGCGTACTCGTTGGCGCCGCACACGTTGCCTTCCGCGCGCAGTCAGGGTGAGCCGCTCACCGGCAAGTTGAATCCGCCGGAGGGCGCGCGCTTCGTCGGCGTCGTGATCGGGCGCCCGGATCAGCGGGTTTTGCTCGCATCGAACGCGGGTTATGGATTCGTCGCCAGGCTTGGCGACCTCGTGGCGAAGAACCGTGCGGGCAAAGCCATGCTGAGCGTGCCGAACAACGGCGCGGCGCTGGCACCGGTGCTGCTGGTGCAGGACGCAGAACAACTGGTGGTCGCAATCACCGACCAGGGCCGCATGCTCGCGTTCCCGATCGCAGAAGTTCCGGAACTCGCGCGCGGCAAAGGCAACAAGCTGATCAACGTGCCGAGCGCCGCGTTCAACGCCGGCGAAGAGACGATGATCGCCATTGCGGTGATCTCCGAGGCGGATCAATTGCTCGTGCGCGCCGGGCAACGACATCTGCGGATGAAGTTGAAAGACCTCGAGCATTACGTGGGTCAACGCGCGCTGCGCGGCCACAAGTTACCGCGCGGATTTCAGAGGGTGGACGGCGTCGACGTCGAGTCTTCCTGAGATCGCAGCAATTCGGCCTGATGGTCGAGTGCGGCGCCATACGCGTTTGCAACGGCCGAAACAATCACGCAGCTGTCGTGCGCCGCCGTGGCCAGCGTGCGCAGGATCGGATTCGTCTGCTCCTCCACGATGAAGCGCTCGGGGCGCGACAACCGCGCGAAGGCATCGTGGCTCACCGCGATGGAACCTTCCGGCGCGACCGCGCTCAGTACGACGGTGTCCTGTACTGCATCGGAATCCGCATCCGGAGATGCATCGCTCGAACGGCTCGTCACGTGAACGCCGAAGCGGAACTTCATCTCGGGGCGCGCGGCGATGTGCAGCGCCTCGTTGAAGTTGTCGAGGCTCTCGGCCAGCAGCAACGCGGCGCACAACACCTTGAAGCACTGGTCCGGATCATCGTCGCGGAACACCAGCAGTACGCCGATGTTGGACAGGTCCCTTGCGACCGCACCGTGCTGACGAGCTACTCGTGTCGCACGCCGGCGCACTTCCGCCAATACGTCGGTGCGTTCCTTCCCAGGCAACCCCATGAGGTTCAGCAGATTGACCGCGAGCAACCACTCGGTGACATCGTCGGGCTGTTCCGGCGCGATCGGCTCGCTCGCCGTCTCGAGTTCCGGAACGGCATCGATGCGCAAGCCCAGAAGATACCCGGCGACGGCCGACAGCAGCGCGCAGATCAGGGCCGGCAGCAACAGGTACGGCGTCGCGAATCCCGAGGCGGAGAACGCATCCGCGGCAATCGCGATCTGCACCGATCCTGCAACGACACCTTCGAATTCGATGTCGTGCGTGAACAGCGGTGTGTCGGCGAGCGGTCGCGTTCCGGCGTTTGCGACGATCCGATCATCGACGGTGACGATCGTCACCGATTCGATCTCGGGCAGCTCGCTCATGCGGGTGGCAAGAACGCCGAGGCGAATGCGGTCGAGCGTGAACAGCGGTTCGATGGACAGTGCCGCCAACTGCGCAGCGGCAGCGTTGCCGAATTGCGCCATCCGGGCGCTGCGTGCATCTTCGATCGAGCGATACCACGATGCGCCGAGCAGCAACGCGGTCAGCAGCGATGCGAACAACGCGAGCAACGTCGCCTGCCAACGCCGCCTCTTTAAAGCGTCGCGCACGTTCGGCCACATTGGTTTGACGGGCATGGTATGGGGGCGTTAGGTTCTGCGCGGACTTTGCTTGGGCTACGTCGAGAGCGAATGCGACAAGGTGTGATCAGCGAAATCGTGTTGGTGAACGTATCCGGCGAGAACAAGCCCGCGCTGATGGGCATGTTGACATCGACGTTGACCGCTTATCAAGTTCGGATACTCGACGTCGGGCAAGCCGTGATTCACGACGAGTTTAGTCTCGGCATGCTGATCGAAATTCCCGATCGAAGTGCGACCGACGCGCTCAAAGGAGCGTTGGTCGCGCACACGCGCGCACTCGGAACCGTCATCCGCTTCACGCCCGTCACGACCGAAGAATACGCCAAGTGGGTGTCGCAACAAGGCAAGCCGCGCTACATCGTGACGATGTTGGCGGGCGGCGTCGCGGCGGAACAACTCGCTGCGGTGACGGCGATCTTCGAACGACATTCGCTCGGCGTCGACGGGATCCGACGTTTGTCTGGACGGCTGCCGTTGGGTAGCGGCGGCACCAGCGCGCGTGCGTGCGTGGAGATTTCCCTGCGAGGCGAACTCGCCGATCCGCGTCGGCTGAAAGCGGAGTTGCTCGAGGCGGCGGGACGTCTCACGTTCGACTTCAGCGTGCAGGAAGACACCGTATACCGACGCAACCGGCGGCTCGTTGCATTCGACATGGATTCGACGCTGATCAAGGTGGAGGTCATCGACGAACTCGCTCACGTGCACGGCGTCGGCAACGAAGTGGCCGCGATCACCGAATGCGCGATGCGGGGCGAGATCGACTTCAAGGAGAGCTTCCGGCGTCGCGTCGCATTGCTGAAGGGATTGTCGGCGGCCGCGTTCGCCGACGTTGCCGCCGCCGTTCCGCTCACCGACGGCGCGCGCCGGCTGATCTTTGCGCTGAGGCACTTCGGTTACCGGACCGCCATCATCTCGGGCGGATTCACGCACGTCGGCCACCGCTTGCAGCGCGAACTCGGCATCGACTACGTACACGCGAACGCACTCGAGACGCGCGACGGCGTCGTTACCGGCGAAGTGGTCGGCGACATCATCGACGCCGAACGCAAGGCCAGCCTGCTTCGAGCGTTGTGCCGCAACGAGGGCATTGCGCTCGCGCAATCGATTGCGATTGGTGACGGCGCCAACGATCTGCCGATGTTGGCAACGGCTGGACTCGGTGTGGCGTTTCACGCCAAGCCGATCGTCAGAGAGTCAGCGAGTCACGCGATCTCGAACTTCGGGCTCGACAGCGTGTTGTTTCTGATGGGATTTACCGACCGCGACATCGAACAGGCCGCGGCGAACGATCAATCGTCGGCGGCGAAGTCGTAGTTCATTTCGGTCGACGGTTCCTGCAGGTAGTGACCCTGAATGTAGTTCGCGCCGGCCTGCCACAGCGCCGACAGCACCGTTGCGCTCTCTACCATCGGGATCACGGTCAATTTGCCGTGCTCCTGCAACTCGCGAATCATCGCCGTGAGCTTCTCCTTCCTCGACGCATTGCCCTCGAGTTCCTGCACATGACTCCCGTCGATCTTCACGAAGTCGACCGGCACGTGACGCAACGTCTCGAGCGGACTGTCCGTTACGCCGAAGTGCCGTAGCGACGTGCGGCAGTGCATGGACTTCAGGCCCTGTACGAACTCGCGCGCCTGGCGCACGTGACCTGCCGCGTCACGCTCGGCGATCTGGAAGATCACCGCGTCGCTCGGCAGGCGTGCCGCCTTGATGGCGACGCCGAGCCATTGAATGAACTCGTCGTCGAGCAGGCTATTGCGCGTCAGGTTGATCGTCAGTCGCGTGCTGTGACCTTTCGAGCGATGCATCGACAGCACTTTGATCGACTGCAGAATCACCCAGCGGTCGATCTTGCCGGCAACGCCGTTCTCGATCGCGAGCTCTAGGAACTGATCGGGCGGCAAGCGGCGGCCCTTCTCGTCGATCAGGCGCAGGAACACCTCGTAGTGCTCGTCGGAATCGCCGCGCAGGCTAATGATCGGCTGGAACAGCAGGACGAACGTTTGATTCTCGATCGCGTCGTTGACCAGCTTGAGAATGCGCTTCTGTTCACCCGAAAAACTGTTGGTATTGCCTTCGGCTTCGAGCGTCGTGACGCTCGGCCATTGAATGCAGTTGGTCTTGTTTGCAGCGCGGGCGGCGACCAGCGTCTTGAACGCCAGATTCATCGCATCGGCCGCGGTGCGTGATTCACTGATTGCGGCGGCGCCGATCGAAATCGTGCGTCGCACGGTTTTTCCGTTCACTTCGAACAATGCGCCCTCGATCGACTCGCGCAGTCGTTCGGCCAGCCCGTCGCCGCCCGCCTCGCTGCCGATCGCCGCGATGGCGAACCGGTGATTGGCGATCCGTGCCAGACGCGCGCCGCTCAGTTCGGCCGTTAGCGCTTCGCCGAGTTGCTCGACCAGCGATTCAGATCGCAGCAGACCGAGCTCCACCTGCATAGCGTCGAAATCGTCGATCTCGACCACGAGCATCGCACCGCTCAGCGGCGCGTTGCCGTCGAGCGCAGCAAGGAAGGTCTGGGTCGAATGGAACGGATCCGCCCCATTCCCGTTCGCGACCCCTGGTGCCGGCGCGGGTTCCGCGACGGCGGACGGCGGCAGAGCGTCCTGGAGTACCCGTACCGCGTCCAGCAGAACGGGCACCGACTCGGAGCGGACGAGCACCTGAGTGCAGTGCTCGCCTTCGTATTCGGCGCCGGACAGCGTCATCTGCCCGCCGACCGGCGTACCGGAAGTGGTGCGACCGCGAAATGCAAAGGACAACTCGTCGCTCGAGTCGTCGCGGAACGATTTGATCTTTGCCCGGAAGTCGCCGGTGAACGATTCGTCCATAAGGTCGAGCAGCGGCAGCCCCAACAACTCGTCTGCGTCTTCGAAGCCGAACAGCTTGAAGTAATCGTCGTTGGCATAGATGTGCATGCCTTCATGCACGTAGGCGATGGCCGCGGCCGAGTTCGCCAGGAGCAGTTCGCAGCGCCGCTCGGCTTCCTGCAGCGCGCGACGGGTTTGCGTGAAGCGGTGACGCTGGCAGACGTTCTCGAGTTCGCGCTTCACCACATAAAGGAAGCGTTCGTTGTCGTCGTCGAAGACCACGTCGGTGGCCCCCATTGCGAGGCCGCGCGTCAGGTTTTTCGGCTCGGACGAATCGTCCATCACGATGATCGGCAGATCCGGCTTGCGCTTGCGCAGCGCCGGCAAGACCTGCTCGAGATGATCGAACCCGGAACGGCAGAGCAGCAGATCTATGGCTTGTTCGGCGACCGATTCGTCAGAGAGATCGCCGCAGAATTCGGAACGGGTGGCAATGCCGGCGTTGCGCAGCACGGAGTCGATCTCATGTGCGCGATTCTCGGAGCGATCGGCAATGAGGAGACGGACCGGAGACGGCGTGGCCATACCTCGACACAATCCCTATTGTTGGACAGCTTCCCTACTTCTTCCCTTCGGCGGGCCCGCTCGGAGACGCCCTCGGGGGCTGCTCGGATTGATCGGCCTCGATCATGTTCCACAGCGAGTCCATGTTCAGGTCGATCTGGGTGTTTTCCAAGTAACCATCCAGCATTCGGAATGTGAACTGGGTAAAACTCTCGGTCATCCGGACGCGCCGCATCAGCTGCCCGGTCGCCTGGATTCGGTGCCGTTTCAGCTGCACCTTCTGCGATTCGTTGTACGGCAATCGCGGCGCGATCAGCATGGCGGGCTGGCCGATTGCCTCGAGGGCGGGTAGCAGCACCGCGCGATGGTACTCGGTGTTGCTGCCGCGCTTCTGCAACATTCGCACGGCGATGGGGATCGCCTTGGGCGCCAGCAACTCGATCCCCATCAGCGTTTCCTGGTCGCTGTGGCGGATCCAGCGCGACACTGCGATGCACCAGCGCGCGTCCTCGCGCTCGCGAATCGCCAGCAGTTCGCCGGTTTGCAGTTGGTTCGGCAGCGACGTCATCCAACGTACGCAATACCCGGACGGACTCGTGTCGAGGATCTCGGAATCGTAGTACGGATAGCTCGCCTCGACCGCGCCGGGGGTTTGCGGCCGCCGCGTCGTCAGCTGAATGCGGCTTGGATCGACGATGTTCGGGTTCATCGGAATCTTCGCCCCGCGCAGGTCGAACGCGTTGTCCCAAACATCGCCGGGACGCGGCGAGCGCTGTGCGGCCCGTTCCTGCATGAACGGATTGATCTCGCGGCGCAGCAGCGCCTCGGTGGTACCGAGCTGGTCGGCGAATTCGACGCCGCCCGAGATGTAATAGTGCAACGTTCGCAGGCCGACGCAGATCTTCATCGGGCCTGACGAGCGGGAGCGCCGGAACGAACGCTTCTTCATCACCCCCCACGCGTGTGCCAGGTGGCGCAGCAGATCGGGGCCGATGTAGTCCGGCACCGGAACGTCCGATGCCATTTCGGCGAGATACGCTTCGAGTTCGTACACCAGCACGTCGGTGCGGATGCCGCGCAACACACCGCCAGCGTGGCTGCCGAGTTCGCGGTAGCTCGGCGGTGCATCGGCCCAGAGATCGACGACAAACATCGTGTCGTCTGCGGGTGCGCCGATCGTGATCCGCGGCGTCCATTGATCGAGCGCGTTGAACACCGCCGACAGGTCCTTCTGCCGCAGCTGATTCGGCTTCGCCACCGCGAGCAGCGCGATGCGCAGGTACACGTCGGCGAGTGTCAGCATGCCGCCGCCGCGGCTCTGTTCGTCGGTGTACGCGTTCGTCGCGATGCCGAGGTCGTCGGCGAGGCGATACAACTGATTCAACTCGTACCAGGCCTTGGGCGGTGCATCGGTGTAGAACTCGTACGTGCGCAGCAGCGCGCACGACAGATCGGCCGCGGTGCGATGCATGGCGTTGGCGAGCAGGTCCTTCAACGGATCGGTCAGTTCGTCGGCGGTGAGGGCGTCGCGTACGACCGCCTTGTAGCCGAGCACCAGCTCCTTCTGTACCGATTGCGCGAGTTGCGCGTGCCCCTCGCCGGCAGCAGATGCACCGGCCGCGGTGCGATCGAGGCGAGCGCAGATGTAGTGCGCCGGCGGACGGATGGCTTCCAGGCAGTTGAATCGCAGTTCTGGCTCGGCGGAAACGCGCGCGAGTTCGGTCGCAACCTTCAGCAGCTGCTGGGCGGCTTCGAACGTATGAGCCATCGGCAGATGGGCAACCCATTCGGCGAGCGCGGTCGGATCGGTGTCGCACACGCTCAGACCGGCGAAGGTGCTCTCGGGAACAATCAGGCGAAGCGAATGATCGCTCATGACTTCGGAGGCGGTGCGGATGGTTGCAGTATAGAGGAGGAACGAGCGCTTTTTCGGACCGCGTTCACGTCCAATTCATCTACGGCGGCCGCTACGGTTTTATGTTGGCGCGATGCTCTGCTTGGCGTCGAGCCCGGCCACTTCACGAACCAGCCTGGGCACGAGGTATCCGGGCAAACGCGATCGCAACGTCGCGATCAGCTCGAGTCCTTTCTGCTGCGATACGTCGAAGTGATGCGTACCGCGCACTCGGTCCGGCAGGTGCAGGTAGTACGGCAGCACGTGGTTGTCGAACAGGCGCTGCGACAACTCTTCCAGCGACTCGACGTCGTCGTTGACGCCGGCCAGCAGCACGCTCTGGTTCAACAACGCGACGCCGCTGCGATGCAATGCTGTGAGCGCGTCGACGAACGACCCTTCGATCTCGTTCGGATGATTCACGTGCAGCACGATCGACATCGATGCCCGCGCGTCGCGCAGCAAGTGGACGAACTCGCTCGTCACCCGTTCGGGAATTACCACCGGCAGGCGTGTGTGGATGCGAATGCGGCGCACGTGTGGAATGGCGTCGAGCCGCGCGATGAGTCGACGCAGCGGCGTGTCCTTCAGCATCAGAGGATCGCCGCCGGACAGAATTACTTCGGAGATGCTGGCATCGTGCTCCACCGCGATGAGCGACGGAAACGCCACCGCTTGCTGATGGTCCGCGTATGGGAACGTGCGGCGGAAGCAATAGCGGCAATGCACTGCGCACGCCGGCGCGGCAATCAACAGGACGCGGCCGTGATATTTCTGGATGACGCCCGGCGCCAGCGTTGCTGCGGCTTCCTCCAACGGGTCCAGCGAGTAGCCGGCAGCCGCGTCGCGCTCGCTCGACAGCGGCAATACCTGTCGCAACAACGGGTCGTGTCGATCGCGCAAGCGCATGCGATCGACGAATGCATGCGGCACGCGCAACGGAAAGTCCGGCTCGAAGTCGACGTCGTCGGCATCGATTTCGAGTCGCGCGAGCAACGCACGCGGATCGGTGATCGCCTCGGCGAGCGCGCGCGTCCACGCATCGGACTGCCACGGAATCGGCTTCAGCGGTATCATGGCGCGGTTTTTTGCACAGGTGTTACGCACGAGAAATGGCCTTTTATTCTACCAGTGAGTTCAAACCCGGCATGAAGGTTCTCCTCGACGGAGCGCCGTGTTCGATCGTCGAGAACGAGTTCGTGAAACCGGGCAAAGGCCAGGCGTTCAATCGCGTGCGATTGCGCAACCTGCAGAACGGCCGCATGTGGGAGCGCACGTTCAAGTCCGGCGAGAGTCTCGAAGGCGCCGACGTCATGGACATGGACATGCAGTACCTCTACACCGACGGTGAGTTCTGGCATTTCATGAAGACCGACGGCAGTTTCGAGCAACTCGCCGCCGGCGCGGACGTGCTGGGCGACTCGAAGGACTGGCTGAAGGAAGAAGACAGCTACATCGTCACGCTGTGGAACGACGTGCCGATCGCCGTGACGCCGCCGAATTTCATCATTCTCGAGGTGGTGGAGACGGACCCGGGCATCAAAGGCGACACCGCCACCGGCGGTACGAAACCGGCAAAGGTCTCTACCGGTGCCGTCGTCAAGGTTCCCCTCTTCATCTCCGTTGGCGACGTGCTGAAGATCGATACCCGCACCGGCACGTACGTCAGCCGCGCGCAATAGCGGATCCGATGGAGAAGTGCGTTGCGCGACGAGGACTGGCGTCCGACCTGTTCCATTGAAACGCTCGTAGCGCGCTCGCAGACCCTGGCGTCGATCCGCGCGTTCTTCGCGCAGCGCGGCGTTCTCGAAGTGGACACGCCGGTGTTGTCGCGCACCACCGTTACAGATCCGGCGATCGAAACGCTGTCATTGATTGACGCCGGAGAGCGGCGCTATCTGCAGACGTCGCCGGAGTACCAGATGAAACGCCTGCTGGCGGCCGGTGCGCCGTCGATGGTCCGCATCGGTCCTGTCTTTCGGGCGGAGGAATCGGGTCGGCTGCACAATCCGGAATTCACGATGATCGAGTGGTACCGGCTCGGCTTCGGTCTGGCGCAACTGATGCAGGAAGTCGCCGCGTTGGTGGACCTGGTGCTCGGCGAGGAACGCAGTCGTAGCCTGACGTATCACCAACTTCTGCGCGAAGGGGCGGGCGTGGACGCCTTCGAAAGCAGCACCGCGGAATTGACGGCCGCGCTCAGACGGCTCGGTGTGGAGCTGTCTTCGGGCGCTGCCGCCGATCGCCGCGCCTTACTCGATCTGTTGGTAACACGCGCAATCGACGCGCTCGGCGCCGGACGTGTCTTCATTACCGACTATCCCGCAGACCAGGCTGCGTTGGCGCGTTTGGTACCGGATTCGGAGGGTCGCAGGGTGGCAGCGCGCTTCGAGTTGATCATCGACGGAGTGGAAGTGGCGAACGGATACGACGAACTCGCCGATGCGGACGTGATGGAACGACGTATGACCATGGACCTCGAACAGCGGCGCGGTTCCGGACGCGACGAACCCGAGTGCGATCAACGCCTGCTCGCGGCGATGCGCCGCGGTTTGCCCGCCTGTTCCGGCGTAGCGCTCGGCTTCGACCGTTTGATGATGCGCAAGCTCGGCGCGGCGCGGATCGAAGAGGTCATGCCGTTCGGGATTGCGCGGGCCTGACGTTCCCGAGCGATTCGCCCATCCGGACGCGCGAACCTACCGCGAGCCGCGGCGCAGGCACGAACGCGTCGCGCGGCACGACGATGATCACGGTGGAGCCGAGCAGAAAGCGGCCGATCTCTTCGCCGCGCGCGAATGTTCTGGCGTGCGTCGTCGTCACCTCGCTGCGGTAGGGCGATATCGGCGCATCGAATACGGTCTCGATGCTCGCGACGACCAGCGCGCCGACCATCACCAGGATGTACGGACCGATCGCGCTGTCGAAGTGCATCACCAGTCGCTCATTGCGGCAGAACAGGCGCTCGACGGCGCCTTCCGTCTTCGCGTTGACCGAGAACAGCTCGCCCGGTACCGCAACGGAACGCACCAGCGTGCCGTCGATCGGCACGTGTACGCGGTGATAGTCCGACGGCGCGAGATAAATGGTGGCGAACCAGCCGCCGTCGAACGTCGTCTGCGCGCGGCTGTCGAGTACCAGCGACGTCAACGAATAGCGAATGCCTTTCGCCTGCAGCAGTTGACCGCCGCTGATCGCGCCCAGCTGGCTCACCGTGCCGTCCGCCGGTGACACGAGCGCGCTGCGATCGCCCGGCAGCGGCCGCGCTCCAGGCGACAGCGATCGCGTGAAGAAGTCGTTGAACGTCCGATATTCATCGACGCTGCGGCGTTCCGCTTCTTCCAGACTGACGCCATACGCCGCGCTGAACAGCTGTATCAGCGGCCGGCTGAGCAGCGACGAATCCGCGAACCGTCCCAACAGGCGCGACAGGGCGTGCTGCGGCAGCAGTCGCTGGAATTGGACGAATGCGCTCACGGGCCTGTCTCGATCGGCGTGTCGTCCCGATTACCCCACTCGGACCACGACCCGTGGTAACCGCGGATGTGCGGATACCCGAGCACGCGGCCGACCAGATACGCGAGGCCGGATCGATGATGCGTCTGGCAATGCGTGATGACGTGCTTGTCGGGCGTGATGCCGCGCGACTCGAGGAGTGCGGCAACGTCGGTGCGCAGGCGCAACTGCCGCGACCGATCCATCAGATCGAGCCATTCGAGATGCACCGCGCCCGGGATGTGTCCGTTGCGCGCGGCGGTCGCGCGCGCGCCGGTGTATTCGTCCGCGCTGCGACAGTCCCAGATCACTGTGGATGTATCGCCGATGCGGTCGAGGACGTCGCGCGCGTCGGCGATCGGCGTGCGATCGAGCGACAGGCTCACCGATGTCGGTTGCGGCTGGACCGGCGTTCGGTCGATCGGCATACCGGCGGCGGCCCACGCGTGGATGCCGCCGTCGAGGTAGAGCCAGTTCGCGTGACCGATGATGTCGAGCGTCCAGATGAACCGTCCGGCCCAGCCACCGCCTTCATCGTCGTACGCAACGATCGTGGCGTCGCGCCGATAACCGATCCGCGTGAACAGCTGCTGGAGCCGCGCCGCGTCGGGTAGTTGACCGGTGGCCGGTCTGATGCCGGAAACGAGTTCTGCCGGTACCACGTGAATCGCGCCGGGGATGTGTCCGGCCGCATAGGCGTCCGCCGACGCCACGTGGATCAGCGTGAGGTCACGATCCGCCGCGATGCTCGCTGCCAGATCGTTGGGTTCGAGGACGTGATTCAAGAACGGATGCTCGGATTCGAAGTCGGCGCGGATGATACAACGACCCTCGAGCAGCAATCGCCGCAACGCTGTTCTATCCTGCGCCGTCAATTTTGCCTTGGAAGCCGACGTGATCAGCAATCTCGTATGGATGGACCTCGAAATGACCGGCCTCGACCCGGAGCACGACGTCATCCTCGAGATGGCGACGATCGTGACCGACGGCGACCTGAACGTCATCGCCGAAGGTCCCGCGATCGCGCTTTCGCAACCCGAAGCGAAACTCGCCGCGATGGACGACTGGAACACGTCGCATCACACTGCGTCGGGGCTCGTGCGACGCGTGCGCACCGAAGGCATCAGCACGACCGAAGCCGAGGCCGTGACGCTGGCGTTCATCGAGAAACACGTCGAGAAAGGTCAGGCGCCGCTGTGCGGCAACACGATCTGGCAGGACCGCCGTTTCCTCGCCCGCTACATGCCCACGCTGGAGAGTTTCCTGCATTACCGGATGATCGACGTCAGCACCGTGAAGGAACTGGCGCGGCGATGGGCGCCGGACGTGTCGAGTGGATTCTCGAAGCAGAGCCAGCATCTGGCGCTCGCCGACATCCGCGAATCGATCGCCGAACTGGCGTACTACCGCTCGCGCCTGTTCAAGCTTCCCTGATTCGTTCCGGTTCGAGCTGGCGCGCGACGGCCCAGTCGACGTGTTCCGCCAGCAGCGGCGACGCATCGAGGCGACGTAGTCGCAACGCCGCGACGATGCGTGGGTCGTGCGGTGCATTGCCGAGCGCTACCGCGACGTTGCGCTGCCACTGTTCGTAGTTGATCCGCCGCAGCGCGCTGCCTTCGGTGCGCGCGAGAAATTCCGCCTCCGTCCATCCGAACAGATCGAGCAGCGGTGTGCGATCGAGCGCATGGCGCGGCATGAAATCCGCCTCGGCGCTGGTTTGCGCAAAGCGATTCCAAGGACACGCGAGCTGGCAATCGTCGCAGCCGAAGATCCGGTTGCCGATCAACGCGCGCAACTCGAGCGGAATGACGCCTTTGTACTCGATCGTCAGATAGGAGATGCAGCGCCGCGCATCGAGTTGGCGAGGACCCGTGATGGCCGCCGTCGGACACACGCTGATGCATGCGCTGCAGCGTCCACAGTGGTCGTCCGCCGCCGGCGCGTCGATCGGCAGCGGCAGGTCGGTTAGCACTTCGCCGAGGAAAAACCACGAGCCGGCCGAGCGATTCAACAGCAATGTGTGTTTGCCGATCCAGCCGAGCCCGGCTTTCTCGGCCAGCGCTTTTTCCAGAATCGGTGCGCTGTCGGTATACGCGCGCACGTGCGCATCGCCGCTGCGTTCGTTGATGCGACGGGCGAGCGCGCGCAGGCGACCGCGCACGACCTTGTGATAGTCGCGACCGAGCGCGTACCGGGACACGTAGCCGAGATCGGGGCGGTCGAGCACCTGCAGCGGTTGCGTGTCGGGCGGCTGATAGTCCATCCGCGCCACGATGGCGCGACAGCCGCCAGCGACGAGCCGCGACGGATCGAAGCGAAGTTCGAGACCGCGTTCCAGATAGCGCATTTCACCGTGATGTCCGTCGGCGAGCCACCGCTCGAACCGTTCGCGATAGACGGTGACATCGAGATCGGTGATGGCGATCTGCTGGAACCCGAGTTCGCGGCCCCAGTGCTTGATGTCGTTGGCGAATGCGGCGAGCTGCAACGGATGTTCGATCCAGCGGTATGGCGCGTTGCGCGCACTATAATGCCGCGGCGTTTCCTTATCCTTCGTTCCTCCATTCAGGTGAACCGTGTCACTCGACCGTTTCTCAGGTGCCACC
>Ga0105249_10002341_pt1 | contig 16462 bp, 16 predicted proteins | sample KBSS44metaG_FD_81522 | JGI IMG/M metagenome (GOLD analysis project Ga0105249, IMG submission 81522) | Switchgrass rhizosphere microbial communities from Kellogg Biological Station, Michigan, USA - KBS S4-4 metaG | ecosystem: Host-associated > Plants > Roots > Rhizosphere > Soil | place...
TATTGGCGATATTCTGTGAGCGGACCGTGCGCGAGACGCTGCTGGTCCCTCAACTTAACGCGCGCGAGATTCAGCACGCCATCCTGCATCGCAGCGAGAACTTTTTGCCCGCGTCCAGTGCGATTACGCTGATAAAGGGCGCACATTATGCCGAAGGCGAGATGCAACCCGGTGCCGGAATCGCCGATCTGCGCGCCGGTCACGAGAGGCGGGCCTTCACGGAAACCGGTGGTCGAAGCAGCGCCGCCCGCGCATTGCGCGACATTCTCGTAGACCTTGCAGTCTTCATACGGTCCGGGGCCGAAGCCCTTCACCGATGCGACGATCATGTGTGGGTTGAGCTTGTGGATGTGCTCCCACGTCAATCCCATGCGATCCAGTGCGCCGGGTGCGAAATTTTCGACCAGAACGTCGCAGTGCTTGATCAAGCGGTTGAGAATATCCTTGCCCTTCGGATGCTTGGAGTCGATCGTGATCGAACGCTTGTTGCCGTTGAGCATCGTGAAGTAGAGGCTGTCGACTCCTTTCACGTCGCGCAATTGTCCGCGCGTGATGTCGCCTTCGCCTGGCCGTTCGACCTTGATGCAGTCCGCGCCCATATAGGCCAGAAGCTGTGTGCAGGTCGGTCCCGACTGAACGTGCGTGAAATCGAGAATACGCACGCCTTCGAGTGCCTTGCCTGCGGCGCCCCATGGCTTGGTTGAAGGCTTCGGCAATCCGTTGCCGCCAGCCTTCGCGCGGATCAGCGCAGGCTTTTTCGAAGCGGACTTTTTCGCTGCCGCTTTCGACTTGGCTTTCTTGCGAGTGGCCATGGCTTTGACTCCAAAAAAATCTGATCGGTTGTTACGGGCAGGCCGGGAGCAAAAATTCCGGCCCACGATTTCGATTTATTTCTTCTTCTTCACCACGCTTTGCGGGTTGAGATTGCCGATGCGACCACTCTCGCTGCCAGCTGCCGGATCGATCGCCGCATTGATCAGGGTCGGCTTGCCCGAATCCATGGCTGCGTCGACGGCGCGCTTCAGCTCGTCGGGAGTCGTCGCATGGACGCCGACGCCGCCGAAGGCTTCCATCATCTTGTCGTAGCGCGAGTCTTTGACGAAGACTGTCGTCGCAACGTCCGGACCGCCCGTCGGGTTGACATCGGTTCCGCGATAGATGCCGTTGTTGTTGAAGACGACGATGCAGACCGGCAGCTTGTACCGGCAGATGGTTTCCACTTCCATGCCAGAGAAGCCGAATGCGCTGTCACCTTCGACCGCGAGTACGGGTTTGCCGGTCTCAATCGCCGCACCGACGGCAAAGCCCATGCCGATGCCCATGACGCCCCAAGTGCCGACGTCGAGGCGCCTGCGCGGCTTGTACATATCGATAACGCCGCGTGCGAGATCGAGCGTGTTGGCACCTTCATTGACGAGAATGGCGTCCGGCCGTTCCTTGATAACCGTGCGCAATACGCCGAGCGCGCCGTGGAAGTCCATGGGCGCCGTGTTCTTCATCAGCTTCGGCGCCATCTTGGCGATGTTCTCGTCCCTCTTCGCTTTGACGGCATTGACCCAGTCAGACGGCGCGGCCGCCCACTTGTCGCCCATTGCGTTCAGAAGAGCCGTGACACAAGAACCGATATCGCCGACCACGGGAGCCGCGATCTCAACATTGCTGTCCATTTCTTTCGGCTCGATGTCGATCTGTATGAATTTCTTTGGCGCATCTCCCCAGGTCTTGCCCTTGCCGTGCGAGAGCAACCAGTTGAGCCGGGCACCAATCATCATCACGACGTCGGAGTCCTTCAACACCGTCGAGCGCGCCGCACCCGCGCACTGCGGATGGATGTCGGGCAAAAGGCCCTTGGCCATGCTCATCGGCAGGAATGGAATGCCGCTTTTTTCGACCAGCGTTTTGATCGCATCATCGGCCTGTGCGTAGGCGGCGCCTTTGCCGAGGATGATCAGCGGGCGCTTCGCAGTCTTCAGGACATCGAGCGCACGCTTGATCGCTTCAGGTGCCGGAATTTGCGCGGGCGCTGGATCGATGACTTTGACGAGCGACTTCGCGCCAGCGTCAGCGTTCATCACCTGACCGAACAACTTGGCCGGCAGATCGAGATAAACACCGCCCGGACGACCGGAGACAGCCGAACGGATCGCGCGTGCGATGGCAATGCCGATGTCTTGTGCGTGCAACACGCGATAGGCCGCCTTGCAGAGCGGCTTGGCGATGGCCAACTGGTCCATTTCTTCGTAGTCGCCCTGTTGCAGGTCGACGATCTCGCGCTCGGACGAGCCAGAGATCAGTATCATCGGAAAGCAGTTGGTCGTCGCATTGGCGAGCGCGGTCAGACCGTTAAGAAAACCGGGAGCCGACACGGTGAGGCAGATACCGGGCTTTTTCGTCAGGTAGCCGGCGATTGCAGCTGCATTGCCCGCATGCTGCTCGTGACGGAACGAGATAACGCGGATGCCTTCAGCCTGTGCCATACGGCCGAAGTCCGTAATTGGAATGCCGGGCACGCCGTAGATCGTTTTGATTCCGTTGAGCTTGAGCGCATCGATGACGAGATGAAAGCCATCCGTCAGCTCTTGCTGAGCTTCGGCTGTATTAGCTTTCAGGGCTGCCTCCGCCATGGGAAATCCTCCTTCAAACCCAATTTTTTATTCAGTCTAGATAGTCGGCGTAACGCGCGACGTGCTCGGCGAGGCCAAGCGCATGTTCGCGCACAAGCGTTTCGGCGCGCTCGGTATCGCGCGCCTCCAACGCTTCGATGATATTCATATGGTCGCGGATCGACTTCTGTGCCCGGTCCTTCTCGACGATGGTCTTTCGCCGGATCATCCGCATGTGCGTGAATAGGTTTTCCGCGAGATCGACAAGCACGGAATTCTTGCTCATCCCGATGATCGTTTGATGAAACTCGATATTGACTTCGGAATATTCATCGAGATTGGCGAGCACCTTTTCGCCGGAGAACGTCGCAAACATTTTCCGCAAATGGTCGATTTCCTCTTTGCTCGCGTTCTTTGTAATCAGGCGCGCTGCCATGCTCTCTAGCGCGGCCCATGCAGTGATCATCTCGATCACCTCGCGCTTCGTTTTGCGCACGACGTAAATGCCGCGGCGGGGCACTGAGCGGACGAAACCTTCGCGTTCCAGCTGCGCCATGGCTTCGCGTACAGGTGTGCGAGAGACGCCAAGGTCTTGAGCTAAGCGGCGCTCGTCGAGTCGGACTTCGTTCGGCCCGTCATAGACGTTGAGGGACACAATGACGTCTTTAAGCGCCGCATAGGCACGGTCCTTGAAGGTCGAAACGTCGTCGAGCGGTGCAACGGCGATGCGTGCAGTCGTTTCGGTCGCGCGAGTACGGTTGGGGATATCGGTCATGAAAGGCCTATATTCATGCGGCGACATGCGATTCACGCTTGTACTTGATATACAATATACCAACCCTAGCAGCCAGGGCGAGTCGATTCCTAAGATTTTGGGAATAAAAAGGATGCGGTTCGGTGCCCTAACGCCCCCGAACCGCTTTTTGATCAAAGACTTTAAATCGGTCAGCCCTTCGCCATGAAGCGCTGCCGCATTGGCTTCAGTACCACGAGGGCCATTACGGCGGCGATGATGTTGAGTATCGCCGCCACATAAAACACAGCGTGCCAGCTGCCTGTCGCCGTGGTCAATACGTTGGCCAAAGGAACAAGCAGAGATGCCGTGCCTTTTGCCGTATAGAGCATGCCGTAATTCGTGGTCGCGAATTTCTTGCCATAGAGATCAGTGCAGGTCGCCGGAAACAACGAATAAATTTCGCCCCAAGCAAAGAACACCACGCCCGACAAGATCACGAACAGAACTGGATTGTTCGCGAAATAGAGCAAGGCATAGATGCCGACGCCTTCGAGGAAGAAGGCGATGAACATCGTATTTTCACGGCCGATATTGTCGGATACCCAGCCAAAAAACGGCCGGCATACCCCGTTGAGCACCCGGTCGATGGTCAATGCGAAGGTAAGAGCCGGTAGCGTAAGCCCAAGGATCGAGACGGGTATGCCCGCGATCTTGTAGTCGTTGGCGATAGGCGCGAGCTGCGCAATTGCCATTAGACCGCCGGCGCCGACCATTACGAACATTGCGTACATCACCCAGAAGACCGGCGTCTTCAGCACTTCCTTCCATTGAAAATCGTGTCTCGTTTGCTGCACGACGGCCGATACCGGTGTTTCGTTGGCTTCGGGCGCGCGCAGGAAGAGCGAGAAGATCATGACGATGATGCCCTGAACGATGCCGAACCAGAAGAACGCGGATTCGTAACCGCTCGATTGGATCATGTTGGCGATCGGAATGACGGTCAGCGCCGAGCCCGCGCCAAACCCCGCGGCGGTAAGACCTGCGGCGAGCCCACGCCGATCCGGAAACCATTTCAGCGCATTGCCAACCGCGCCGCCGTAAATCACGCCAGCCCCGATGCCACCGATCGCGGCGCCGAGATAGAGCAAGAACAGCGAGTCGGCGTAGGCATTAATCACCCAGGCAATGCCGACAAGAATTCCGCTACCGAAAATCATCGCCTTCGGGCCAAACTTGTCGATCAAATAACCTTCGATCGGCACCAGCCACGTCTCGGTCAGAACGAAGATCGTGAAGGCGACTTGGATCGCTGCGCGGCCCCAATGATATTTCTGATCGATCGGATTGACGAAGAGCGTCCATCCATATTGCAGGTTGGCGATCATCACCATGCAGATGATGCCGAAGATAAGCTGCCCCCAGCGCGTCGCACTGGAAGCGATTGTGCGTGGCTGTATTGTCTGCGTTGCGACCATTTTCCGTCCCCGTTGCAGTTCGGCTTTGTTTTTTGTGCCGAGTTGGTGGCATGCAGCATAACGGGGGGCGCCCTCGGCGAAAGGGCCTATTTCTCCTAAAGCATTGAATCCACTGAGGAAAAAGTGAGTCTAAAGTAGCAGGCAGCAATATTATCTATCGGAAATTTCTGCTGAAACTTTTTCGAAAAATCCTGCGTCAGTAAGCCGCATGAACATCACAATAGGTTCACGACGAAGCGTCCTGCCACCACGAAAAGATAAATTCCGTAGGCGATTTCGAGCTGCCGCCGGGAAATCGCATGCGCAAGCCGCGCACCCGCAGGTGCAAACATTATGCTTAGGGGGGCAAGCAATGCGAAGCCGAGGAGTGAGACGAGGCCCAAGGAGAACGGTGGTAGCAAATTCACTTTCGGCAGGCCCGCGAGCGCGTAACCGACGGCGCCCGGAATCGAAATCACCACGCCGAGGCCGGATGAGGTTGCCACTGCCTGGTGGATCGTGCGGCCGAGCATCATCAAAGCAACATTGGAAAGCATCCCACCGCTGATCCCCATCAGCGACGACAAAATTCCGATTAAAAACCCAATCAGCCGCATCGGCCAGAGAGACAGCAATTCACCGGTCATGCGCCAGTCATTGCGGCCGATCAAAAGCGCGACACTGTTGCCGCCTGCAATTACGATAAACACGATTTTGAACAACCATGATGGTGCGAACGCGGCGAGCGCGCTGCCGCCCGCGACTCCTAAAAAACACGGCAATGCCCACAGCCGCAGCACATACATATCGACCGCGCCTTTGGCACGGTGCGCGAGAAAGGAACGGATCGATGTGGGGATGATGATGGCAAGCGACGTGCCGACCGTAAGCGGCATGCGCACCTCTTCCGGCACGTCGAGCACGACGAATACCTGGTAAAGAATCGGCACGATGATTGCGCCACCGCCAACGCCGAATAGGCCGGCAAGTATGCCGGTGACGCCGCCCGCGAGAAGGAGCGCGCCAGCAAGCGGAATGATCTGTTCGGCTGAAAATCCGAACGTCATGACATGACCCGGATGAGAGTGTTCGCTCCCTCTATGTCATTTGATGAAGTTGAACTAGTGGTCCAGACGTGTGTCAGGCAGTCGCAGTCCGCAACCGGCTCCAGCCTGCCTGGATCAGCGGCCAAAACAGCGCGATGAATCCGAGCGCCATGATCGTGCCGACCAATCCGTTTGACGCGAATATGCCGAGACTTCCCTGCGACCCGAGAAGCGATTGGCGGAAAGCCTCCTCCGCTTTGTCGCCCAGCACAATCGCAAGCACGAGAGGCGCTAGCGGATACCCGGTCTTCTTCATGATGTAGCCGACGATGCCGAACACGAGCATCATCATCACGTCGAATGTCGAGTTATGCACGGTGTAAGCGCCGATCGCGCACACGACGAGTATCACCGGTGCAATGATGCTGAACGGAATACGCAGGATCGCAGCGAACAGCGGCACACAGGTAAGTACTACAATCAACCCAATAAGGTTGCCGGCATACATGCTGGCGATCAGCCCCCAGACAAATTCCTTTTGTTCGATGAAGAGCAATGGCCCCGGCTGCAAACCCCAGATCAACAAACCGCCGAGCAACACGGCGGCAGTTGGCGATCCCGGCACACCAAGGGAAAGCATAGGCAAAAGTGCTGCAGTGCCGGCCGCGTGCGCGGCAGTTTCCGGTGCTACGACACCTTCGATCTCTCCCTTGCCAAAATTATGCCCGCGCTTCGATACGCGTTTCGCGATGCCGTAGCTCATGAAGGAAGCAGGCGTCGCACCTGCGGGCGAAATGCCCATCCAGCAGCCAATGAGGCAGGAGCGCAGCGACGTCATCCAATATCGCGGCAATTCGGCCCATGTCTGCATCACGACCTTCATATTTATTCGGGCGGAGCGGCCTTTAAAACTCAGCCCCTCCTCCATGGTGAGAAGGATTTCGCCGATGCCGAACAGGCCGATCACTGCGATAAGGAAGTCAAAGCCATTGAGCAGCTCGGTGAAACCGAAAGTGAGCCGCAACTGGCCGGTGACACCGTCAAGGCCGACCGCAGCGAGCGCAAAGCCGATCATCATCGAAGCGATCGTTTTGAATGGCGGTTCCTTTCCCATGCCGATAAAGCTGCAGAAGGCCAGAAAGAACACTGCGAATTTTTCAGCTGGCCCGAATTGCAACGCGAATTTTGCAACTAGCGGCGCCACCAGCGTGATCATGATGACGGCGAACAATGCGCCGACAAATGACGAAGTGAACGCCGCTGTCAGCGCTTCGCCTGCTTTGCCTTGCTGCGCCATAGGATGGCCGTCGAACGTCGTCGCGACCGACCACGGCTCGCCCGGAATATTGAAGAGGATGGACGTGATCGCCCCGCCGAACAGCGCGCCCCAGTAAATGCAGGACAGCATGATGATCGCGGAGGTCGGCGACATCGTGAAGGTGAGGGGGAGCAGAATCGCGACACCGTTCGCGCCTCCGAGGCCGGGCAGCACCCCGATGATGACGCCGAGCACGATCCCGACGAGCATCACCATGATGTTGAAAGGCTGAGCGACAACCGCGAAGCCGTTAAAAAGATTCGTAATTTCTTCCATTTTGCCTTGCCCCAATTAGCGCTTTTGTTGTTGCTGCTGGTCCTAACTGGCGCTCACAGACCCAGCCAATCCTCAATTGGCCCCTTCGGCAGAGGAACGAGGAACCACTTTTCGAACATGAGATAGAATGCGACGGGCACCCCGATGGAGATCGCCGCGGTGAGCAGCCACGAATAACGGCCCAGCCATTTCATGAATAACGCGATGAGAAGGGCGGAGGCGAGGTAAATGCCGGTATAGGGGATCGCACCTACATAGATCGTGGTCGGCAGCACAACGAAGAATACCTGTCGCAGCTGGCCCCATTCCGCGAACAGCGGTACGCGATCCACCATCCAGGCCAGCAACAAATTTACTACGCTACAGGCGACGATGATGACTCCGATATAGAAAGGAAAAAATCCCGATTTCGGTCCTTCCGCGCCCCAGCCGATCCCCACTTTCACGCTGCCGTAGATCGTGATCAGACCCAACAAAGCGGTGAGCAGCGCGACGGTGATTTCTATCGTTCGTTGGTGCGGCCCGTTGCCCGCCGCATGCTGTGACTCGCTCATGAAACTGCTCCGAAATGCTGACACGATACCGCCGGCGGACCGCAGGATCCGCCGGCGACTAGACGATTATTATTGCGTGGCTAGAAAGCCGGCTTCCTTCATCAGCGATTGGTGCCGTTTTTCTTCAGTATCAACCCACTTGCTGTACTCATCACCGACCATGAAGGTGGTGTTGAACGCCCCGTCGTTCATCAACTGTTTCCATTCCGGCGTCTCTCGAATTTTCTTCATGAGATCGACGTAGTAAGCGACTTCATCCTTGGAGGCGCCGGGAGCCATGAAGAATCCGCGCAGCATGAGATATTCGACATTTAAGCCCTGTGACTTGCAGGTCGGGATGTCGCCCCAAGCTTTATCGGCGATCTTGTCTTTGTAGGGGACGGTCTTGGCGTCGAAGATGCAGAGCGGACGTACCGAACCTGCCCGCCACTGCGCCACCGCCTCGATCGGATTGTTGACAGTGGAGTCGACGTGCTTGCCTACTAGCTGCACCGCGACTTCGCCGCCGCCTTTATACGGGATGTAGGTCATCTTCTTGCCGATCAATTTTTCGATGGCGACCGTGATGATCTGGTCTTCTTGCTTTGATCCCGTCCCGCCCATCTTGAACTGACCGTCCGGCGCTTTCTTGATCGCGTCGACGTAGTCTTGCGCCGACTTGTAGGGCGTGTCTGCGTTGACCCACAGGATGAACTCATCGAGCGCCATCATTGCGACCGGTGTGAGATCCTTCCAGCTGAAAGGAATGCCGGTAGCAAGCGGCGTGGTGAATAGGTTTGAAAGCGTGATGATCAACTTGTGCGGATTTCCCTTCGACCCTTTGACATCGAGAAAACCTTCTCCGCCGGCGCCACCTGCTTTATTGACGACCACCAACGGCTGCTTCATCAGATTGTGCTTGGTCACGATGCCCTGAATAACGCGGGCCATCTGATCGGCGCCGCCGCCAGTACCAGCAGGCACAATCAATTCGACGGGCCGTGTCGGCTCCCAAGCCGCAGATGCGGGGAGCGTGGAAAAAACCGACAGCGCGATGCCGGAAGCAACAACTGCATAAATGGCGGAAAGACGCTTCGAGCGTTTCATTCATTCCTCCCTGATTGGCTTATTTCTTTTAAGCGCCGGTCTGATGCCAGCTTCTAGGCTAAGGCGACGGTAGATTGGGGGACCTTCTGTATAAGTTATACCAAGCATATCGGATGGAAAAAGCATAGCAACATAAAGCTGATGCCCACTTTGTACTATACGAAGTACTATACGAACAAAAAAACGTCTCGCACTTGCGAGAGGTTTTGTCAGTTCGGACTCAAGACCGCTAACGAAACAAGTTATGCGTTCGGGATGATCTCGAAGGAACCTATCTTCCGCATTACGGCCGATCTTGGCGAAACCCAGACGCTTGGCAAAACACCCTATGGCGAACGCCGCATAGTTGAAATTCTGGGCGGCCGGGTCGAGGGGCCGATGCTCAAGGGCAAAATACTGGCTGGCGGCTCCGACTGGCAGATCATCCGAAGTGATGACGTTGCTGATATCCAAGCGCGCTACGCAATCGAGACGGAGACCGGAGCAAGAATTCTTGTACGCAGTGACGGTTTGCGCCATGGACCGCCGGATGTGCTCGCGCGCATAGCGCGCGGCGAAAACGTCGATCCCTCGCTCTATTATTTTCGGACGATAATGCGTTACGAAACTTCGGAGCCGAGTCTGGATCGCCTCAACAAAATGATCGCGCTGGCTCACGGTACGCGAGAGCGTATGGCCGTTAAGCTCGATGTCTATGAGATTCTATAGCGGGGGTGGTTGTTGTGGTTGCCTGCCTCAATTGATTATAGTTCATAACAAACAACAATGAAGTTGGATTTTCGGGAGGGGCGCGATGAATCCCAAAGGACATGCAGCAATTGTCACGGGAGGTGGCTCGGGCTTAGGCGCTGAAACCGCAACACAGCTTGCAAAAGCCGGCGCGAAAGTCGCGCTCCTCGACGTGAATATGGACGCGATGAAAACCGTAGCGTCGAAAATCGGCGCTCTCGCGGTGAAGTGCGACGTCTCCGACGCGGATTCTGCCACAAAGGCTGTCGCCGAGGCGAAGGCAAAACATGGTGCCGCGCGCATTCTCGTAAATTGTGCGGGCGTCGGCACCGCGAAGCGCATTGTCGGCCGTGATGGCCCGATGGCGCTCGCCGATTTCGAGCGTGTGATCAAGATCAACCTCATCGGAAGTTTCAACATGATGCGGCTCGCTGCCGCCGACATGGCGGCGCTTGAGCCGCTTGAGGACGGAGAGCGCGGTGTGATCGTTTCCACCGCTTCAGTCGCGGCCTACGAAGGCCAGATCGGCCAGGCAGCCTATGCCGCATCGAAGGGCGGTGTTGTTTCCCTCACCCTGCCGGCTGCGCGCGAATTTGCTCAGATTGGCGTCCGCGTTAATGCGATCGCGCCGGGAATATTCCTGACGCCGATGCTGAAAGGTCTGCCCGATGAGGTGCAACAGAGTCTCGCAGCTTCGGTGCCATTTCCCAAGGTTTTAGGCGACCCGGCCCAATATGCCGCACTTGTTCTGCACATTGTCGAGAACCGCTATCTCAACGGCGAAGTCATCCGACTCGACGGTGCGCTGCGTATGCAGCCGAAATAAATGACTGAACGGGATCGCTGATGTTCAAATACTCCCGGCCCGTTCACATCGAGTGGGGAGATTGCGATCCCGCAGGCATCGTTTTTTATCCGCGCTTCTTCGCGATTTTTGACGCCTCTACCGCGACTCTGTTTGAGCGAGCGCTTGGCATGACGAAATTTGAATTTCTCAAGGCCTATAATTGCGCGGGTATTCCCCTCGTCGATACGCGCGCGCGATTTCTAGTTCCCGCGAAATACGGGGACGATGTCGTGGTCGAATCGACGATAAAAGAATTTCGCCGCTCAAGCTTCGACGTAGAACATCGATTGATCAAAGGAGCAGAACTTGCGGTCGAAGGGCTCGAAACCCGTGTATGGACGGGCCGAGACCCGACAGATCCGGAAAAAATCAGGTCTCAGCCGATTCCTGAGGAAGTGATATCGCGTTTCAAGTGAGCCGTGCAGGGCATCGCCTTAACTGTCGGATTGGTCCGCAGCGTCGCGCACGCCCCGCAATAAGACCAACAGCTGAGCGCGCTCTTTCTGTCCGATCCGGGACGCCAATCTTCGTTCTTCGTCTACGCTGAGTTCCTGCAATCGCTTCAGCAAAGCCGCTCCTTTTTCCGTGAGGTGCAATGCATAGGAGCGCCGATCGGAGGCCACAGGCGAACGAGTGGCAAGGCCGCGTTCTTCCAACTCGTCCAATAGCGCCACGATGTTTGCTCGTTTGATTTCCAGAGCTGCGCTTAGCTGCGACTGCTTCAAACCCGGATTACATCCGATGACAGTGATGATTGCGTATTGCACTGGCCGGATATTCAGTTCCGCGAATGTTCGCTGAAAGTCTTGATACACTGCGAGCTGCGTGCGCTTGAGTGCATATCCGATGAGATCGGGTAAATTTCCGAGATCGACCCCGGCCGCGCCTTTCCCGCCTGTCACTTCGGCAGGTTCATCTTCGACGGTGCGTCGAATCTCGCGTTTCATTCGAAGGCTTTTGCTCATGGTACTCGCTAGTAAACGTAACCAAGTGCTGCATTATTCCGGAACAAGCAGCCATCATTGCCGTTATATTGCCAATATATAACAACTCCATCACGTTGCTGAGAGTTGTGTAATTGAGGTTGCGGGCGGGTTGTTTGGAGTGGAACAATCGGCAAAACAAGCAAGACGGCTTTATGCCCTTACGGGAGCCTTTGAATGCCGGCTGTTTCTTCCTCCGCGACCCTTGCTCGCGGCAAAACTTCGAAATCTTCTTCGGTTTCGGAGGAGGCGTCGCCTGGCCACTTGCGTCAGACATGGCTCAATGCATTTCGCAAAGTACGCGCAGAGACGGAGCGCCGCGCTGCGCCACTGTCACCGGAAGACCAGGTCGTGCAGTCTATGGCAGATGCGAGCCCAACCAAATGGCATCGCGCGCATACGACGTGGTTTTTCGAGCAATTTCTGCTCGCGCCCAATGTTCCCGGCTACAAGACTTTCGATGAGCGCTTCGCGTTTCTGTATAACTCTTATTACGTTTCCGCCGGCCCGCGTCATGCCCGGCCGAAGCGCGGTTTGATTACCCGTCCTACTGCCGATGAAGTCGCGGCCTATCGTGCGCACGTCGATGCCGCCGTTGAGCGGATGTTGGAAAAATCCGAACTCGCCGATTTAAAAAGGTTGCTTTCGATTGTCGAAATCGGACTTAATCACGAACAGCAGCACCAAGAGCTGATCCTCACGGACATCCTGCACGCGCTTGCGCAAAATCCGACTGCACCCGCTTACGACGGCGATTGGAAAATGCCGCGCGGAGCAATAGGCAGGGCAGGTTTTGTGCAAATTCCCCACGGTATTCATACCATCGGCGATGACGGCTCCGGTTTTGTTTTCGACAATGAACGGCCGACGCACCAGATATTGTTACAGCCGGTAAAAATCGGACGCGCGCTCGTCACAAATCAAGAGTGGCTCGATTTCATGACCGATGGCGGTTATTCGACTCCGACGCTGTGGCTCTCCGACGGTTGGGCTGTTGTGCAGGCGGAAGAATGGAATGCGCCGTTCTATTGGCAGGAAGTCGCCGGGAAGTGGCACTCGATGACGCTCGGCGGATTGCAGCCGATCGACCCTGCCGCGCCTGTTTGTCACGTCAGCTACTACGAAGCGGATGCGTTTGCACGTTGGAGCGGCAAGCATTTGCCGACGGAAGCAGAATGGGAGATCGCCGCGCGGGGCGGACTCCTCGACAATGCATTCGGAATTGTCTGGCAATGGACACGCAGCGCCTATTCACCTTACCCGGGCTATCGCGCAGTTGAGGGTGCGCTTGGCGAATATAACGGCAAGTTCATGATCAATCAGATGGTGCTGCGGGGCAGTTCACTCGCCACGCCCGAAGGGCATTCGCGCTTGAGTTATCGCAACTTTTTTTATCCGCTTTCGCGTTGGCAATTTACCGGCCTTCGCCTTGCCGAATACGGCAACTGATAATCGGGATGACACGATGAAAACGGTGCTCGCAAGAACACGTTCTCCATCCGCCAAGCCGGCGTCTGAAGCCGTGTCCTTTGCCCAGGATGTCGTTATGGGTCTTTCCGCCCGTCCGAAATGGATGTCGGCAAAACATTTCTACGATGCCGAGGGCTCTCGCCTGTTCGAACGCATCATGGGACTGCCTGAATATTACCCGACGCGCAGCGAGATGAGTGTGTTGCGCGAACACGCCTCGGCTATCGCCGATATGATTCCGGAAGGTGCGGCGCTCGTCGAATTCGGGAGCGGATCGAACGCCAAGATCCGTTTGCTATTGGACGCAGCACCTAAGCTCTCGGCCTACGTGCCCGTGGATATTTCCGCGGAATATCTTGAGGAACAGGCCGCGGAATTACGCCGCGACTTCCCCACGCTCGAAATTCTCCCGGTCGCGGCCGATTTCACCAAGCGCTTTGAATTGCCAGCAAAACTGCGCTCACGTCCGCGCGCAGGTTTTTTCCCAGGTTCCACGATCGGAAATTTTGAGCCGCTTGCTGCCGTTTCGTTTCTGCGCAACGCCGCACGGGTTCTTGGCCGTGGCGCGGTGATGATCGTGGGGGTCGATCTTGTGAAGGACCCTGCCACGCTGCATGCGGCCTACAACGATCGTGACGGTGTCACAGCAACGTTCAATCTCAATTTGCTGGCTCGTATCAATCGCGAGCTTGGCGCCGACTTCGATCTGGGCCAATTCGAACATCGCGCATTTTACGAGCCGCAGCGCCAGCGCATCGAAATGCATCTCGTTAGCCGCAAGCAACAAAAGGTTTCGATAAATGGAAAAACCTTCGAATTCGAAAGCGGCGAAACCATCCATACCGAAAACAGCTACAAATACACGCCCGAAGGATTCGCCGCTCTCGCGCAACAGGCTGGCTGGCTAGAGCGCGCGTTGTGGATCGACGCCGGTGGAAATTTCTCGGTCCGAGCGCTCTCGCAGAAGAATTGAGGATCAGCGCTTGAACAACCGCTCGGCGTTTCTGTACGCGATACGCTCGGCTTGATCGTTCGGCAACTGCACTAGCCAGCCGCGATATTCGCGCATGATGCTGTCGTAACCCATCCAGCGTTCGTTAATCCAGGTATCGGAGCCGAGCAGAAAGCGGTCGGAGTGGCGAGCGAATAACTGCGCCCACTCGTCGCTGATTTTACCGCCGGCCGTCGTGATGCCGCTACGATAGGATAGTTCGCCCCACAGCGCCGGATAACGCTTCAGCAACTCCTCCACGCGCGCAGGCGCAGTCGAAAATCCAGTATGGGCCCAGACGATCTTTGCTCGCTTGTCGTGCGAGAACAGGATTTCGAGTGCGGTATCGTCGCAGTGCGCGTGCAGATACAGATCGTGCTCGGCTGCAAAGCGCACGACCTTGGTAGCGGTTTCATTGCGCGCCGCTTCCCCGTAGATGTGAAACTCGCCGATCCCCCGATAGTAGCCGCGCTTATATTCCTCTTCGACGAGATTCATGATTGTCGGGTCGTTATGCCAAGTCGGAATATCCGCACGCACCCGATACGGCCGAATGAACGGCACTACCCATAAATCCTTCGGTTTGGCATCGACTAATGCATGCGTGCCCACGTTAGGCCGGCTTGTCGCAAGAATTCCGGTGATGTTGTTGCGCTGGAAAACTTCCAACACTTTTTCAACCGAATAATACGGCTGCGGTTCCCAATTGTAGTGCAAATGGGCGTCAAAAATTGGAATCTGGCTTTGTGCAAAAATCTTGGCCGGGAGCACAAAAATCGCTGCCGCAATGAAAACCATCGATAGCTTTTTCATTTTTCATGTTCCCGGGGTGTCAACTCTTCTGGATTCTGAAAACTAGTCGTTCCGAGCCTTTCTCACTACCGAGCAGCTTGTCGCCGGTTTCGCGCAGAAGGTTCGGTATGTCGATCGCCGACAGCGGATCGGTACACTCGATCACCAGCGTGTCGCCGGCAGGCAGCCGCGTCAGCGCTTTTCGGGTCTTGAGCGCGGGCAGGGGGCATTTCAGCCCGCGTAAATCAAGGTTCGTCTCAGCCATAGCCTTTCCCTATACCATAAGCGGCCTTCTATTTTGCCGGAGCGAGGGTGCTTCAGCTAAAGAAGGATCATGAACTCCGGCTCCAAAGCTACCCAACGCATATCGAAGTTCGCGCCGGTCGCGGAAATCTTCAGGAAGATTGATGCGCTCGCAGCAGCCGTCAAGCCACAAGAGATTGCTCTCGACGCAACACTTGGACATGTGCTTGCGGCGGATGTCACGGCGCCCGCATCGTTGCCATTGCAGTCGCTCGCGCTTCGCGATGGTTGGGCAGTGCGGTCGGAACTTGTCGCCGACGCTGGTCCGTATACGCCTGTGCCGCTTGTGCAGCAGACACCATGGGTCGAGGCCGGTGAGCCGCTTCCGGCAGGGACGGACGCCGTACTCGCTCCTGATGCCGTAACGATAAGCGGGCAAAATGCCGAGGCCCTGGCTTCGATTGCGCCGGGTGAAGGTGTGCTACCGGGTTCTGGCGATATCAAGACGGGAGGGCTCTTGCGGATGTCGGGTGCGTATCTGCGCGCGGCAGATCTCGCGGTTTTGCGGCTCGCCGGCATCAAAAAGATTTCCACGCGCAGGCCAAAAATCCTTATCGTTCCAGCAAATGCGAGAATTGATAGGGATCCAGTTACGCAGTTCGCAACGCGAACAATTGATGTCAGTGGCGGAATTGCGCAAGTCGATTCGAAATCTTCACTCGACGTTGCGCTAGAGGATAAAAATTCAGATGCGCTCATCATCGTTGGCGGTAGCGGCGCTGGGCGAAATGACAAGTCCGTGCTCGCACTCGCGCGCGTGGGACGCGTCGAGCTTCATGGCATGGGCATTCAGCCGGGCGAAACGGCCGCTTTGGGCGCAGTCGGCACACGGCCCGTGCTGATTGTTCCGGGGCGATTCGATGCGGCGCTCTCCGTTCTGCTTATTGTCGGCAGCCGACTGTTCGCCCGCCTTTCCGGTCGCGTCGAAGACGGGTTGAATATTCCCGTAAAACTTGCCCGCAAGATCGCGTCGCAAGTGGGAATTGCCGAATTCGTTCCTGTCGAACGAACGCTGGAGGGCGCCGTTCCGCTTGCGTCCGGCCAACTTCCCCTTAGCGCGCTTGCGCGTGCTGATGGTTGGATCCTCGTTCCCGCCGAAAGTGAAGGATATGTTGCTGGAACGACCGTTGAAATGAGGCCGCTCCCATGAGCCGCAAGGAAAAACCGGAAACCAAACAGTCCGCCTTGCTTGATGCTGTCCGGCAGGCTGCACGGCAGGAACAATTTCTCGAAGTTGTATCGGCGGAAGAAGCGCGCGGCCGCTTTGCGCGTCA
>Ga0105249_10002343_pt1 | contig 16457 bp, 9 predicted proteins | sample KBSS44metaG_FD_81522 | JGI IMG/M metagenome (GOLD analysis project Ga0105249, IMG submission 81522) | Switchgrass rhizosphere microbial communities from Kellogg Biological Station, Michigan, USA - KBS S4-4 metaG | ecosystem: Host-associated > Plants > Roots > Rhizosphere > Soil | place...
ATCGTGCTTCCTGCGGGAACCTTTGTTGAGGGACGAATATCGGACGTCACCCGGGCCGCTGCGGGAGGTCAAGCGGGAAAACTTGGCGTGGTTTTCGAAACAATCAGAATGTTCGATCAAACACGCCGGATTGACGGTGTAATGGTCACTCCGATAAGGGCTGAATCCTCAAGGACTTTCGGATTTCTAAGCATACTGGGCGGACTCGGTGCCGGTGCCGCGATCGGGGCTGGTTCAAAATCTAACAATGGAGCTTTGATCGGAGCCGGTATCGGTGGCGGAGTTGGAGCAGCGGTCGCACTGTTAAGAAAAGGCAAGGATGTGAGGATACGAAAGGGCGAAGAATTCGAGATCGAGTTAAGGAAAGAAGTGATGTTGCCGGTGTTGGATTATTGAAAATCATTTTAAGTTTGGTCGTTGGCGAGATCCACACGGCCATATCGAAAAAGCCCGGTGCGAAGGGGAGAGCGCATCGGGCTTTTTCTATTAAGGTTTAGCTTGCCGCGCCTTTCTTACCATATCGCGGATCTCGGCCGAGATCGTCGGCACGTGAAATGGGATGCCTTCCTTGATCGTCCATTCAATGCCGCCGGTTTTGACCACCTTGCCGTCGCGGATCTCTTCGATACCGGTTGGATAGAGTACCTTGAGATTTTCGAGAGGATTGCCGTTGACGACTATCAGATCGGCCTTATAACCAACTCGCACACGGCCGAGGCTGTTCTCCTGTCCCATTATCTTAGCGTTGTTAACCGTCGCGTGTTTTACTATCATGAGCGGCTGAAAACCCGCTTCCTGCTGCAATTCCATCTCACGGATCAGCCCAAAACCATACATTTGATAGATAAATCCGGCGTCGTCACCAACACCTATCGTGCCGCCGCGTCTTTCAAACTCCAAGAGAGCCCGCATCCAAATTCGGTAATTCTCTTTCCAAAATGCCTCGTCCGTCGAGGTCCAACCGATAAAGTATGAGCCGTGATTGGCGGGATTTGGCCGGAAATACTCTTCCAAAACGGGATGGAGATAGTCGGCAAATGCAGGATTTGTCTGCGCACGCTGTAGGTCACGAGACGCTTCGTAAATATCGAGCGTCGGGTTCCAGGCGACGTTTGCGTCGACCATTCCGTCGAGGACCTTCATAAGGCGATCCCAATTTGCCTCACGCCATAGATGTCCCGCGTAGCGAAATCTATCAACCTCATTGGCGTAATTGTAACCAGCGGGAAAATTCTGCCTGCCCGACTCGATCGCCGCATCCGGAATCCCGTACCAGTGTTCAATGCTGGTCGTTCCAAATTTTATGTCGTCCCAAGCGTTCGTTTCCTCGACGCCCACATGATGGGCGATCCGCATTCCCAGCTTGTGGGCCTCGTCCTCCATCGCCTGCATAATGTCGCGGTCAACGCCAAAAAGCTTGATACCGTCGTATCCGGCGGCTTTTAGCTCGCGGACACGTGCCCGGGCCTCATCAGGGGTCGTTGGATTCGGCGACGCAGTAAAAACGCCGTAGGCAAGAATACGAGGGCTGGCGATCGCATTAGCCGCACTCTGCTCACGCCATGCAAGCGTTTTCTTTGTTGAGAGCACATCACGAACCGTAGTAATCCCACAGGCGAGCCACATCTTCATGTTGTACTCGACCGCCTGTGAGTTGCCGCCACGCTCATCCTGCGTATGCGCGTGTACATTGATGAGTCCCGGTAAAACGTATTTGCCGCTCGCATCGATCTCTAGATCGCCCTGGGCCGGGCGTCGGCCCTCTCCGGCTTTTGACGCAACCGGATCGATCGGGACGATCTGCGCGATCAGGCCGCTTTCGACAACAATGTCGTAAGGCCCGGCCGCCGGCTTACCGCTGCCATCAACCACAGTCGCATTACGGATGACGATGCGTTTCTGCTTTTTTCCGGAAAAAGATGCCGGGTTGACCTGAGCAAGGACAGCCAACGGCACCAGCGAGCACAATATGGCCGAAGCCAACGCGAAACGAAGGATCTTCATAGACTATTTTCAAAGGAACGTTTTTCTGAGATCGAGCAAATGAAACTTATCACCAAAACTAATGGCAAAGCAACCGGCACAATTTCACTCAGATGTTTGCGGGATTTTTCGACTCGGCATAAAATAGACTTTTTAATTACACACGCATTTAGTTAACTATCTTAAAGAGAGGGAAATAATGGCTGGAAGAAATAAGGTTACGGTTGTCGGCGCGGGTAATGTCGGTGCGACCGCCGCTCATTGGATCGCGAGCAAGGAGCTGGCGGACGTCGTTTTGGTGGATATTGTCGAGGGCACGCCTCAAGGCAAGACCCTCGATCTTGCTCAAGCGGCACCTATCGACGGATTTGATGTGAAACTAGTCGGCACGAACGGCTACGAGGAAACGGCCGATTCCGATGTCGTTATCATCACGGCTGGTCTACCGCGAAAGCCCGGCATGAGCCGCGACGACCTGCTCAAGACAAACTCCGACATCGTCGGGGCCGTCACCGATCAGGTCGCCAAATACTCGCCAAACTCTATCATCATCGTCGTTTCAAATCCGCTCGACGCTATGGCGCAAGTCGCCTTTCGCCGTTCCGGTTTTCCTAAGAACCGCGTTATGGGCATGGCCGGCGTGCTCGACTCGGCCCGTATGCGCTGCTTCGTCGCCGAAGAGTTGAATGTCTCGGTCGAAAACGTCACCTGTTTTGTCCTCGGCGGCCACGGCGACACAATGGTCCCGCTACCGCGTTATTCGACCGTCGCGGGGATTCCGATCACCGAGCTTATCGCTAAAGATCGTCTCGACGCCATCATCACCCGCACCGCCAACGGCGGAGCCGAGATCGTCGGATTGCTAAAGACTGGCTCTGCATATTACGCACCTTCGCTTGGGGCGGTCGAGATGTGCGAAGCGATCCTTAAAGACAAGAAGAAGATCTTGCCCTGCGCCGTCTTTCTCGAAGGCGAATATGGCGTAAGCAATCTCTTCGTTGGCGTGCCCGTCAAGCTCGGCAAGAACGGCATCGAGCAGATCATCGAGATCAGCCTCACAAACGACGAGCGGACGGCCCTGCACAAGTCAGCCGCGGCGGTTCAGGAACTTGTTGATATTTTGAATATCTGAGAAAGGGTTGAACGTTACGCGTTAAGCATCACATAAAAAATGCGGTTATGTCTCTACAGGCATAACCGCATTTTTTTTCATTGCTAAAACGGAAACTATCTTTCCGCAAGTTTCCTTCCCGCATTCAGGTTGTCGTAATTCATGATCGCGTTAAAGACCAGGAAGTAACTTCCCTGCGTCTCGGCACGCCAGAACGGCAGATTCGAATACAGGACGACGTGTCCCTTGTCGAATGGCACATCGACGATCGCGGGCTTTTGCGCCATCTCTCCACCACCGTCGAGCAGGCCCGAAACCAACAGACTGCTGTTGTCGCCCCAACGTAGGATGACCCGCGGCCTCATAGCCGGCGGAATAACGTTGATACCGTTTCTCAGGTCTTCAGGACGTACCGTTCCGGGTTCCCACGGGTTGACCTTGGGCGAGTCGGGGACCTCGTCAGGAACGCGATTATGCACCAGGTCGCCGTGGCCCACGCTGCCCCGTCCGGTCAGACGGCTTCCACCGCCTCCGCCGCGTCGACCGCCACCAACAAAGTTGCTGACATTAAAGATCGGTCCACCCGCACAGAAAATCGATAGGTCGTCCGCCGGATAGCCGTACAGGATCGGGCTGGCCACATCGACCGGCTTCGAGCGAAGGACGCTGCCCGTGACCTTGAGATTTCGCTGCGGCTGAACCGAAACGCCTCTTGTCATCCCTGTCTCGATCGCAAATTCTGCAGTGTCGTTCGCAGCGATAAACAAGCCGCCGCGGGCGACAAAATCCTGTATATTCTTAACGCCGCTCAGCCCGAGCCCCGGTCGCATGTCGTCGGTCTCGTCCGTTTTGCCCAAGTTTGGGGTCAGCGGAGTTACTTTCCACGGTAGCGGGTTGCCGTACATAGGCATTCCCTCGATGATCGACTGCGTGCCGCGTCCGACCGGGGCAAAGATAATGACATCGTACTTCGAATTCAGGTTCTGGTTCGCCGACACGTCCTGCGTGCTGATGTAATCATACGGTACGCCCAAGCGGTCGAATTCGAGACGCCACCAGCCTTCGTCCTGCGTTGAGAGCCATGTGTGCATCATCGCGATCCGCGGGGCCTTGGCCGGATGGGTCTTGACCGTCGGCGGAGAGTCGGCCGCGTATGCCTTTAGGCCGAGTTCCGTCGTTGCCTTGGTAAGTTCGTCCGCTGAAACGCCTCGGATAATGAACGAGCCGCGGTTAAATTTCTGCCCGGCCACCTCAAATGGCTCCTCGGCCGTATCGAACGACGCGTTCCTAAACCGGTACCTGAGCGTTATCAACTCGTTGTCAGTATTGTGATTGATCACGAACGTCTGTCCCGTGCCCGTCACGCCGCCTGTTGCCCGGATATCGCCCCTGACCAATTCCATCGGTACGGCCAACACTTTTGCATCCGTCACACGCACTGTTTTCACGTTGTTCAGCTCGCCAAAGGTCCACGCCGTATCGTCGTAGATGTCCTTTTGCGGATCGTCTGGAGCCCAATATTGATAGTCGAGCATCATATCCGCGATGCGGCTGTACGGCTGGTCCATGCGTACGATATAGGTACCGGCCGGGAAACTGAGGGCCGCCGACTTATCGGCATCTTTCTTATCGGCGGTGTCGGGTTTTTTATCGGCAGCATCCGGTTTGTCAGGTTTGTCCGGTTTATCGGATTTTTTGACCGGCGACGCGACGGTAAATGCCGCCGTTGCACGGCTCACCTCGCAGCCTTGGGCCTGCAATAGCCTGAGCAGTTGCGCCTGGCCGCCCGGACGCGGATCGTCAGCCGGGAACACATACGCCGCGGGGCCGGCCTGCGTCGGTTTGAGAATCGAGTTTTTGCTCTTCAGGTAGAAATTGCGAAGAAAGTACTTTCCGTTCGTCGCAAAATGCCCGAGCGAGATCAGCAAGGCAGACTCCTGGTAATTGTTGTTGTTGCGCTGCGACCACATCGTCTTTGGCAGCGGCGGATTTTGCTTGTACCAACGGCGGGAATAGTCCGCAGGTGAGAGCGTCCTTTCAATGGTGTCCGCTCCTGCATTTCCAAACGTCTCGTAAAGGCGGCTGATGCCGTTGTGCGAGGCCGCAATAAACATCAAATAGCTCGGTGACCACGTGTCGAATGTGCCGTGCGTAAACACCCCTGGCATCCCGAATTTGGTCATTTCCGAAACATTGTTCCATCCGATGATCTGCCATTCGTCCGTCAAGATCGGGTCGAGCCAGGCGTTGTATGGCTGATCGCCTACCGTGTTGTCGTATAGATAAGGGACAGATTCGTGTAAGTCATGGAGCACTTGGACCTTCCAATTACGATAGGTGTTCAGGACGTTCTGCGTGAGCTTAAGCGACAGCGACATCGCATCGCGATTGTTGTCATGGGCGACATAATGTCCCCAATAAAGCAGGTTTGGCCAGTTTTTGCCCGGATTTGCGAGATGCCAGTTATAGATATCGACCATCCGGTCGCGTCCGTCGACCTCGACTACCGGCGTGATAAGAGTCACCAGGTTGTTGCGGATATTCTTGTAATACTCGCTCTCGTCAACAGTCAGCCTGTATGCAAGCTCCATCAATGCCGTCGGTGAACCTGTCTCGGTCGAGTGTATCGTTCCCGTTATGTAATAGATCGGCGTGGACGCCGCGACGATCTTGTCGGCCTCATCGTCGTTCATCCCGATGGTACGCGGATCGGCGAGTTTCGCGAGCCGCTCGCGGTTCGCCGCAAGCTGGTTGATATTTGCCTCGCTCGAGACGGCAACGGCGATCATCTCACGGCCTTCTTCAGTTGTGCCGATCGAAAAAACCTTGACACGCGGGCTCGCTTTTTCGAGCATCCGCATATATTTGTAAACATCCTCGGCATATGGCAATTTGCCCGGAGCACCGGCGATATCGCCCAGGACCGCTTTAGGCGTCGGCACCGACTTTGAGGCTGGCAGATAGTCGGTCAGCGGGGAGTTGAAGAATTTCTCCGTCGTGTATTCCTTGATCTTTTTTGTGTATTCTTCGTCGACGGGCTGGCTCGGGTCCCGCTGCGGCCTGACCATCGTGACCGTCTGTGCAACAACGGCCGGGACCGCGATCGCTAGTAAAATAACGCCCAGAGCACACAGCTTGGTCTTGATAATTGCCATTCTTAAGACACCTCGATTATTTGATTTTTGATCGGAGCGATACTGCTGATTTACGGAATTGTAACCTATAACCGCGATCCATGTCGAAAGGCGTATCCGGTTCTCGGCTCTCAAAAACTTTTACGGAACAAATATGACACTTTAATAAAAAAGGTCCGGTTCATTTGCAAAAACCCGGTCTGTCGCTGATCGAACACTAGGCCCTTGTAATTCCAATTGTCGTTATATCCCACATAGACGGCTTTGCCCACGCTCGGCGTCCATGCAAAGGTGTACTGCCCAAATACAGTGTGACTCAAAGTGTCGTAGTTGACCCTGGCCTTCAAATTAGCAAACCGTGAAAACTGGTAGGTCGAATTTAATGAGAAAATATTCGAATCATAGACGAGTAGCTTTGTATCGTTGCGCCGGAGCTTTGATTTGCTGTAATCGAGGTTAAACGTCAAATTGTCTGTAGGTTTGAATTCCGCACCGAAACTCAGATCGACCCCGTTCCCTTTCCCTGGATCGAGGGGGGCATCCTGGCCCAAAGCGAGAGCGGCCGGACTGACGCGCGGAAAATCGTCGCCGCCGCCAAAATCAAAATCAAAGTTGTTGAAACCGAGGCCAAGATTTACACTTGCGGCTACCCTCTTGTTAAACCGTTTCTCGTAATATGAAAAAAGGCTGTATTGAAGTGCCTCACGATACGGAGCGCCAAAGAACGTCCCCGCACGTTTTGTACTTCTTATCGGCCCGAATTCGTCCTCATAGATCTTTTCGCGTCCAACCGAAAAACCCGTTCCAAACTCGGCGTTATCCTTAAAGCCCAGGTTCACATTCATGTCTGCTCCCCAGCTCTGTAAACGGCCCGAGAAATCGTTCCGATAGCCGTAACTGGCTCCAAGGTTTTTGCGGATGATGTATGCCTTTGGCGTTGGATCGGAATTGGCGTTGCCGTACACGTAGTTCTGCATCGAGTTGGTCCGCCGCGTAAACCCCAGGTCCGCCCTGAAATTATTCGTCGTTCCGTTGCCCCCAAATCCCCAACTGTAGTTCTTAGTGCTGCGGTTATATTCATACGTATAGCTGGCGCCATTGCCGGTTTGGTATTTCGATTCGTCCGTGTCCGGGTGATAAAAGAAATTTCGAGAGGTCGAACCCAGAAACTGTCCCCGCAAACTCGATTGCTTGTTTATCCTCCAAAAGCCGTCAAATCCAACCACCTGATTGTGTTTCTCGGGATACGTATAGCTGGTGGCCAAGAACCCGACGTTTGATTCGGCACCGATGTCGCGTTTTACTCTGATTACCCCGGCAAAAGCCTTCTTTTCGAACGGATTAGAAAGCGGGTCGTCGACCGCGCCAAAAATTCCGAACGAGTTTTTCCCGATCTTGCCGGTTAGTTTCACCGCAATATCAGGATTCTCGACCCGCCGCGTATAAACGGCTTGGATCGATGTCCTGAAGATATCAACGCCTTCGAGAAAGAACGGCCGTTTTTCAGAGAAAAAGATCGGGAAACGCTGATTGGCCTCCACCACGGGAGCGTCCGCCTCGGTATCGGCAAAATCGGGGTTGTATGCCATATCCAAGGTTATGTTTGGCGAGATGCTGTACTTTGCCGTAAAACCAAAATCCGGTTGGATCGGCGGATTAGAGAAATGCGCTAAGCCTGTCCGCGTCCCGGTCTCTTTCACGGTCAGAGTCGGAATGACCTCCAGGGTCCGCTCGGTCTTGATCTCGTCAAGGCCGGTAATTTTTCCGAATTTATTCAAAAACCCCGGAACGCCCCGCGGAAGCGGCACCCAGGAATCGAATTCGTCATTTAGCCGGGCGATATTGCGTGCCGCGTTAAAGCCCCAAAACTTTCCTTTGCCGGCTACATACCGCAGCGATTTGAACGGAATCTTGATCTCGACCGACCAGCCCCAGTCCTCGATCACACCTTTTGACTCGAACAGAACATCGACGTCGAAATCCGTCCCCTGTCCTTCTGTCTGGATACCGTCCTGTTGGATCCCGAGCGGATTAACGCCGAAGATATATGCCCGCCGATTGTCGTTGTATGTATCGAGCCAAAAGCGGACGTTATCTTCGTCAAAAACGTTGTCGCGTTGGGCCACCGATGCACGGATCGAGCCTCTCTCGTCCCAGCACTTAAATGCAACGTAGAGATATTTTTCGTCATATCCAAGATAGCCCTCGGTAGGTTTAGAGGCGGCCACATTATCCGCCGGCGAGGTCTGAATAAGGTCCTTTACAACCGCCGCGTGTTTCCACATCTCATCGTCCAGTTTCCCATCGATGATTGGCGACGCTGTGAATTTTGGGACCGTTACCGTCTCACGAACGGTTTTCACCAGACTTCCGGGTGTCTGCGCAAAAGCGCAAGCGGCAAGGAGCAAGGCAACTAGAAATGCCGATAAATACTTTATCATTTGCCTGATCGAGCGGTAAGGATCAACAGCTTAGATATACTAACTCTTTTTGGGATATTGTGACGCTAATTTGCCTATCACCCCCTCATTCTCACCATCTCTGCTCAGAAATCGATCAATCTGACCGATTTCGTCATTCACCCTGACCGGAGCGGCGTACAGTTGCCGCCTGCCTGATGCCGCTAAACCTCATTATTGCTTTATTTAACCCTTTGGCACGCGCCTTGTTATAGAAAGGCCGGTGGCCAGTACTGCGAGTACCCGCCGCCGACTTAGGAGCGATTATTATGAAGATATCAATTTTAGGAATAGCGACAACAAGGCGATTCGCAGCGATTGCGATCCTTGTGTCGTTTATTTTCTCGAATGCATTTGCGGTCGACGCGCTCAGGGGCGACCCCGCAAAGGTCGTATCGAGCGTTTCGGCAACGGCGAAATACACCACCGATTTGACGCAGCTAGGCCGTGAAGGTAGATTGCGTGAAAACCTGAACTTTGACAAAGAGACCGCACGTCTTGTCAAGGTGTTAGCCGAAGGTGGTGTTCGTCAGCCGGTTATCATCGATGAGGATAAGGGAGTTCAGAATACGATCGTCGAACAGGCAGCCATGCGCATTGCAAAAGGTTCGGTCCCGGCAAATCTCGCCGGAAAGACGATCATCAAGCTGGAAACCGATACTCTCTTCTCAATTGCTCGCTCCGAGGCTGATGTAGCCAATGTTGTCGACGCGATAATCAACGATGCCGTGGCGTCGAAAGGGCAGATCATCCTTTTTGTTGACGAACTGACAAATCTCGTCGGCTCCAGCTCGGCAAAAACAAAATTATTTAATGCAGTTGCTGAAGGGAAACTCGTCATGATCGGCGGTTGCTCGGCCGCCGCTTATGACGAGCGCATCGAATCACGTCCCGAGATCGCTGCCTATTTTACGGGCATCCGTGTTACCCCCAAAAACAGTTTGGAGGCCGATAAAAAGGCCCATTCGGACAGCAACAACAACGGTTATCGCGGCGACAATATCTCGCCGGACCTGCGCGCAATGATGGCACAGGATCCAAGTGGCCAAAAACGTGTTGACGTTATCATCCAGGCAAAGAATGCCGACAATGCATCTTTTCGTGCTCTTCTCGCAAGCGGCGAGGCACGTGTTTCCGATCGGATCGGCAACAGCGACACATTGGTCGTTAATCTTCCGCTATCCGCTTTGAACAGCCTTTCGACCAGCGGAACGGTCAATTACATTTCTCCCGACCGCAGAACGGTTACGACTGGTCATGTAGAGGATACGACCGGAACAACCGGTATGCGCACGCAAGGCGGCGTGCTAGGGCTTGGAGGGTGGACGCTTAACGGCTCTGGTATCGGCGTGGCGGTCGTCGATTCGGGTATCTACGCGGCCCACAACGGTTTTAAGAACGGCAGTTCATCGCGTATTGTCGCAAATGTTAATTTCACTAACTCAAACATTAATGACACCGCGGATGGATATGGCCACGGTACGCACGTAGCGGGCCTCGCATTAGGCAGCGATGGCGTTAATTCGGGAGCATACAAAGGAATCGCTCCGGGTGCCAACATCATCAGTGTAAAGGCGCTGGACAATAATGGCGTGGGGCAGACCTCGTGGCTGTTGGATGGCCTCGACTGGATCCTCGCAAATCGAACGACGTATAACATTCGCGTCGTCAATCTCAGCTTGGGCTCGGTCGCGGTCGACTCGTATTCAAACGACCCCGTCTGCGTAAAGGTCAAGGCCCTGGTAAATGCTGGTATCGTAGTCGTCGCTGCCGCGGGAAATCTCGGCAAAACAGACGCCGGAGCAAAAGAATATGGCGGTATTCACTCACCAGGAAACAGCCCGTACGTGATCACCGTCGGAGCGACCAATTCGTACGGCACGACCACCCACTCGGACGATACGATCGCGAGCTACAGTTCGCGTGGCCCAACCCGCGGCTCGTTCACGACCAGCGACGGATACAGGGTATATGACAATTTGATCAAGCCTGATCTCGTAGCCCCCGGTAACAAGCTTATTTCGTACAAAGCTGCCAACAATGAGCTCGCGGCTACGACTCCGGGACTGGCAATCGATTCGACAAACGGAGCGGACTCGATGATGTATCTGAGCGGAACTTCAATGTCCGCCCCGATCGTGGCAGGTGCAGCGGCTCTGCTCCTCCAGATAAATCCGAATTTGACTCCCGGAATGGTCAAGATGCTCTTGCAATATACGGCCCAGCCGATCGCCGGAGCAAACACCTTCGAGCAGGGAGCAGGTCAGCTCAATATCGACGGTGCCGTCAGATTGGCGAGGTCGTTACGAACGGATCTGAATTTTCAGTCGGCTTCCAAGGGAACTTCAACAGTCCCACTACTTTGGTCGATGCCTGGTACGAATTCAAACATCGGCGGAAACACGTTTCCATGGGCCCAGTTGGTCACGGGCGATCACACGTTCATGACCGGCCAGAATCTGGTTTCGCAGTTTCAAGCGGTTTATAAACGTGAGAACACTTTTGGCCAGGGTGTCAATTTTGCAAACGGCGGCTTTACACTCAACACGGCGACCTACTATACGAACGGGCTCGATGTGAATCGAACGATCACGGTTAGCGACGGTGGCTCCAACGGGAGTGGCAGCATATGGCTCAGTTACGGTGTGCTCGTCGGAGACGGTGTGCTAGTCGGTGACGGGGTCCTGGTCGGCGATGGAGTTCTCGTCGGCGATGGTGTACTCGTCGGAGACGGCGTACTCGTCGGTGACGGAGTCCTGGTCGGAGACGGCGTACTAGTCGGTGACGGTGTCCTCGTCGGTGATGGAGTCTTGGTTGGCGACGGGGTTCTCGTCGGTGACCGCGTTCGAGTTGGCGATAACACACGTTCAATGCGGTAGTTATTAATTACAACCAGTAAACCCACATTAGAGATTGTAAACGGAGGAAATGACATGCTGCATAACTTAAATGCCACTATGCCGACAGTGCGGCCAGGCGAGCTCGCATCGTTAATGACGATCTCCCCGGATATGTCGAAAGTCAGGGCCTTAATGCCCGAGGACACCAGGGAAGTTCTTGAGTTCCTTTCTATCAGACCGGTCCATACCGTCGTAATGTCAAGTTTTATCAATGACAACGGTATCGAGAGTGATTTGAACAGAGGGAAATTCTACGGCTATCGCAACGCGAACGACGACCTTGAAGGTGTCGCTCTCATAGGACACTCGACGCTAGTAGAAGCTCGAACCGAAGAGTCGCTAAAAGCTCTCGCATTCGTTGCCAGGTCATCCGAAACGCCTATCCACCTCATTATGTCCAGCGGTAACGACTCGGAACAGTTCTGGGGGTACCTGACCGGCGGGACGAAGGCACCAAGGCTTACCTGCACTGAGGCACTTTTCGAGATCACGTTCCCATTCGCGGTGCAGCAGTGCGAATGGAGGATCGAAAATGCAAATATGAGTCATTTGATGCAGGTCGCTGAGGCCCAGGCCGAGGTTGCTTTTATCGAATGCGGAGTAGATCCGATGCTAAAAGACCGTGAAGGATTTCTCAAGCGGGTCGCACGTCGAATCGAACAGAAACGAGTCTTCGTGGTCGTGGACGGTGACGATCTTGTCTTCAAGGCTGACATCATCGCCGAAACCGGTAATGTGATCTATCTTGAGGGCGTGTACGTTGCTCCCCAATATCGAGGACGCGGCATAGGTTCGAAATGCTTGTCGTCATTGTCGCTCGACTTATTGGCTCGGGTCGAGCATATATGCCTGCTCAGCAACGTTGAATTTGTGAATGCCCATAAAACCTTTATAAAGGCGGGTTTTAGAAACACCGACGAGTGCGTTTCACTATTCGTTTAACAGCAGAAAACGCTAGACAATAATGTTGGGATGTACCATAATAAAGAAGGCCGCGACCCGGCCTTCTTTTGCGTCTTGCCAGCAATTCTCCCTGACCACCCCTGCTCTCACAGCAAGTTTAGGTAATAGTTTCTCCCGGTGTGGTCCTTAGCCCTCGAATTTAGGGCCGCGCAAATCGGCCATTTACCAAAATGGACAAGCTGAAGATCTCCGATCGATATATGGTGACGGTCATCGTTGCCGGAGTTGCGTGCGTTTTGATCGCGCTCCTAAATATCGATTTCTCTCACGCCGATCTTTACTTGCTGCTGCTTAGTGTTTTCACTATCGCGGTTGGATCGCGAGTGACGATCCAGATCCCAAGATTCAAGTCGCATATCTCCGTTTCGGATACCTTCCTGTTTCTCGTGCTTCTTCTATACGGAGGCGAGTTCGCAGTGGTCTTGGCTGCGGTTGAGGCCGCCGCGGCGGCGTGGCGATTTTGCAACCGAAAATTGACCATTTTCTTCAATGCGGCGGCACTTGCTGTTTCGACAAGCGTCGTGGTTGTTGTCCTAAAAGGCTTTGGTCTCTATACCGAGAATCAGCTTCACGGACGTGTCGATAACAAACAGGGCTTCATAATAGCCCTCTCATTGATCGCTCTAACGCAATTCCTGGTTAATACTTCCCTGGCGTCGCTGTATGACGTCTTGAGAAATCCTATTCCACTCTGGGAAACCTGGAAAACCAAATATATCTGGACGTTTTTCACCTACTTTGTTGGTGCAACGGGTGCAGGCATTTTGGTTCAGGTTTCGGATAAGTTGGGATTTGGAGTGATCCTCGCGACTTTTCCGGTGATATTTTTCGTATTTTTGTCATATCGGATGTACATGAAAAATGTCGAGATATCGATGTGGCAGGCCGAGCAGGCAGAACAATACGCAAAAATACTTGAAGCCCAATCGGATGCCCTCCGCGAGTCTGAAGAACGATTTCGGAGTGCTTTCGATTACGCTCCCATCGGCATCGGCTTGGTATCGCCGACCGGCAGTTGGTTAAAAGCGAACCATGCCCTGTCTGAAATACTTGGATACTCCGAGGCGGATCTTCTCGGGACGGATTTCCAGTCCATTACACTTCCTGAGGATCTCGGACCTACGCTCGTCAAAGTCCATGAAATATTGGGGGGCAAACTTCCCAGCTATCAGATGGAGCAGCGATACATCCACAAAAACGGACGCATCGTATGGACATCATGGAGCGTGTCCGCCGCCAACGATGTGAAATCGAAGCAGCCTAATCTCATATTCCAGATCCAGGACATCACCGGCAAGAAATCTGCCGAGGAAAAGCTGCAGCACGAGGCCACCCACGATGCACTCACCGGTTTGCCGAACCGGCCACTCTTCATGAATCGCCTTACCACGGCGTTAGAGATAGCCCGCAAAACGGACGGCTATAAGGTAAGCGTCTTATTCATCGACCTCGACCGCTTCAAATACGTGAACGACAGCCTCGGCCATCTTGTCGGGGATGAGCTCCTGATCGAGATCTCTGCGCGGCTTCGTGACTGTATGAGGCCCTCAGATATAGTTGCCCGAATGGGAGGCGACGAGTTTACGATCCTCGTCGAGGGAAAATATGATCCGCGTGAGGTTACGACGATCTCAGAACGCATACAACAAAAATTCAGGATTCCTTTTGACATCCGCGGTCATGAGATCTACAGCTCAGCGAGCATAGGCATATTGAATGCCTCAGAAAAACACTTAGCATCAGAGGATGTAATGCGCGACGCCGACACGGCGATGTATCAGGCAAAACGCGCTGGCCGAGGACGTCATGAAGTCTTTGACGAAAAGATGCACAGCGACGCCAAGGAAGTACTCAGGCTCGAAACCGACCTCAGGCGCGCAATCGAACGCGAATGCATCGACGTTTGTTACCAGCCCATCTACTCACTAAAGACTGGTGAGATCGAATGTCTCGAATCGCTCGCCCGATGGGAACATCCCGAGCTTGGCAATATTCCTCCCAGTAAATTCATACCGCTTGCGGAGGAGATCGGGTTGATCGATCGACTGTGCGAACAGGTACTCCGTAAAGCGTGTCGTGAGATCGGCTCGCTTCAAAACCGGCGGACCGATAAACGGACGTACCCGATCAGCATAAACTTGTCGTGCCGCCAGTTTGGACAAAACTCGCTTGTCCAAACTATCCACGGTATTCTGGCCGAGACGGGATTCTCTCCAAACCAGCTAAAGCTCGAGATCACAGAATCGGTATTTTTCGAACACCAGAACCGAGCGATATTGATGCTCAACGAGCTTCGCGAAAGTGGGATCGAGATAGACATTGACGATTTCGGCACCGGATATTCAAATCTCGGCTATCTAATGAAACTACCGATCTCGGCATTAAAGATCGATCGGTCATTTGTCTCAATGATCGATTCTGAAGGCAAGAACGATGAGATCGTACGTGCGATCATCACGCTCGCACGCAATCTCGGGTTGAGAGTGGTCGCCGAGGGTATCGAGACGCAGGCTCAACTCGAAGTCCTCAGAGATATGGAATGCGAGGGGGGGCAAGGATTTCTCTTTGCACCGCCAATGGCATTCCCGGAGCTGCGCACATTTCTCTCCGGCGAAAGCGAAATAAATATGCTCCCCGACAGTTTCGGAGACGTTTCAACACTTTCTTTGGTCCAATAAGTCCGCACGTTACGAGGGCGGTTGCCACTCGTGGTTGACGAATGAGGGTCTAGGGTGAACAATTGTTCCCTAAGGCTATGTATCGTCGACCAAAATTCTTGGAGATCCTGCTTGAGATACGTCGTGAGATGGCTCTCGAAGCGGATTACGACGTCGATCTTTTTGCAGAGATCGCTCGTTCCGGAAACCGAACCGCGAAGGCGAAACGCCGCCCGCTTGAGCCTGTCAGCGCCGATCGGCCAAGCGAGAACGGCAATGTCCGAGAGTTCAAAAAGGTCCGCGAGAAATAGTCCGCCTACATGCTCCGATATCTTTTTTCGTGCATGATAATTCTCGCCGTCGTAACGATCGCGGCGTGTCTTTTTTTCCCGTCTTATTGGGTCCATCGGTACGATGAACTCATCTCGCGGCAGGCCCACGTGTATAGGCTTGACGAAAAACTCGTCTGGAGCCTGATCTACGAGGAAACCTACTTTCGGGCATGGAAAACCGGTGCTGCCGAGGAAGTTGGACTGATGCAGGTGACGCCGACGGTCGCCCGCGAATGGGCGAAGGAGACCGGCTTCAAGGAGTTTGAAAAGCAGACGGCAGAGAACGTAAACGAGTTCCTTGCCGATCCCGAACGGAATATTCAAGCCGGATGTTGGTATCTGGAAAAACTCCGGGAGCAATATCGTGGGCGGCCATCCGAGACAGCAATGACGCTCGCGGCCTACAACGCCGGCCCAAGCCGTGTCGAGGAATGGACAAAGGACACAGATTCCGCGAAGGTCTCCGAGAGCGATTTTGTGGAACGGATAGCGATCCCGTCCACTCGGAATTACGTCACATCGATCCTTGCCCGCTACCGCGCAGAACAGATACAGAAATAGAGAAGGCTGCGAATCTTATTACATACCGCCTGTAAATACCGGCCGAAAATAATTAACAGTGAAAAACTAATAGGGAGAAGTGAACGAAAGTCGGTGAACTTCCCGAGAATGTGAGCATGCTTACGAAGAATGTTCGGCTACTTTCCGCGAAAGTTCGCTTACCTTCCGCGAATGTCACCGTATCCTTCAGTTAATGTTTGGTATCTTTCAATTAATGTTAGGTATCTTTCAGTTAATGTTGGGTATCTTTCAGTTAAAGTTGGGTATCTTTCGGTTAATGTTAGGTATCTTTCAGTTCATGTTAGGTATCTTTCAGTTCATGTTAGGTATCTTTCAGTTCATGTTAGGTATCTTTCA